>Ga0182738_1000953_pt1 | contig 37938 bp, 42 predicted proteins | sample eDN5th30CBELigMG_FD_128876 | JGI IMG/M metagenome (GOLD analysis project Ga0182738, IMG submission 128876) | Enriched Miracle-Growth compost microbial communities from Emeryville, California, USA - eDNA 5th pass 30_C BE-Lig MG (version 2)... ...
AGGTTTTACGTTGTACGGTTTTGTCCTTATGTATTTATAAAGCAGTGGAGACTCCTCCCCTCCGCTTGCCGTATCTGAGGATACAAATATTATTATTATTAATTTCCTAAAGAATGAATTTTGAATCCCTTTTTCCCATTAGAATTTGGGCTAATACTTTTTTATTAGCTCTTTCAAAAATTTGAAATTTTAGGCTCAAAAACATTCGTCAAGTAAGGAGGCCTTCGTCAAGGGTTTTGATTGCCATTTTGAATCTTGTTGGAAAGATTTTTCTCTGGTTTCTTCAACAACAAAAAAAAGAAATAATAATTTTTCTTATAAAAATTAAAATTCACACGTCAAAGATATTTTGAAATAAATTCCCATAAAACCATCTCAAACCCCAAATTTAAACATCCTTTCAAAGAGAAACTAGCCACAAACCCCCAAACAGACTTGACATGTCTAGACTGTTTGTGATTTTCTCAAAAATCTAATATCGTCAAAAAAGTTAGATTGACTTGGAACTTGAGCTCCTTCTTTTTTTTCTTGATGAACTTTCATATTAAATGTAGTCTTTTCTCTTCTCTGCGAGTTTATTGAAACCTTAAGGAGCCAGAAATTTCTATATCTCTCCTTCAATAACTATTTTCATCATTCACCGTGATCAACTCTGAAAGTTTTTGAGAGTAAATTTGTAATTTTGTCCCCATATGCTTTCTGAATTTTTTGGCAAATTTTAATTTGATAAAATTCTTTAATGCGATCAAACAAAAGGATTAATTAATAGATTTGTCCCAACTTCTTTTAAAATTTATTCTCCCTCAAAACAAAAACAAAACTTCGGTAAAAGTATCTTTTATGGAAAACTCCTCTGGGGAACCCCTCTTTCTCTTTCCTATTGATATTTCCTTTTCTTTTTCTTCAGAAATCAAAATAATCAGACCCAGAAAAGTACACATTACCCTGATGATCTATTCTTTTCAATCCTTCCTTTCTTCTCTGAATTATCCAGAGTCTCCCTTGATAAAATTCAAAAGGAGGACATAATGTTAAAGACTTTCAAGCTAAAATCTCCTTCAGAGGATAATCTACACAGGATATAAAGAAATACTACATGATTCAATTTTTAAATGACAATAGAAAGGCCCTCATAATTTTTACTATACTCAATCATTTCATCCACAATATCAAGTCTATTCTCCTTCATGCCATTAAGATTCCAAATTCTCTGTGTCAATAACCCCAGAATACGAATAATGGTGGCTATAACTCAAAGTTTCCGACGCTTTTCTACTTTGAATACCATTTTCTTCGCCTTCATCAGGGATAATCACAACATTCTCTTCTTCAAAACATATCATCTCTTCTTCAGGAAATTCCTCAAGTATAACTCCTTCTTCCGGACATGCCTGGCTCGCATAATAAATGTTCGGATACCTCTGACATTCATGACAAATATTCGACACAGTATAATAAACATTTTGTCTTGTAACGCACACAGAAGAAGCTTGATGTGTATCACAATTATCACAAGGGCTAAAACAACAAGGCTGGAACGTCAATTCCACCCCATTCACGTCCTCCACCATACGCGCTTCAGAACAAGCCACCTCGCAGTTATTTTCTTCCTCTGTTGTCGTAGCGCCAGGACAAGCTTGCGGAGCATACATAAGGCCGCTATTTTGTTGGCATTCTTGACAAACATTCGTCGAAGTATAATATGAATTATCTCCAGCAATACAAACAGCAGAAGATTCTTCAGTAGAACAATCGGTGCAAGGACTTACACAGCAAGGCTGAAACGTCAGTTCCTCACCATTTACAGTCTCTATTGTGCGTATTTCTGAACAAGCAATATCGCACTCCTCCTCTGTTCCTCCAGTGGAAGTCCCTCCGGGACAAGCTTCAGGGGCATAGTAAAGGGAATTCTGGTTCGGTTGGCAGAGTTGGCAGATGTTATCAGTGGTGTAGTAAGCACCAGGGTTAAAAACGCAAGCTGGAGAGGAGGGAATAGTGCTGCAATCTTGGCAAGGATTGAAGCAGCAGGCTCTGAAATAAAGTGTGACACCGTTCACAGCCTGTTGGACGATATTTTCCTCACAAGCGATATCGCAATTTTCCTCGGATTCTTCTTGGGAATGGGAGGGAATAATAAGGAGAAGGAGGAGAGAAAAGAATAAAGGGAGTTTGGGAGATAGCATAGTTGATTAAAGGAATTAAATATTGAATTATAAATTTTGGGAGGATTGGAGGAATTCTATTGGGGAAAAGGGAAGTTAGGAGAAAAGGAATGAATTTAGAAAAGTGGATTTTTTGTCGAGATGGTAATTTAGATATTTTCTGGAATGGATAAATTTGTAAATTTGTGATGAGAAACTGATGTTTTTGTCGTTCATATTGGAAAAGGTAGTTACTAAAAGAAGAGTCATAAAAGATTGAATAAAAAATCTAGGAGTATCAAAGGAAGATTTGTGAGCCTGAAGTGAGGTTCTGAAAAGAGTTTGCAGTAGGCGTATGGGGATAAGAGAATAATAGAAGAATTTTTTTTTAATAGAAAAATGAAGATTGAAAAGTTATTTTAGCTCGGAATAAAAGTTTGAGATCTATTTTTGGATATCCAAAGAGGTAAAATTTAAAAATTGGAATGAAGAATCCATCATGCAGCTCCTCGGATCTCTAAAAAAAAAACTTTAATCAGTGAAGAGGAGAAAAAGGGCGTATGAAATTTGAGGAAAACATAATAATTGTCTGGCCAAAAAAATACGATGAAGAGAAACTTGAAGGGAGCACAAAAAGAGAGACAATAAAAAGTGAACAGCTTTTCTGAATGAGGTTGAACTCGATAAAGAATTCTACTTGCGATCCACCTTATTCTCTCTGATGAAAAGCTTTCAACATCTTAAAAATAAAATTTCCAAAGGTTCAGATGATAAAGCAGCAGACATCACTCACCGAGATTTTCATCAGGAAAAATTTACCCCAGAGATCTCTTCGAAAGCAGCTTCAGAGGTGGAAAAAAATCTAGAGAAAAGAATGGGCTTTTTTCTGAGCCTTCGAGATTCGAAAACTGGGATAAGAGATCACATAATTTTCAAGAGGAATTCGAACGAAATGGCCTAGAAATTGTATTATGAGATGAGATTAAACCGATCCCTGACAGATTTGAGGTTCTTTTCCACCCCTGAGCAGCTTTTGCAATGTTAAATAAAAAACTTTTGATCGAAGAAAGTCTTTTACATGAAATATTTATGAAGGTCAAGAGACTGAAAGAGAGCCTCCTCTAAAACCAAACACAAAGAAATATGACTTCAAGTTTCGCTCACAAGCTCAATCCTTCTTCGAATTGCTTAATTTAATTATTTGTAGCTTCAGTTTCTAACAAATAGGTCCAAAAAAAAATATTTTTGTTATTAATTTTCAGATCATAGAATTGGGTTTTATCAACCTCAAAAAGGTTTAATTAAAAATCTCTTGAAGATGTTTTCCCCATCTTCATAAAAGCCCCAAGCTCTGCTGAAAATATCAGCAAACTCTAAGCCACTTTTTTAACCACAAAGAAAAGACTAAAAAATATTATATTCTCAGCCTTTTCCAAGATCTATTTTCCACCTATTCAAGACTAAGGTCTTCTTCATCTCAAAAGTTCTAACTTGATTTCAAATAAATTGAATTTTCAAACCTTTTAGCTTCGAAGTCTTTTATTAAAATAGACTTCGACTTCTGAATGACAGAAATTCAGTTTTTGAGTTCATCCTTCTTGAAAAAACTTATTGTGAGATCAAGGGGTTAATAAGAAATGAACCTTAAATCATTAAGCTCCATTGTTTTCAATGGGAGTTGATTCATGAAAAATAATTTAACTCAAGGAAGCATCTAAGAAAATTAATTCTTGTTATCCTCAAAAAGGCTAAAATTCAATTTTGATTCTCGTTTGAAAGAAAAATTGAGTTTCAATTCACCATCCTATTTGAAGCCTCCTTTCTTTTTTCTCACTAGTTTTTATGTTTTTCTTGGTTCTCTATTTCAAATCCCTTTGCTACGATGATTTTAGCATCCAAAGTTTACCTAAAGAACCCAAAACATGCTGACAAAATTCTTCCTCTTAAAAAAACTGGACAATTTTACACTTTTCATGGCCAAACTGACTCTGATCCAGTCTTCAAAACCCCTGAATCACTCACTAACTTGACTCAAATTCTCGTCTTTTCGACCCTACTTCCTTGTCATTCAGTAAATTATCATCAAATCTCTTTCAAGGATAAATTAACAAAATTTTTGACAGACTTTTCTCATTTATTCTTCCTTATTGAGGAAGATTTTCACACTTCCGCATCATTTCGAAACTATTAAATTTCCAAGATCCTTTTCGCCCTCATTTGAAAAAACGCTCAGTACGAGCTTTAATCCTCTTAATTTGACCTTGGCGGGAAACTTAAACACCTCATAATCGGACCCTAATTATTTGACGGGTCAAGGAAAAAACGAATTGAACTCGGCAGGGCCCCATGTTCTTTGATGAGGACTATAAGTCTTGTGCAAGAACTTCTGTTGTGAGGTCTGGGAGTTTTTCGCAAAAATTCTCAGAGCAAAAATGGTGGGACAAAGAGTTTTAGTTCTGGAGGATAAATAAAGAAAAAGACAAGGCAAGGATTTGCGTACGAATATTGGAAAAATCAAGTCAAGTCGAGATTTTCACCACAGTTTAGCCTCTAAAAACCCTCTTTTTCTAAACCCTTCCAAGCTTCTGAGAGAAATAAGAATTCTGAGAGCAGTCTTCAAGGCTTCATCTCAAAACTCTCAGAAAATTGTTTTTGAAGGAGTAAAAGGGAAAGACTATAATAAAAAGGCGGAATAATGCAAGGTTGAAGAACAAAAGTTTTCTTTGGCGGAGATTTTGAAGACTTTAATTCGAACAAAATTAGATGAGATAACAACTCATTACAATCAGGCTAATTTAATAGAAGAAAATCCCTTCTCTGTGAAATTAAACTTTCTAAAAATTATCCCCTTGGTGTTCTTTTGTGTTCCTGTCCTAGTTTCCAGAAAGAAATCTGGAGCTTTCATTCGCCCTTTTTCCTCTATTTTCCTTTGGTTTTGGGAAAATTCAAGAGAAAAAATGTTCTCTCAAAAAGACGACACATGATAGATGTCTTTAAACAAAATATTTTTAGACCTAATCCACAAATTTGTTCAAAAAATTTCAAAACCAAGGGTTAATTTTATTATGGTCAAAGGGCAAAAACAAAATAAATCCAAAAGAGCTCAATTTTTGAATTACACTATCGAAATTTTTTCATCCCTCTTATCGTCAAGTTCCTCTCATAATGACTTCTTCGCTTTCTAAATCCAAAATTCCCACTTTCCATATCCTTAGCTTGGAAATTCTCTGTGCGTTTTTCTTGAGAACCTCCTCATATTTCTTCAGTAAGGATCCCATCAAAGGAAAAAAAAAATCAAGGCAATAAACTTTCCCTCTAAAAGTTGAAAAAACTGAATGAATTGGCCTTTGAAAAAAATCAATCAAACCAATTTTCAAGCTAGATAATTCAATAAATTTATCCTCTTTTAACTTCTATAAAATCAACAACAACCTCGATATGAAATTTTTCTTCTGACTTTCCAACCAACAGGTCTAAATCTTTCAGATTAACCTCTCCCGCCTCCTCCCATATAAATAATCCCATTGTCTTTAGACTCCAATAATAATTATTTTTTCCGTCCTCCCATGAAAAATTCTTCCGAAAAGAAGAAAGTCTTTTTCACATTCTCCATCAAGAATGTCTTCCTTATCCTCTGTGCTATCAATATCCTTGGGCTATTAGCTCTCAAATTCCTTAATTCCCCATCAGCCGCTCCAATAGCTCTTGCACAAACCCAAATCCCCGCCCATGACTCTTTCAGAAGACATGATGAAACATCGCAAGCTACTGAGATTTCTTTTGAGAATCCCGTCCTTGCTTATAAAATCCTTCAACAATTGGACGTCTGGAAGCCTGTGGACGATAAATATTTCCAGCTAAGAGATGGAGCTCAGATCAACGATTACAGCGCTCCTTACCTTGGATTGAAAAATGATGAAGAGTTCTGTGATAAACATCGAGCATTTTTTGTCAATAATCCTCGCAGGATTTTCGATGAAAGAAATGTCATTGTTTCTTCTAATCATCTCTCTCATTTCAGAGGAGTTGTTATCCCTTTGGTTGCCAATGATATCCAACCTTATATCAACTCCTCCATGCCCAAAAAACTTCAAAATCAATTCATCTATGATATTGATCCTGCTGTCAACCTCTTCTTTTCAGTGAAGCCTCTCAACGAAAACAAACACATTGGCAAGCATTTCTCTTGTCTTACTCAACTTTCCAATCACATCCCTGGCCACAACGCTGTCACTCGTAAAGATTTTGCTTCAGAAAACTCTGTGAACTACGCTAAATATTACCATGACCGCCCACAATGCTTCAACAACGACAAGTTCTTCCCCAAAACCTACATCTTATACAACAAAGAAGACTGCCAAGAATTCTTCAAAGTCCTCAATTCCCCAGAAACCCAACAGCTTAAACAAGAAAGAGGCATTGTTTTTATACGAAAGATCGGAGCAGGATCCCATAAAGGCGATGGAGTCTTCCCTATGGACGCTAAAGAAGAGGCCAATATCCGTGCTATTTATGACAATGGCGCAAAATGTGGCTCAGAAAACAAGAACTTTATCGTCCAAAATTACATTCACAATCCCTTGCTTATTCACGGCAGAAAATTCGATTTCCGTATGTTTATCCTCATCGCCTCTACCAACCCCTTTATTGCTTATTACTATGACGGCTCTTTGAGAGTTTCCCTCATGTCTTATGAGGTGGAGTCTGGTGATAAAAAGACTCTTTTGACCAACATTGCCCTCAATAAGCAAATCTATGCTGAAGTCAAAAAGGGAAATCTTTACAATGGAATGGATGTGGATGATGTCAAACATGCCCAACAATGGGATTTCCCAAGATTATTAGAGTATCTTTTGGAAGAAGGGATCATAGAGGATCCTGAATGGTTAGATAATTATCTAAGACCTGAATTCAAGAAAGCTATGATTCATCTATTGAGGTCTTCTCAAGATAAATATTTGGAAAATAGCTCGATTTATGGCCTTTGGGGCGTTGATTTTATGATCGACACTGACTTGAACCTTTGGTTTATTGAAGCGAATTCTGCTCCTTCACTTACTGGAGGATATTCTAATGATGCTGAAAAGTTTTATATCAAGATGTTAAAGGATCATTTTGAGATTGTTTATGGACTGTTGAAGTCGAGAATTTCAAGAATAGTGAGATTTGTTAATAAGATGATTGTGAATGGAGATGCTGTTGAAGTAGCTGGAGGTGAAGTTATTGTGAGAGATTTAGAAGGAAAGAGAAGAGAATTTGAAGCAATAACTAAAAATTATTTTGAAAAGGAGTTTGAACCAAGCCCTGAAAACGGATTTGCAAAGATTATTGATGAGAATTTTGAAGGTGTTGAAAGATATCAAGGATTGCTTGAACCACAATGCTTATAAAAGAGGTTTTGTCAGATAATTTTTCATATCAGAGAAAATTATGACTATATAAATTAAATTATGCGAATCAAAAAAATTTCCATGTATTATATTATTGATATGTTCGAACAGTACTATCGCTATTCATCACTATTGGAATCAAAAAATCATTTCCCTTCTGAGGAATTTTTCCTTGGAATTTTAAAACAGGGTGAATTTCAGTACAAAGTTGCGCCTATTAAAAATTATTACTTTATCTTCTCTCAGACTCGCTCTCTCTCGCAATGCCGTAAACATCTAGACTAGAACCTCCTTTCTTCGTGAGCTCTTTCCTTCTTCATCGACCCAGATCGTTTCTTGCCTTTCCACGAAACCTCTTCACTTTTCACAATGAATCTTAAGTATTGAGCATTTCTATTGAAGGGGAAGTTTTTTCTTCAATCTTCCCTTTTCCTTCCACCAGCTTCTTCTCTTCACCCAGACTTGGACTTCTTCACCACTTTCTATCGAGCTTTGAAGTGGAATGTCAATATAAATAGAGAATTATGAGAAATAACATCGGTGAAGAAACAAAATAGTCCCTTTGCTGGTTCAATTTATTCAGTAGGGCTGCTTTATCGTGTTTTCTCGTAATAGCCTATTGTGATGAAAATCAAATAAATCTCTGTTCTTATGATCTTTTACAATTTTTCGACATCTGGTTCCCCAAAAAGTAAACTCTCAACAATTTTCTCCTCCGGAAAGTCAAAGACTTGATTGTTTCTTGTCAAAGGTCAGTTTAGTTAGTGAGAAGAATTCAGTCAATTTGGATGAGGAGTCGATTTTTCCAATGGAGTGAGCTCAAAGACTTTAATAAAATCAGCCTAATCTAATCCGCTCAAAAAATATTCAAGTCCTTTGATATCTGAAATTTATGATAAATAAATAAACAAACTGCGTTTTGGATTCAAATAAATCTTGAAATCTATAAAAGAAAATTTACAGGAGCGATTCTCATGAAACTGACAATCTATGTGATTCGAACTCCAGAGTTGGTTTCATTGGCCTTTTTCCTCAGAAGCTGTTTTTCAGAAAGCTGACATCTCAACATCATTCTGGGTAAAAACCGGTCTTTTTGAATTTTTAAAAGTCTCATTTGTTCTTCGAAATTATTCACATTTCAAAACATATACCCAAATCAATCTCCTTCAAACTAAAAATCTTATTTCAAATCTTCAAAAAAGCATAAAAAAATCCTTGTATATCTTTATTTCTTATTTCATAAGAAAAGCTCTTCGGGCTTCATCAATATTATTAATCGAAAAAATTAAAACTTATTAAATTGCTCCGATGTTAACAGGTGGCCAACCCCAAAGCCAACCTAACCTCCAAGAAATCCAGATTGAGTCCACCCAACCGCCTTCCCAGGCCCAAGGCCTTGAATGGCAACCTGTCCCCTTTCAAAATTTCAATAACATTCTCAGGAGAGATTTCCTTGCTGTCTCTATGGATAATCTGATTGTTCTCTTCAGCAAAGTCGTTTCTGGAAAGGTGAAACTCTCTCTCCTCGATCCGGAAAAGAAAGCCTATCATCTTGTTGAAGCCCCAACCGATCCTTTATCAGAATTAGATAAACTTGTCGCATGTTATTGGGAAGAGAATAAAATCATTGTTATGGGCCATAAAACAACAGAAACCCCAGAAAATTTCATTGGCAAAAAATTTCAAGTCCAAATCTATCTTGGAATAATCAACTTCTTCAGAACAGCTGATGGTAAAGACGCCTCTCCTTTTCAAGTAAAAATCTCCGTGTAGGGTTCACTGCAGGACATCAAATGATCCCTGAAAACAGTATTCAGACTAGTTCTAATTATGCTCCCACTTATACAATAACGACCACGAAAAGTACGTTATATGTCATTTCTGGAGGACATGGAGCCTTCAATTCTCAAGGAATGCCTCTTATAGTCTATCGTTTTGACCTTGGTATTGCTTTTTTCTCTTTGCTGATCCATCTGACAAGTATTTAGAGACTTTGAAACCCCTCCATCCTCATCTAAATATCGCACAAGGTATTGTTTGGTTATCGATATTTAGCCCGAATTATGTAGGGAATATCAAATCACACGCAAGTTTCATTCATGAAAATGATCTCTATGTCTATTACAAAACAGAAACAACATGTTTTGGTCCAGAAAAAGCAGCCTGTACAAAGCTTGGTATTGGTTTCTAGTCTTGAAAAATGCTCAATGAGTCATAGATACTTCAGGAACAGTCACTAGTACAACAATATCAACCCAAAATCTTCTTTGTTCTCCTGAATTCCAATCTCAAACAGCAAATGGAAGAATATATGGCTTTGCAAACTCTCCTGAAAAAGCAGATTACACAACACTCAACATCTATGACATAGGTCTGCTTTTCTCGTTGATTATCACTAATGATCTACAGACGGGGATAACTGGGAAGCCTATACAATCAAAGGTGAAGGCCTGGACTTACAAAATAAAAGGCTAATGGCCCTTGTTGGCAACCAAATCTGCATTATTAGTCGCTCTGAAGGCATCTTGGGCCTTGACTTATGTATTCATTTGAAAAATTCCTTTATTTATTTGTTCATATAGCTGATTTGTCAAAAGCGCATAAGAAGAAGCCTGAAGTAAATCTGCAGTCAATGGAGCCTTTAGATCGAGCTGCTCTTGCGAAAATGTTCTTTAAGCAAGCTCCTTATTCTGATGTTATCTTTGAAGTCGAAAAGCAACTTATCCCTGCTCATCGTTGGTGGCTTATCAAACGTAGCAAATATTTCGCCAATATGTTCTCCAGTAGATTTCTTCTTTGTTTTTCAGCCCTTTTATCTTTTGAAAGGTGGAATGATGGAAGCAAAATCAGAAAGAATCGTGATTTCTGACATGAAAGCAACTACTTTCAGAGGTAATAAACGATTTCCTTTCAATTTTCTTATTCTTATTGAGCATTCTTGGAGTTCTTGTACACAGATAATGTTCAGCTAAGTGAGACTCGTGCGCTTGAGCTTTTTGAGCAAGCTGACAAATACTCTGTTCCAGCGCTTACAAAGCTCTGCGAGGAGTATTTATGCGCTTGTATTAATCCTGAGAATTATGTGAAGATTGCGCAATTGGCAGAGTTATTGGATGCTTCGACATTAAGAGAAGCAGCAGTGACATATATTTCAAAGAATGCGAAAAGGCTGAAAGAGCGAAAAGATTTTGCGAATATTTCAGATCAGATGTTGAGAGATGTGATCCTTAAAATTACTGTTCGATAAAATTAATTGAGTTCTTTATTTCTACTTTTATTTGTGAGATTTATGAGAAAAAATTCATGTATCCTGCCTGTAAACCAAACATCATAATTAGTCTTGTTCTCTGAATGATCTTTATCTAAAAATGAAGAAAAAAACTTTTTTATTCATCTTTTTGGCTCTTCAATCCCTCCCCTTTCAATAAAAATTGTTCTCTCGAAGCTTAAAAATAACAAAGTCTGATAGTTTGAAGTCAGAGAGTTTTATTGTTGTTGAGTTACATTGAGGCAAAGATCTTTCCATATCCTCTCAACTCTAGCGAAATTCAACGATCATTGACATCCAGCGGATTTTTTTCAAAAAAATTTTCAATAGCTGAATTTCGAGGATTTCACCTCATTTCAATGTTTCAAAAAAAAGGGTTTTCACTGGAATTGAAGAAGGGGTCTTCATTCCCCAATATTTTCTTTGATAAACTGACTTTGAATGAAGATGAAAAAATTTCATGTCCGTCATATTCAGGTTTTTTTTGGAGGCATAATGAAACTAGGCGAGAAACCTCTAACAATTCTTCAACGAATTTTTAGCTGAATTTTGGGAGAAAAGCCCTTTTCTCTTGTCAATAAAAACTGAAATTTTTTTTTTAGTCGAATTTCATCAGAGCTTAGAGTAGATAAAAAAAAAATTGAGATGAAAGAAAAAATTCAATTGATCAAACTTGGAGAATGAATCAAAAGAAATCTTGCGAAAATCACTTTTTTAAAGTTATCATTTGAACCCTCAATATGTGCCCGAAAATTTCTCAGCTTCTGAGCATCAGCCAAAAGTTTTATTTGACTTCAAGAAGCCAAGAACTGAAACTGTGTCCCAACTCTTCTGGACATCTCTTCATAAAAATTTCTCCTTGACTCAAAACAATCAGTCCTCAAAGAAAAGCTGAGCTTGAATCCAAAGAGAAATTTCTCACTTTTCCAAAAAGAAATTTTTTGAATCGAAATTCTCAAAGCCAAGTCTTTGGGAGAAATTATATCCAAGGATTAAAAAAAATAGTACTTGCAGGATTCCTGCATAGAGGTTCCTGGTATCTAATCCCTGTATTTCATCTCCCTGCCTTTGATTACTGCATGTAATTTTTCCCAAGTATTTTCATAAATCGTAGCACTTTAGATTCTCAACCTTCGTCTGAAATACATAAATAACTCTTCTTGATGAAAAAAGTCAATATTTTTCATAAGAATAACGTATTTTAATTTTAGCCAAAAAGTTATCAAATAGAAGCTCAAAAAATCCAAAGGCAAATATTTTGCGGACAAGCTTGAAAATGTCAAGACTCTAGAGATCCAAAAACAGCCTTATGCCCAAGTCTATTCTCGGTCTGATAGTGAGATGTGCACAAGTTTCCTTTCCAAGGTTTCACTTTTTTGATGTTTCCAAAGGTATTACTTTGAGAAACAGGAGATTCCAATGAGAAGCTAAAAAAATCTCATGCTAAAGAAAGCAACAAAAATTCAAGATAAATTTAAATAGAAAATTTTAGACGAATTAAATTTACTCATCATCGCTTTTTCAAAACGTCTCAGCTCGAACTCACCCTCTATTGGACCCTTCTCTCGCACTCAGAGACTTTCTGCTCCCTCATCTACCCTCATCTATGTCCTTTCTAACTAAATCACTTCCCCGAAAACCGAATTCCTTTGAGATTTTTGTGTGAAGCTTATTCCCGCTTTTTGAATTCAAATTTCTTTCTCTGTGCTTCATCTCAGCGAAATCCGAGACATTAAGCCAGGAAACTGGAAGCAAAAGAGGATTATCCTGAAAGATCATCTTGAGAAAACGAAAGGAAAAGTGTTTTGCAGGTTAGTTGCTCTTTCTAAAGGTAAGTGGAGATTTATTTTAGACAAGCGAGTGATCTCGATTAAAAATACTGAATTCCAATGGAATCAGCCATTGCTAAAATAATCAAGTGGTTTTATTAATTGAAAAGTCATTCCTTTAATTAGACCTTGCATTTCTTCTATTTTTAACACCTCATACCTTTCAGGTTTAAAAACCGTTAGATCTCTCACCATCACAACAAACCCCCACACCTGCATAAAGCAAGCCTTCAACCCACCCTAGAACCACCACTTCTATTCTTTTCTTTAGAAATTCAAACTCCTCATGTTCTCCCTTCATAAGCTTCTCCAAGTCTCTCATTGTCTTAGAAAGCTTTATAACTCAATCTCATTTGCCTATTTTTCATTATTGCCTCTCAATTATTCTTATTATTTTTTATTCAAAACCATCTGCCTGGCCCACAATTTATTTTTAGTACTTTCTCAAGGTTATTTATAGCCAGCTCACTTCTTCAAATTCAATAAATTTTAAATCAACTCAAGAAACCATGATCTCCTCACACCTTAGATCTCTCCCTCTCTTCTTCCTCCTTGCTTGCCTTCTTCAACCCCTCACCTCCTCCAATCTTCCTTCCGGCTACCTCTACGTCGGCTATTTCGCCACTTGGGAAGAGAAATCCACAACCACAGCCTCCAAAACCCTTCTTGCCAATCTTCCTTCTTATGTCAACATCGTCAATCTCTCATTCATGAAGCCTGATACCTCCTATTCTGGAGGTTTGGACATCTCTGACTGTGGCTTCGACTTCCCGTACGACGGATCTGTCCTTCAGGACGCCATTACTGCTCTCAAGAAAAAGAATCCAAACACCAAAATCCTTGTCTCTGTCGGTGGAGGAACCGCCTCACTTACCTCTTGGAGCTCATTAAACGAAGCAGCTATTGCTCAATTCGTTGCAGATTTCGATCTTGACGGCGTTGATATCGATTTTGAACCTTCTGATCCTCAATGTGTATTCAGTGGTGGGACTGTTTCTTGCCAAACTGATGCTCAGTTCCTTGATATTGTCACCCGCTTTAGAGCTGTTCTTCCTTCACCAAATCTCCTTACGATCGCTGCTAGTGGCGTCGGAGCTTATGGACAAGGAGATTTCGTGAATTCGGAACCTAGTTGGTCAGGATGTGGAGTTACTGTGAATGTTTTGCTGTCAACTGCGGGAAAGACTTTGGATATTGTTAATATTATGTCTTATGATGTTGATATCCCACCTTATAGCCCAAAGGAAGCTTTGAGGGCTTTCCAAAGCATTTTTGATGGGAAAATTACTTTAGGGCTAGAGATTTATCCTGAAGCTGATGGAGATCATAAGCTGACCATTGCTGAAGTTGATTCTTTGGCTGCTTCCGTTCTTCAAAGAAAAGCTGGTGGTTTGATGCTCTGGCATCTTCAGAAAAGTCCCACAGGAACTATATCTGCAAGCAACCCTGATGCTGATCTTGTCGGAAAGGAGATTTGTAAAAAGCTTGATTTAGACGATTGTTCTGGTAGTCTGATGGGTAGATTGGGCTTTTGGAGCGTTTTGGTGCTTTTGGTGCTTTATCTTTGGTAATTTTATTTAGAAAGGCTTTGTAATCTTGTTGGATTAATCAATTCCAAGCTTACTGGATAAAGAAATCTATCCTAAATCTTTTTGAGAAATGAATATTGGTATGACTTGTATATCTATTTTGCATACAGGTGGGAGAAACCTCTCATCCTCAATGTCTTGAAAAAAAATTTTCTTGAAATGATGAAAAAATTGATAAAAAATTTTTCCTTGAGAAATCCGTTATTGAAATCATTGAAATGATTTTTTTTTTGGAAAGAGAAAGATGGGGTGCAAGCAATAATGTTTGTTTATTGTTCAAAAGGATAGAAATCTGCAACTTTTAGGGGAATGGATCTCAAAAAAAATCCTTCATTTCAAAGATTTTTCAATCAGACTGAAAGATTAATTTCTTTGACTTGCTTAGGAAAAGGTTGAATTTAATATTTGAAGGAAGTATAGCTAAGAGAAAATCACCAAGGCCAAAATGTGGTTTCCTCTCAATTCACCTTTATTTGTCTCGAGCAACATGTCCAATTTATTCCAGAAAATTGAAGAAAGTTTGGCTTGAAAAAATTTTCAATGATTTCCTTCTAAAAAAGAAAATTGTGTCTAGCTTTGATTTTTTTGAGTTAACTGAAATAAAAATCTCCAAAACTGAGAAGCAAAAATTTAGAGGACAAGACCTCAAGTGATTAGTATTTGATTTAATTCATACAGTGAAAAATTTTAAACCACAGGTATTGAAGCAAAAATGCCTTGAAGTTTACTGGAGGATTTTCTGGGCAAGATAGTTTTTTTGAATCGTTTCGATTCCACCTCCAATCTTTGCTCCATCTTGCCTCTGATCTCAAAGAGTTGGTTCACCCTTCTCTTCCAATCTTCTGAAACATTAAACTCGCCAAGTCTTCTATCTTTCCTAAATTCCTCTCTTTGCTAAAAATTTTCTCATAAACAAAGTTCTTCCTTGTTAGAAATTTTGTAAAAAATTCATACACATCTTTTCATTTGCCCTTAATTGCAATCTACTTCTAGCCAATTCACTTCTTAAGACACCAAATAAATTTAATTTCACAAATAAACCTTTATTTTATCCTTCAAACCATGTCTCTCCCTCTCCTATTTCTCCTTCTTTGCTTTCTACAACCCCTTACCTCCTCCAATCTCCCTTCAGGAAACCTCTTCGTCGGCTATTTTGCCTCCTGGGCTGAAAAACCCGCTATAACAGCTGCCAAAACCACTCTAGTCAATCTCCCTGCTTATGTCAATGTCGTAAATCTCTCCTTTATGAAGCCTGATGTTCAATATTCTGGCGACCTCAACATCTCCAATACAGGCTTAAAGTTCCCGTACAAAGGAAGCATTCTTCAGAACGCAATCACAGTTCTTAAGAAAAAGAATCCTGAAACCAAAATCTTGATATCTATCGGTGGAGGATCAGCTACTCTTGCCTCTTGGAACTCTTTGAATGAGGCTGCTATTGCCCAATTCATCATCGATTTTGGTCTAGATGGAGCTGATATCGACTTCGAGCCTTCAGATCCGAAATGTACCTTCAATAATGGAAATGTTTCCTGCCAAACAGATGCTCAATTTCTTGACATTATTACGCGCTTTAGAGCCGTCCTTCCTCAGCCTTATCTCCTCACAATAGCAGCCAGTGGCATTGGAGCCTATGGACAAGGAGATTTTGTGAACTCCAAGCCACATTGGTCAGGATGTGGAGTCACAGTGAATCTCTTACTCTCTGATGTGGGGAAAACGTTGGACCTTGTTAGTATCATGGCTTATGATGTGAATCAGCCACCATATAATCCAAAAGAGGCTCTGAAGGCTTTTCAGAGCATTTATAAAGGAAAGGTTGTTTTGGGATTGGAGGTGCCTCCTGAAGGCGCTGGAAATCATACTTTGACGATTCAGGAAGTGGATGCTTTGGCGGATTATGTGTTTGAGCAAAGAGCAGATGGGTTGATGCTCTGGCATCTTCAGAAGAGTCCAGGAGGAACTATCTCCGCGAGTAATCCTGATGCGGAGCTTGTGGGGAAGGAAATTTGTAAGAAGTTTGATTTGAAAGATTGTAAAGCGAGTGTGATAAGTCAAGTGAGTTCTTAAGGAATTTGAAATTATTTATGAGGGTTCTTTGTTCAAAATATTTTCGTATGAGGTTTTAAAGAAAGAAAACGTTTTTTTATCCTTGAGATTTCACTGTTTTATCAAACAAAATCATAGCATTCCCTCAGGCTATCTTCTTTTCAAGGGATTTTTCTCATAATTTTTTTCATTAAGTTTCTTCAGAATCTCTTCGATTGACTTGAGCAAAACCTCTCTTTAATACACCTAAATTTCTTTATAAACATTCTGAATTAAATTCTTACAATCATTCCATGAAATCAACAACCCACAATGAAGAGAGCAAAGGTTTCTTTTTCCTCCTCTCCCGATCTTAACTCTCTTCGAATCATCAGAGAAAGAGCTTTCTTGGCAGCTTTTAGATCTCAACACACAGAAACTTGGAGTCGCAACAAAACACCATTTTGCAGTCGAAATGGGAGACTATATCGTAATTTTAGGAGCAGAACTTTCAAAAAAGGAGCAAGAGCACTCAATTCTAGACACAAAAGAGAGAGCGATCATTCGCTTGACAATCGTTGATGACGAGTTAAAAAACATGACAGGATATATCGCATGTCACTGGAAAGACAATCAGATAATCATTTTGGGCCAGAAAAAAAATGCTCAAGGCATTCGGACGACACACTTAGGATGGCTTACAATACCCACCATCCACCCAGGAACAAAAAGTTGAAATTATCTCAATGACTGAAGATTGAATTTGGACATAGAAATTTTGGCATCCTTCAGATGTTCCCCTCTTGATCATAAATTTAATGATGACCCTTTTACAATGCAGATCTATAAGGAGAAGCTGTATATTGTCTTGTCAGCCAAATCAGATGATGAAGTATTGAAGTGGGAAAAAAGGATATTCTCTTTAGACCTTGGTAAATAAATCTTGTAGACTGGGTGATTGATTCAAAAAATAGAGAAAGGCGGATCTGAGTTAACTCTTCTTGGCAGGATCCAAGGTTCTCTTTGAATTTTCAAATCACTAGCTAATGCTTCTTTAGATAGTTTTGATGATCACGATTGCTCGGTATTTCAAGACATCCTTTATATTTTTCCTCAGTTCGATGACTTGGAAACAACCCCTTCAGACATGACGACCAAAATAACTTTTAATACCAGTAAGGAATTGATTTCTGTGACTTTTTTCAATAAGCGGAAATTTACTGGAAAGGGAAGAACTTTTGATCAGACTCCAAAATTAAAAAAGTTTCTTGGACCAATTTGTAGATGTTTGTGGGAGGCAAAAAAAATCTCGAATGGTCAAAATTTGACTTTGAAAATTCTTGATTTTTTCTTTTAAAAAAATTGTTCTTTAAATTTCTGCTTCTTGAAAAAAAATTCATCCTATACTTTTCCTCACCAAATAGATACTTCCGAAATAACAATAATGACTGGAGAGCCATCACCAAAGAATCAAAAATCTTCTCAATCCCTTGATAGTGATGGAAAGGACTATTTCTTTGCTCATAATCCTGACAGACCAGATTATCAGACCCTTTGGATTCAAGACTTAGGTTGATTTCTCTTATTTTAATAATTATTGACGCAAACTTTGATAGAAACTCAAAAGTGGGAAGAATATTCAACCCATGGGAAGGGTCCGAATTTAACTCAGGAGGGAACAATGACAATTATTGGTGGGAAAATCTACATTATCGGCGGCGAGATTTATGGCAAAAAGGAATCAAAAGATATTTGGTGTTTATCTTTGCGTATTTCTCCTTTTCTTTCTCGGCTCTCTGAATTACTTTCTAGCTCCGGATAAACCATCCGATAAGCCACGAATGGATCTTTCAAACCTTTCAATGCTTCTCAAACTCTTCTTGGCTGAAGCTCCTTATCATGATATTACATTCAAAGTGGACTCTGAACTCATTCCAGCCTATAAATGGTGGGTCATCAAAAAAAAACAAATATTTTTCAAATATGTTCTCAAGTGAGTTTCTATGATGATTTTTCTTTTTAAAATCATTGATCTTCAGGTGGAATGTTGGAGGCAAAATCTTCCAAAATCATGATTCCTGACTTCAAACCAGCTACATTCAAAGGTATTATTCACTGACCATTCAATTCTCTCATTTTATAGCATTTTTGGAGTTTATTTACACTGATTCTATTGATCTCAACGAATCCCTAGCCCTTGAATTATTCCAACAAGCTGATAAATACTCAGTTCCAGCTCTTAAAACTCTTTGTGAGCAATACCTTTCGACCCACATTTCTCCTGAAAACTATGTGAATATCGCTAATCTGGCAGAAATGCTGGATGCGACTTCACTCAGAGAGGCAGCAATAGCTTTTATTGCTAAGAATGTAAAAGCACTCAAGAACAGACAAGACTTTGCAGAGATTTCAAATGAGATGCTCAAGGATGTGATCGTCAAGATTATTGTCAGATAAATAAGTAGAAGATTCGTATTTTTGCACAAGTTTAAGGTTATTTTCATAAAAAAATATTGAGAAGTGAAAATACTTCCGAACTCATGTTCATTTGATTTGCCAATTGATTTTGTTAGAATTTACATAATGTTTGGCTTTTTCATAAAATAAAATCAACAAATCAAAAATCCCCTCCAAACATTTTTCTTCTTGTTTCCTCAAAACATCACGATTTCTCCCTTATTTTTGAAGAAAAAAAAGAGATTATTCTGTTGAACATATTTCTTAAGGGCAAATCGAGAACAAATTCTTTTTTCTTCAATATTTGGACAAACTAAAAATTTTCTGAATTTTTGGACTAGTGTTGCCTATTGCCCATCAAACCTTCCGAGATGGCGGAAATTTAGAGTGAGTCGTTGGAAATCCAGGAAATCCTTTCTGTCCTATAGAAAAAAAAATTATGGGCTTTTTCCGAATACTCAATTCTTCCCAAAAAAAATTTTGATGAGGAAGTTAGAAGAATTTTTTGAAAATGTCGAAAAGCCGAAGAACGTTTTCCACCAGATGATGGAGAAAGAGAATTTTCTCTTGACAATCCTGATTTGGACAAATTCAGTTTTGTTGAGAAAATTTTGGGCAAAAGAAATTTTTTTTTAATTGAAATTTCTGAGAGTGAACAAAAAATGAAGAACAGAATTGATTTCAACTTCAAACTCTCTTCACAAAATTCTTTCTTAAACATTTCGTCCTTTCGAAAATTTCAAATATTTTCGGAAGAAATATTCTAAATTTTTATTGAAAGAATTTCTTCTAAATTCCGAAGAAAGTTTCTTTCACAAAAGAAATCATCTCGAAAGAACAAAATTCTCTTTGGAATTTTTCATGAAAAAAAAACTTCATTTTGATACCATCCCTCTTAACAAAACTTGACATATCTTTCAAAAGATTTCACCAACAAAATGACGACCAGATAAGATCAGATGAAATTGATGTTATTTTTCATAATTAATACGTACCAAAAGAAATTTGAAATCTCCTTCTCAATAGTTTTCTGATTAACTAAAAAAATTAACTAATTTAAGCGATGTTCACAAACGATCCAACTCCGTCAGATTCTTCTTTTCCAACCTTCTTTATCCCACAAAATCCTTTATCTTCCTCTCCTTCAGAGTCACCGATCTCTTGGAAATGCCACAAGTACAACCAAAATGTTTCTAGCTCAATTCAAGAAGAAAACAATCAAATTGCCATCACTATGGATAATCAATATATCCTTTTATTCTCCGAAACGATCATGAGGGATTCTGGCTCCTCTCAGTCCAAAATCTTCGATACAAAAAAGAAAACTTGTCAGGACATCAGTGTATCAATTGAACAGTCACAAGATGTTATTAAATGTATCGCATGTTATTGGAAAAATGGCCAAGTTATCGTCTTTGGTTGGAAACAAAATGAAGGATATCTCGCTGTAATTTCTCTCACAAATAACCAACAAGAAGGTCAGAAAATCTCACATAATCTCAGCTCAAGTAAAGACGTTATAGGAATGAGAATAGCATACAAGGGGATAATGCAAGCCATAAAAACAGGCGGAGATTCTCATACAACGCACATTTACCAAAACAGATTATATATTGTAGCCACAAGCGAAACATTCGAGCCATTCAAAAGCTCTCCTTTACGAATTTTTGCTGTAGACCTTGGTAAAAATCTCTTTTTCTCATGCAAAATTGAACCCCTTTAGAAACATTCCAATATGAAGAGGTTATTTATATTGACTCCAAAGGTAAAAAATATGACCCCTTTGAATCCTTTATTTACCTCTCTCTAGCCTCAATCTCAAGCCATCAGAGTTTCTTATGGAGCAACAAGCTTGATATTTACTACACAACTCAAGATTTTTATAAACTCCAAATCGATTTAAGTACCTCTCTTCCACATTTCGTGAATAAGTTTCCCTTTCCTTTAGATACTCTTCAATATCAAGAATATCCTGCAAAAGACCTTTCTCTTCTTGTCAAACCCGAAATTCAAACCCTCCAAGTCAATGAAAACATCTTTGCCTTTGCTCATTTCCATGAGCCTGCTTGCTATAAATATCTCTATATCCACAACATAGGTTTTCTTTCTGAATTGTCTCCTTATAATTCCAGTTAGAAACTAACCAATCCAATGAATATTCTATTCCAGATCCTTGTCCAAATTTCTCAGTTCTAGGAATTCTCACTTCCATTGGAGAGAAAGCCTACGTTCTTGGGTATAATAACGAGCAAAATCAACATCAAATATGGTCCCTCTCTTTCAGTACTCCCATTCTCTTTTTCCTTTTCAATAATTTCTCTCTTAGAGGATGGAAAAATCCCAACAGACTCAGCTAATTCAATGCCAATAGAGCAATTAGAGCAAGAATCTCTAAGTCTTGAATTGCTCATGAAACAATTATTGATCGAAGTTCCGTATTCAGACGTCACCTTCACAGTCGAAGGTCAACAGATTCCTGCTCATAAATGGTGGCTTATGAGAAAAAGCAGATATTTCGATAAAATGTTCTCAAGTCGTTTTTTACCAAAATCCCCTTTTCTTATCTTCTTTATAGGCGGTATCATGAAAAAACAAGATTCTAATGTGACTCTTCCTGATATAAAAGTTTCAACTTTCAAAGGTTATCATTGTCCAAACCCCTTCAATTAACTCATTTTTCAAGCATTTTTGGAGTTTATTTATACAGACAAGACAGATTTAAACCCTCAATTTGCAGTTGAATTACTTGAACTGGGCCAGAAATATACAGTTCCAGACCTCAAGAGATATTGTGAAGAATATCTTTCAGGATATATTACACCAGACAATTATGTTCAGATGTCAAATTTGGCAGAGTTTCTCCAAGCGAATTTGTTGAGAAATTCTTTAGCAGAGTTTATTGCGAAAAATGTAAAGATGTTGAAACAGAAACCTGGGTTTACTGATTTGCCGAATAACTTATTAAAGAACGCCATTTTTAAATTGGCCAAAAAGTAAAATTGAAATTTTGAGAATATCTATATTTTTTTAATAAAAATTATTCATATTGAATTGTATACTTCGCTCTTTCGAGAACTCTATAAATCGAATAAAATCTCTATTTCCTCGTCTCAAGTATTTCAAATGAAGAAAAAAGAAAGAAGAACTGCTTCACTCTTTTCTTTCATTCTCTTTTTATCAAAAATATACTTTATAAATATTTTGTGACTGAATTTATTCGAAAAAATTTACAAGCAAGGGGAGACAAAAATATCTTGCTCAAAAATTATTCCCATACATCATAAACTCTCACAATTCCCTCATCAATTATCATTAAAATAACGATAATCCAACAAAAAGGCCGCAGCCATAATCAGTGCTTTATCTTCATTCGTTGCTTTCTCCGGAAACCTCACAGCAAAATTATTCTTTCTTTCCATTTTCGGTGCCGTACATCCTTGTCTTTTCTTCTCCATAGTCGCCAGAGTCTTCCCCATCCCATCTCTTATATAAAACTCGACATCATGACAGCAATCCATTGGACAATCACAATTCAGTCCGCATTGGCAACACCATGCTTCTATTGTATATTTCAAGCTATTGTCTTCATCAAAAATCTGAAGAATCACACTACAAAAGCCCCATATGTCCTTTATTCTTCCCAAGTACTGATTCTTGCCATTCTCCACATTCGAAACCTTCAAGCCTGGCCTTCCAAAACACAGGCACGTACACGAGCTTGGCCTGTTTATATAAAGAAATGGAATGTTCTCCTCTTTGTCATCGGCAAGATTTATCTTTAGCTCAAAGAAGCTACACCCTTTTGTCATGCAGAATTCATCTCTTCCGCTATGTAATTCTCTCCCTTTATAGATCTTTTTGCCTCGACGTTCTCCATCGACACTCAATCCATATATCGAATAGTCACTTCTTACCTTCTCATTTCGAATTATCTCCATCATCTCCTTCTTCTGTTCGATAAATAACCCATCTCTTTCTTCTATTCTTTCCCAGCCTGTCTTTATTTTCTCTTTGCCTCGTAAAAATTCTTCAGATATATTCACGACGGTCTGCATTGGTTGCATCAAGCTATACGGATTTACTAGCGACTGTCCAGCTAGCGCTTGAGGCATATAGCTTGTGTTAAGTTGCGGTTGTAGGGATAAATCAGGGCTTATTTGGGCGTTTTGAGGGTCTGAAGTGGCGAATGGCTGTTGGGAGGGATTTACCATATGTTGGGGAAGAGGATGGACTTGGTGAACAGATTGGTAAGGAGAACGAGAGGAAGGAAGGTCAGGATGTTGAGGTTGGATCATAGGGTTGGATTCTTGGTACATAGTGAGGAGATCGAGGGAGGAAGTGGAATGGTGGATGAAAAATTAAAAATTAAATAAAAATTGGTTATGTAAGAAATGAAGAAAATCATAATGGGAAAGGTTTTTTAAGGGTGCGTCATAAGGGGGAATTTAGTAGCGTCAATTAATAGCTGGGGTTCTTATTTTTCACTGTGAAAGAATTGGGATTTTGTTGTATTGAGAGAGTCTTGTTCTTTATGAAAACCGTTTCAGAATGACTTTTCTGAGAAGAAAAGAGATGAAATGAGGAAGAAGGAAGCATGAGAAAAGTGTTTTATTGTTCTATTTAGTTCTTTTAGCAGAAAAATAAGTTTGAAAGAAATCTTAATATTTTTCTTTGATTTTTTTAAAAGAGTCAAAGTAAGAATAGAGCATTTAAATTCGAGACTTTAAAGGAGCAGGTTCAAAATAGATTACAGTTTTTCAAGAAACAAATATGATCAGGACTTAATCTTTTCTCGCATCAAAAATCTTCTTTGATGTCTCATCAAATGAAAAAAAATTCCCCAAAAATTTTGTTGACTCTTTTTGGATCTCTCCAAAGTGATTTCTTCTCATCTCAATTTCAAGGAAAATCTTCCATCAAATCTCTTTCCATTCAAAAATTTCCTGAGACTCAAATGGCCTGAGTTTTGTCACACCTTGGATTTCTTAACTAATCGCTTTCAAATCCTCTCAAAATCCCCCAGTCTAAAAAGAAAATCAAGATATAGAAGCCGATCCTCCCTCGATTCCGATTCCGTTATCTATGCATGAAAAGCCGAGGTCTTGCCTTTTTGGAGAGAAAACCTCAAAAAGATTTGGGCTAAATTTGATAGCGTTTTGAAGATTGAAAAATGATCTCCGAAGTTCAAGCTTTGAAGTCTTCTTTTCCACTTTATTATACCAACATTAACCTCATAAATGCCTGTACAAAAATGGAAAAAGATGTTTCGAGATGATAATTTTCTCTGATATCTAGTGATTTCATAGTCTCTTGAAATTCAGCTACAATTTTCTTATCATTTCTGATGATCTTTAATTAAATTTCAAGTCAATATTATGTCTATCACAATCTTAGCAAAAAATCAAGGAACCAAATCTTTGAGATCTTATGCATTTTATCAACAAGAGATGACCAAAATTAATTACTTCATTTAAAAATATATTATCTTAAAGCAAGCCATAGAGATCAGGCCTTAAGCTTCTTGTTTTGGCTCAAAAAAATTTGAATAGAAACTTGAGACTCTTGTGTTTCCGAGCAAAGTTTTTCAATTCATTAAATTAACATTCAATAATCCTGCTCATCCTCACCCCACTTCTGATGAATAGTAACTCTTCCAACACCTGGAAACAACTCTTATGCCCAAATTCTGGAGAAAGATACTTCCATACTTCCACTCTCTACAAACATTATATCATCACTTATGGTGGCCACAATGATAAAATTCACACTAATTACAACACTTTCACGATTCTCAATCTCAAAACGGGATCCTATGAAGCATTCAACCTTCAAGGAGATAAACCTTCATAACGTTATCGACACTCAGCTTGCCTCTTCGATTCCAATAAAATCCTCATTTTTGGTGGATTTCACAATGATATTTTACACGATACTGCAATCCTCACAATTGAAGAAACTTCACGTAATAATTACACGTCTCCATCATCTCTAACTCCTCGCCATAGCTTTGACGTTGACTTATAAGGAAATAACAACAATAGGAGGAGAGAACCTTGTGAGATGTAGTCATTCTGCGAACGTTTACAAGAACAAGATGTATATCTTTGGAGGAAGACTTGGGGATGGACCCGTCAAAAGCACCAACGAACTCTGGAGTCTCGATCTTGGTAATTAACCTCTTTTCGATTTCTAATCAATAATTTTTGGATAGAAACTTTTCATTGGGAATTATGTAAAACAACAGGAGATATACCAGGTAATCCCAAAAAAACATTCTCTTTATAATCTGAGAGAGGAGAGAACAACTCATTGTAGTGCAGTGTATAATGATAGACTGTACATATTTGGAGGATGTTCTGGCTCCAAAAAATTTCAACTTTCTCAGTGTCGTGTCCTTTCATTAGGTAATGGATAAAGATTTTCACGCCTGAAAAGTCTTAGAAAACATGCAATGGCAGTCACTTGAAATCAAAGGCTCAGATTTACTTCCAAGATATGGAGCTGCTTCTGCTATTATTGGTGACACTGTGTACATCGTTGGTGGGTCTTATGGATCAAGTGGTCGCCGCCAGCGTGAATTCCAAAGTTACAATCTCAGTAAATCCTTATTTTTTCTCTGGGCGGTTGTTAACATTTTTAAAGAAGAGAATACCGTCAGAGATGAAGAGTCCCAGGGGGACTATTTATCAGTCAGGTTTGGGACTTGCGTAGCTTGGGAAAATCAGCTTTTTCTTTGGGGCGGCGAACAACAGCAGAAAGAAGCCGTCTCACAAATTACGTCTTTGAAATTAGGTCAGATTTTTTTCTTGAATTTGTTTACTTATTTCTAAAGGTCGGAGAAATGTTTATGAAGGTCAAGATAACAGTTTTTCAAAATACATGGGTTCATTATTGTTTGCTGAACAATTTTCTGATGTTCGTTTCTTCATTGAAAATCAAGAGATTCCTGCACATAAACTTGTATTATCAGCAAGATGTGGATCTTTTCAAGACCTTTTGAGAAGTGGAAATTCTCTTATAGAAATAACAGACATCCAAATACACACTTTTAAAGGTTTTTGATCTCGCTTTCTCAACTTATTAATGTAAAATACTAGCTCTGTTGGAGTTTATGTATCAAAACCAAGTTGAATTAATAGAGCCATTGGCTTTGGATCTTTATGGAGTCGCGAAAAAATATAGACAAATAGAGTTGGCAAAGATATGTGAAGAGTTTCTCTCAAGAAATCTTCGACTGGATAATTTTGTTGCCATGATTGACTTTGTTGAAAAGTCCGGAGCTGATTCTCTAAAGAATGCTATCTTGATATTTATGATAAGCAATATTCAAGAGATTAAGGGGAAACAACGAGATTATACAATTCCACAATCATATCTTTGGGAAATCGCTTCTCGGGTCAGCGAAGCCTCCAAATAAAATGCTTGATTTTTGGCGATTTTCAATAATTTTTCTTGATATGTATGAACCAAGTTTGATATCTTTGACAATAAATAGAAAAAGATGTTCATTTTTTGAATTAGCTTTGCAGGATTCTTCAAGTCTTCTCAAGATCATTTGTTCGAAATCTTGAAAAAAAATTCAATAGAAATCAGGGAATTTCAAACGTCGATTCAGAGATTGAAATTTTCCCTTCTGAATTCCAATAAAATGACTCATTTTTTATCTATTCCATTTGGTTCAATAAAGGAGGAGTCAACATTAGAAAAAAAAATATAATTTTAGTAGAGTTTCTCTCATGTGAAGGTTTCTTTTGAGACCATATCCTGAAAAAGCCTTGGAAATTTTGGAATTAGAAAAATTACAACAAAATTAAAACGTGTAAAGGAAGGCTATTTTTAGAGCCAAAAATCCACTGGTTGTTCCCAATTTTTTTCTTCAAGAACTTGAATTCCTGCATAAATTAATTAATCAATAATTTATTTAATTCGCTTCTCTTTCTCATGATGACAAACGAGAAGATAGCTTGCACCGAAATCCCCTGCTCAACTTTCGGAGACACATATTTTCATACTTCAACACTCTTCAGGGACTACATCATCACATTCGGTGGCTATTCAAAGAGCTGCAAGAAGCTTTTTCCAAATATCCAAATCTTGAACTTAAAGACAAACTCCCCTGAAGCATTCAAGTTAGAAGGTGATGAGCCATCATTTCGATACAGACACTCAGCTTGCCTTGTTAATCAGAATCAAATCCTCATCTTTGGAGGAGAGAAGAATAGAAGTATTCTCAATGATGCAGCAATCATCACTATCAAAGAAACTTTGCGTATAGCTCTATTTTATCGCCTCTGAATGTTTCAAAAGCTCTTACTCTGACGTACAAGAAGATAACGACCACAGGTGGAGATGCTTTTGTTAGGTGTAATCATTCAGCTGATCTCTACCAGAACAAAATGTATGTATTCGGCGGAAGACAACAAAATCAGCCAGATCTGGTGTGCAGTAATGAGCTATGGAGCTTTGACCTTAGTAAACTTCTCTTCTATTCCTCAATTTTATTGTGTAGACACTTTTGATTGGAAGATCTGTGAGACGACTGGAGAAAAACCAGGTATCTTTATTTAAATCATCGCTCTCCTAGCACGTCCCTTTATAGAACCGAGAGCGGCTCATTGTAGTGTGATATATGATCACAAGCTGTATATCTTTGGAGGGTATTCTGATTTGAAAGCTTCAAGCATTGATAGCTGCAGTGTGCTTTCTTTTGGTATATTGTTTGGAAGACTTTGATCTCAAAATATTAGAAAACATGCAATGGAAGAACCTGGAGATCAAAGGAAAAACTTTCTTGCCGAGACATGGGCTCTCATCTGTGGTTATTGGAGATACACTCTTCCTCATGGGTGGATATTACAAGTCTGAAAAGGTGAAGAACGAAGTTTTCACTTTTCACTTTGGTAAATATCTTTGTCTAAAACTTCTTTTGAAAATTTTATTATAAAGAGGAAAATAAGCTTGACTGCTTGGAGTGCCAAGGAGATTACACTCCAGTGACCGGAGGAACAGCAGTCTTTTACAAAAACAAAATGATTCTTTGGGGAGGCCTTAAAAATGACAATGAATCAAGTTCCAACATATTCTGTCTTCAACCAAGTAAAGCTTCTTCCTCTGAATTCTTCCAAACAAATGACTCTAAATAGGTAGAAATGACCCTGAAAGCCTCTATGAAGGCGCAAACTATAGCTTCTCAAGTTACACTAATCCTCTTTTCAATTCAGAAGAGTTTGCAGACGTTCACTTTTCCATCGAAGGCCAGCAAATTCCGGCCCATAAACTTGTCCTCTGTTTGCGATGCAAATATTTTGCTCAGCTCTTTAAAAGTCAGCCTTATTTGAACATCTAAAAAAGCTCCTTTAGGTGGCATGAAAGAGTCGCACTCTCCAGTCATAGAAATCACAGATGTCAAACTTGAAACTTTCAAAGGTATTCCTTGATTTCAATCAGACTTACTTACAATAAATCAGCTCTCTTGAGATTTTTGTATCAGAATCAAGTTGAGTTAACAGAAGCACTCGCTTTAGATCTTTTTGTTGTCGCTGACAAATATATGCAACCAGAACTCGCGAGGTTATGTGAAAGCTTTCTTGTAAAGAATGTGAGATTGGACAATCTAGTTGGGCTGATTGACTTTGTTGAGAAGTTTGGAGCTGATTCATTGAAGAACTCTATCTTGGAGTTCATGATGAAGAATCTTCAGGAGATTAAGCAAAACCAAAGTTATTATCCGATTCCACCTTCTTATATTTGGGAAGTTGCAGCTCAATTCCAACAAAACTTCGAAAACCTGAAGGTTCAAACAAAGTGAATTTATTGTCTGCTTTGCATTTGAGAACAATATTTTTATATAAAATAGAAAGAATAAGAAAACAATAAAATAATAAGCTCCAATATTTTTCATTGAGAAAGTCTTTTTGTGGGAAAATTTTCTCCTTGCAAAGTTCGATTTCTTTTTAATAAGATTTATTTGCAAATTAGCCCTTATCAGATAAAAAGAAAGAGTCTCAAATTGTTAAAATTTCTTCACTGCTTCACGTTTTTTTCCAAAGGAGAGATTCTCCAACAACAACAACAAAAACCATAAAAAAGAAATCAAATTTCTTCAAATTTTTTACTAAACACTTTTTCAAACAAAAATGGATCCAAAAAGTTCTTTTTCAGTCTATATGACCAAGGAAAAGTCCTGCTATGCAATACGTTGCCAAACTCTGGAGGGAGATTTTCGTATGTGGGAAGCTGAAGAAAATTGGATTGAGCATTTTAAAAAAGTTTCCCCCTCCCTGACACAAGAAAGAATAAAAATTTTTGAGGCCCTATTCAATTCGCTTATTTTCTTCTCGGAAAGAGCCAATTGCTGCCAACGGTTTTTCTAATTTTGATGAGATCTGTCCCAGCATTTCACCTTTTGGTTTCTCAGATTTCCTTTTGCCCAAAGTTTCAACAAGTAAATTTTCAAAAATTCTTCCAACAAATCTTCGAAAAAACTTTTCTTGGGGTGAAATGAAATTTGAAAAGAAAATCTTCGGTTTTTTTATTTGCCAGAAAATTCAGAAATTTCTGTTTTGTCATTAAAAAAAAAACTTTGCGCTTCGTTTCTCTCTAGCAAAGTCTCTGTCTATGACAAAATCATTAATAAAGAAGGATATTTTTCAAAAAGAAATTGTTCATTAAATATTTCTTTCATAAGAAGGAATTATAAATTTGTATCGATTTATCTGATGGTAACCTTGACGATAACATCTCTGAGCATATCGTCCGAGATTTCTGCAAAGTCTTCTCGACTCTTCAAAATCTTTATTCCTTTCGCGATATAAATCACTGCTGCTTCTCTGAGGGCGCTTGCATCCAACATTTCTGCCAGATGAGCTATTTTTGCATAGTTTTCAAGGGAAATGCGAGTCGAGAGGTATTGCTCACAAAGAGTTTTGAGGGCTGGAACCGAGTATTTATCAGCTTGTTGGAATAATTCGAGTGCCAGTGATTCATTGAGTTCAACAGAATCTGTATAAAGGAACTCAAAAAATGCTATAAAATTAAAGAATTGAAGGGCCAGTGAAAAATACCTTTGAATGTGGTTGCTTTGAAGTCTGAGATCGTGATTTTGGAAGATTTTGCCTCAACCATGCCGCCTAAAGTTTCAAGATAAAAAAGAATTTCGTAACAGATAATAACTTGAGAACATATTTGCAAAGTATTTGTTCTTTTTGGTGAGCCACCATTTATGAGCTGGAATGAGCTCAGATTCCACTTCGAACGTGATATCATGATAGGGCGCTTCAGTTAAGAGCCGTTTGACGAGAGAAGTGAGACTCAGAGTGTCTTTATTTGTTTGAATCGTTTGATTTTCGGTGGAGAAGCGAACATCAGAATCACTTAATTCAAGGTAGGTGATTTGTGAGACGGCTTCTTTGTATCCTATCATGCCGCCCCAAAGAAAAAGCCGATTTTCCCAAGCGACACAAGTCCCAAATCTGACTGATAAATAGTCTCCCTGAGACTCTTCATCTCTGACGGCATTCTCTTCTTTAAAAACGTTAGCAATCGCTCAGAAAAAACAAGGATTTACTGAAATTGTAACTTTGGATTTCACTCTGGCGGTTCCCACTTGATCCATATGACCTACCTGTTATGTATATAGTGTCACTAATAACAGCAGAAGAGGCTCCATATCCTGGACGTAAATCTGAGCCTTTGGTTTCAAGTGGCTGCCATTGCATGTTTTCTAAGATTCCTCAGGCAGGAGAATCTCAATAACTTACCGAATGAAAGGACATGGCACTGAGAAATTGTCGTCTTTTTCGAGTCAGAATATCCTCCAAATATATACAATTTATCACCAAACACTGCACTACAATGAGTTGTTCTCTCCTCTCTCAGATTATAAAGGGAATGTTTCTTTTGGTTTACCTGGAAGATCTCCTATTGTTTCACAGAGTTCCCAATGAAAAGTTTCTATCCCACAAATGATTGATGAGGAATCTGTAAGAGGGTAATTACCAAGATTGAGACTCCAGAGTTCGTTAGTGCTTTTGACGGGTTTATTCTCAAGTCTTCCTCCAAAGACAAACATCTTGTTCTTGTAAACATTCGCAGAATGACCACATCTCAGAAGATTCTCCCCACCTGTTGTTGTTATTTTCTTATAAGTCAACATCAAAGCTGCGGCAAGGATTTAGAGATTGTGGAAATGTGTAATTATTACGTGAAGTTTCTTCAATGGTAAGGATTGCAGTATCATGTAAGATATTATCGTGAAATCCGCCAAAAATGAGGACTTTATTGGAATCAAAGAGACAAGCTGAATGGCGATAGCGTTAGGAGGGTTTATCTCCCTGGAGGGTAAAATCTTTATAGGAGCCCGTTTTAAGATTGAGGATCTTAAAATTGTTATAATTTATGCCAATTTTGTTATGGCGACCACCGTAGGTGATGATATAATGTTTGTAGAGAGTGGAAGTATGGAAGTTTCTTTCTCCAGAATTTGGACATAAGAGTTGTTTCCAGGTATTAGAAGAGTTATTTTTCATTCGGAGTGTTCAGGATTGAATGGAGTGTTGAAAGATCGAAAAAGGAAAGGGCAATATTAATGAAAGAATTAAATTTATGAATTAAAAAAATTGGGCTTGGGAAAATAAGAGTTTGAAAGCGTAATTTCGCTGAATTTCAAGAGACTATGAAATCATGAGAAATCAAAGAAACTCAAGGATTTAACTCAGCTTGTATAATAGCTCGTCGTCTCTTCTATTTTGGGGCAGACTTTGTGAGGTGAACTTTTGAAGAAGAAACAGGAAAACAAAAGCTCAAAAGTAAACTCTGTCATCTTCAATAGAAATCTCTTTGATACTTTTCTCCAAAAAAAAAGAAATCTTTGCTTTCCAGGTGCATTTAATGGAATTGAATTCGAAGGAAGATTGGCTTCTCGTTGGATTTTTTTTGCTGCAGAATTTTTGCTAACTCAAATTTCAATGTTGGTGCAAGAAGAAAATGGTTTGATTTTGGGTAAAGACAAAAAAGACTCAAAAATTAATAGAGGTAAACAGGGTACAATTTTTTAAATACTTTAACTCCCCTGATTATCCCAAAGAATGGCAGGAGATGGCATCAATTTATTGGCTAGATAATTTTACCAATGAGAAAGAACCTCATCTGGAAAGAAATCCCCTGCTCTAATTCTGGCGACAGGTCCTTTCATACTTCAACATTATTCAAGGATTACCTTATTACTTATGGTGGCTATTCAAAAAGTTGTGACAAGGTCCTCTCAGATTTCCAGATCTTGAATTTGAAGAAGAATTCCTTTGAAGCATTTAATTTGGAAGGAGATGAACCTTGCTCTCGAGAACAACACTCAGCTTGTCTCATTGACTCGAACAAAATTCTAATTTTTGCAGGATATGATGGCCAAGAAATCCTGCATGATCTCGCTCTTCTTACTATTCAGGACACGATCCGTAATTCCCCTTGATTGAATCGACTTTTCACCTTTCTTCAGCTCTCAGCCTCACGTATACGAAGATCCATACAACAGGTGGAGATAATGTGGTCAGATATGATCATACTGCTGATATTTATCAAAACAAAGTGTATGTTTTTGCTGGAAGACATGCCCATCAACCAAGAAAGTAATTGTGAACTGTGGTGCTTAGACCTTGATAATTTCTCTGGCTCTTTTATGGTCTTAATCATCTGACACAGAGTTTGAATTGGAAGATATGTGAGAATTCTGGTCAAAAAGCCGATATGGAGTCATTCTGAATCAATATTTTTGACAATTCCTTTGGTAGATGACCGAGCGGCTCATTGTAGTGCAGTTTTTAAAGACAAATTGTTTCTCTTTAGAGGATACTCTCATTCCAAAAACACTCATCTCAATAGCTGAGATATCTTTTATTTTGGTATCTTGTGTTTTATTGCATTATCTATAAACCCACCAGATAATATGAAATGGGAGAATTTAGATATGAAAGCCATGGATTTCTTGCCAAGATATGCAGCCTCATCGATAATCATCAAGGAGACTCTTGAGATATTTGGCGGATATTACAATCCTGAAAACCACAAAAATGAAGTTTTAACTTATAATTTTGGGAAGCCCTCATTTGTATTGCTTTTGAAATTTCATTTCATTTTCAAGAGGGGAATACACTTGGCAGCATCAAGTGCCAAGGGGATTATATCCCAGTCAAAGGAGGAACAGTCACCTTTTACAAAAATACACTAATTCAATGGGAAGGCCTCAGGACTTATGAAGAGTCTATTTCCAAAGTCTTTTCTCTTCAACTAGGTAATATTTTCTCCAGGCTAAAATTTGAAAAAGCCTATTCATGTAGACCCAAGTAGTCTTGAAAATGTATATGAAGGCTCAAGATATTATTTTTCAAGCTATACAAATCTTCTTTTCAATTCAGAGAAATATGTAGATATTTATTTTGTTGTTAAAGGCCAAAAAGTCCCAGCCCATAAAATTGTCCTTTGCTTAAGATGTAAATACTTTGCTCAGCTCTTTGCAAGTAAATTTGATGGAAAAACAGTCTTGAACAAAATCATCTTTAAGGCGGAATGAGAGAGTCACATTCTTCAGTCATAGAAATCTCAGACGTTAAGCTTGAAACTTTTAAAGGTAAACCTTATTCTTCTATTTTTTTAAAAACATCTCACAATACATCAGCTCTTTTGAGATTTTTATATCAGAACCAAGTTGAGTTAACAAAAGCACTCGCTTTAGACCTTTATGCATTTGCCGACCAGTTTCTACAGTCAGAACTGATGCATCAATGTGAGAGCTTTCTTGTAAAGAATGTGAGATTGGATAATTTGATGGCACTGATTGACTTTGTTGAGAAGTTTGGAGCTGATTCATTGAAGAACTCTATCTTGGAGTTCATGATGAAGAACCTTCAGGAGATTAAGCAAAACCAAAATTATTATCCGATTCCACCTTCTGATATTTGGGAAATTGCATCCCAATTCCAACAAATACCTCAAAAAGTTCGCGGTTCAAAATGAATCAATTATTTGATTTTCATATGAAAAGATATTTATTATTTTTTTGTTTTGAGTCTGAATAGATGTGAGAATTTTATCCTTTGCAAATTTAAGTGATAACTTCCTGAGTCATTAGTGACTATTAAAAATGGATCAGCGATCCTTTTTCGAGAAGATTTGTTCAGTGATAAACCCTTGTCAAAGGGAATAGAAGGTCATTCGAATTTTCCACTTTTTCACCCTTACAAAAGAAAACTGACGAATTTGAAATCAACAAAGGCTTCTTTGTATTTCTCGTGTTCCAAGCATTCTGAGAGTCAACCAGAAATTTCTCTAGAATTTCAAGGGGGCCAGCTTGAAAAAGAAATTCCCCACACGACTATCCAATCATTCAACAGAAAGAAATTTCTTTGCTCTGATTTTGTAAGCAGGAAGTGTTTTGGTGAAAACATCAATTTACTGGATATTCACCTCAAACCTCTCATTTCTCTTTTTTTGTACAGTGCTCCATGAGGTATATTACATAAGCTCCAATTTTTAGAGTCATTATCCAAAAAATCAATTTATCAAACTAAAGTTAACTTTGAATCACTTCTCAATGAAGACCACCAAGGAGATAACCTGTAACGAGATGCCTTGCCCGAACCCTGGAGATAGATCCTTTCATACTTCATCACTTTTCAAAAATTACATGATCACTTATGGTGGCTATTCAAATAGTTCTAAAAAGGCCCTCGCAGATATCAAGGTCTTGAATTTGAAGAGGAATTCCTTTGAAGAATTCAGGCTAGAAGGTGATGAACCTTGCCTTCGAGAACGACACTCAGCTTGTCTCATTGACCCAAATAAAATTCTAGTCTTTGGGGGATGTTGTAATGGGGAAATTTTGCATGAAACAGCAATGATTACCGTCAAAGAAACGATGCGTAAAATTCTTCAATCTTTCTATAATATGATAAACTCTTTTAGCTCTTACCCTAACGTATCAAAAGATCAAAACAACAGGGGGAAGTGGTATTAAGAGATATGGCCATACAGCTGATATCTATAAAAACAAAATGTATGTTTTTGGCGGAGCGCATCAATGTCAGCCACTGGACACCAACAGTGAGCTGTGGTGCTTGGATCTTCGTAACCACGTTATCTCCTTGATTAATATCATTCTCATCTAGAGAGTTTTCATTGGCAGTTGTGTCAGACTACTGGTGAAAAACCAGGTAATTATAAATTACAGCATTTTTGATAAATTCTTCAATAGATGACAGAGCAGGCCATTGCAGTGGCATTCACTGTGATAAACTTTATATTTTCGGAGGACATTCGAGCTCAACAGGAAACTGGGTTCTCAGCTGTTTTGTACTTTCATTTGGTATTCTTTGTGCAGTTTTCCTCCTCTAAATCTACAAGGCAGCATGAGATGGGAGAACTTGAAAATCAAAGGCATCAACTTCAAGGCAAGATATGCAGCCTCAACTCTAGTTATCAAGGATGATCTTTTTATAATAGGTGGATATCACCACTATGAAAGTTTCAGAAACGAAATTTTATTTTATAACTTTGGTAAATCCTCCATTTCTTGTGTCCATTCTCACTGATCTTCTAGAGGAAAATAGACTTGGTCGCTTCGAGTGCCCACAGAATTACATCCCAGTTAGAGGAGGAACAGCAGCCTATTTCAGAGATAAGCTGATTTTATGGGGAGGTCAACAAAATAATGAAGAGGATCTTTCAAAAATCTCTTGCCTTCAGTCAAATCACTTCTCGCTGGCAGGTTCCTTCGAAAAAATATATGAAGGCTCAGACTATAGCTTCTCACGTTACACTGACCTTCTGTTCTGCTCTGAAAAATATGCAGATGTCCACTTTTCTATTGAAGGTCAGCGAATCCCTGCGCATAAACTTGTCCTTTGTTTAAGATGCAAATACTTTTCTAGACTTTTTACGAGTAAATCTTATATAAAACTATTCGAAAAACAATCGCTTAGGTGGCATGAAAGAGTCACACTCCTCAGTTATTGAAATTACAGATGTCAAATTTGAAACTTTTAAATGTAAAATATTTCTTTGTTTCTCAAACAACTCACAATAAAACCAGCTCTTTTGAAATTTTTGTATCAAAACGAAATTGAATTAACAGAAACACTTGCCTTAGATCTTTATGTGCTTGCTGACAAATATATGCAGTCAGAACTTCTGAAGCTATGCGAGACTTTTCTTGTCAAGAATGTGAGATTGGACAATCTGGTTCGGCTGTGTTACCTTGCGGAAAAATTTGGAGTTGATTCATTAAAACATGAGATCTTGGAGTTTATTATGCAGAATATTCAAGAGATCCGGCAGAATCAAAGTGATTATCCAATTCCACCTTCGTATATATGGGAGGCCGCCTTCCAGTCTCAACAAAAGTTTCAAATATGCTATTTATGAGAAACCAAGTATTGATGATAAAGCATTTCAGTGTTAGGTTATGAAATTAGGAGTGATTATTGTGATCCTTTAAAGTTTTAATGTTGAGTGAGGAATTTGTAGTCAATAAGAATTTATGAAATGAAGAAATTTTGGTTTAAACTTTTTTCTTCAGTAATTTCCAATACACCGATTCAAATCAATAAAATCTATTTTGATGGTCCTGAAGAAAAATGCAAGGCTTGGATTCTCAAGAATCTCTTCATTGAAAAGTTGACCAGAACATTTCCGAAATTTCTTTTTTTGGGGAGAAAATTTCAAGAAGAAAATCTGCCAAATTTTTTCTCATAAAAATTCAGATCATTGAGAATTTCTCTCTTGCCTCACTCTAAACTACTTTCTTTAGTCAATCACTTTTCACCTATCGGCTCTCAAAACTTCCTATGCCAACCTCTAACCCCAACATCTAACATGACATCATCCAACCTCTATTATTTAAAGACATTATTTCGCTTCATTTCCATAAAATTCACTTCTATTCTTTCCCTTAGTATATATGGCTAACAACAATCCCATTTGGAAAGAGATCTCCTGCGTTCATCCCAAAGATAGATGCTTCCATACATCAACGCTCGTTGAAAATTACATCATTACTTACGGTGGTTATTCATGGACTTTAAAGAAATACCTCGGTATCAAAATCCTAAACCTGAACAAATGTTCCTATGAAGCCTTTCTCTTCGAAGGAGATGAACCATTATATCGCAACCGCCATTCAGCATGCTTACTTGACTCGAACAAAATACTCATTTTTGGAGGATCTGTTAACGGTGACATCTTGAATGATACAGCAATAATTACAATTAGAGAAACTCTGCGTAGAATATAATTTTCTTAACTCTAATTCTTGCTCTAGCTCTTACTTTATCATATAAGAAAGTATCCACAAGAGTCAATGGGTTGGTCAGATGCAATCATTCAGCTGACATCTATCACAACAAAATGTACGTTTTTGGTGGAAGACATTGCAAGGACCCCTATACAGATAACAATGAGTTATGGAGCTTGGATCTTGAGAGTTTTGATTGGAAACTCTGTGAGACCACTGGTGATGAACCAGGTAGTTTTGAGCTCTAACTTTCCTGAAAAATTTTCTTCTGATAGAAGCAAGAGCAGCTCATTGCAGTGCAGTATTCAATGACAAATTGTATATCTTTGGAGGCTATTCTGATTCAAAAAAAGAGTGGCATCAACAGTTGCAGCGTGCTCTCTTTTGGTATGTTTAGGTCTTCTGCATAACGTTTAGATTTCTTCAGAGAGCATGAAATGGGAGAAATTGCAAACTCAAGGCATGGATTTTTTGCCAAGATACGGCACTTCATCTGTGATTTTCAGGAATATTCTATTTATTATAGGCGGATGCTATCATAATGAAAATCAAGTGCTAACTTTTAACTTTGGTAAAATTGACTCATTTTCCCACAGCTCTGAATTCTGAAGAGAAAAATCTCTGGAGTAGTTCAGATTACCAAGGAGATTATCAAGCAGTTGTTGGAGGAACAGCTGTTGTTTAAAGATAATTTGGTCCTCTGGGATGGTCTTAAAAGTGAAGAGGAATCAATTTCCAGAATCTCCTGTCTTCGATTTGGTAACCTCTTTTTGAAATGCAAAACCTTTATTTTTTCATAAGGCGAAACTCATCTAGACTCTCTCTTTGAAGGAGAAGATTACAAATTTTCCAACTATACAGAATCTCTCTTTGGCTCTGAACAATTCTCTGACGTTCGTTTCTTCATTGAAGGTCAAGAAATCCCAGCACATAAACTTGTATTATCAGCAAGATGC
>Ga0182738_1000954_pt1 | contig 37916 bp, 25 predicted proteins | sample eDN5th30CBELigMG_FD_128876 | JGI IMG/M metagenome (GOLD analysis project Ga0182738, IMG submission 128876) | Enriched Miracle-Growth compost microbial communities from Emeryville, California, USA - eDNA 5th pass 30_C BE-Lig MG (version 2)... ...
AAATTTGTTCCTCTCATTCTAAAAATTCTTTGTCCCGTTGTTTTGAGTTTGAGTTTGCTATTCTCAAAAGAAAAAACAAATGTAGACAATGGAGACATAATGGTGAGTTTGTTTTGAGCAAGGAAGTGTAACTTTTTTCTGAATCCAAGTTGGGCAGATTTATCTCAAAAGAAGAATCAAAACTGAGTTTTTAACAAGGAGGGAGTTTTTGTAAGTTTTTTCCTTTGACAAACGTAACATTCATCTATTCGTTTTTGATTTCAAGATCTGTACTATTTCCCGCTAGTAGGTATTATTGAGCGTATCTTTGCCTTAATTTCCTTCAATGAAAAATTTTAATTGAAGTTGATTTCAAGAAATGAACTCTCGTTCTTGTTTTGTTTTTGTTCGAGATTTTCTCCCCAAGCGTTTCCATTCTCTCATGATGAAAAAGATGCAGTTTATGATTTAATAATAATCTATGTTTCGAGCAGATTTTAAAAAAAGGTTTTCGGAGGGAAATAAAAACTAATGATGAATCTGTTGAACTGAGGTTTTTGTGAAAAAACTAATTTGTTTTTGAGCAAGATAGACAGTTGAGGCCTCTCAACCGAGGGTCGATGATTTCATACAACATAAAGTTTTATTGAGCACGTTTAAGGTGACAAGCAAAGCTTATTAATTTTTAATATTATATTTAGGATTCTTTTGGATTTGGTTTGTGCAATAAAAATTAAAATTTTATTTTGCTAAAAAAAGGTGAAGGGAAATTTATTTTTACCAATAATTGGAACTAATTAATTTTATAAAAGCTTTATATTGAGCAATATTTAAGAGAGTTTAATTGACAAAAAATAATAAACAAGTTGTTATTTTTTATGAACAAGCTTTTAATCTTTGCTGTTCTCTGCTTGGTGAGCATCAGTGCTCACTCTCATGCCCACATCGACATTGATTCCCTCGAAGGATTGATCAAAGTCCCCAAGGAAGCCTTCTATGACTTTACCCTTCTCGCCACCACTCTCGGCTATCCCGTTGAACAACACACTGTCCAAACCCAAGACGGTTATCTTTTGACTTATTACAGACTTCAAGCCAAAAACACCCAAATCAGATCTGGACTCCCCGTTGCTTTCCTCAACCACGGTCTCCTTGACTCTTCTGACTCCTTTGTTGTTAATGACGAAGGTCAAGCTCCCGGTTTCCTCCTTGCCAACGCTGGTTACGATGTCTGGGTTGCCAACAACAGAGGTAACAAGTACGCTGTTGCCCACGTTGACCCCTCATTCGATGCTGATGATGGTGACAACAAGTTCTGGCAATTCTCCTGGCAAGAAATGTCTCAATATGACTTGCCCGCTGGTATCAAGTACGTTGCTGGAGTCACCGGCCAAAAGGTCAATTATATCGGACACAGTGAAGGATGCACCATTATGTTTGCCGCTTTGGCCAGACGTGACCCCACTGTTGTTCAATATTTAAATAAATTCATCGCCCTTGCCCCCGCTGTTTTCCTCCAACACAGTACTTCCCCTCTTGTCCAAGTTGCTGGTTGGATCAAAGCTGGCAAGATCCTCGAAGCCTACTCTAATTTGATTGATAAGCAAAAGTTCGGCTGGATGACCACCCTTACCAGAAAAGTTTACGTCACCACCTGCGTCCTCGCCAACACCCTCTGTGTTGCTAGAGTCAGACTTTTGTCTGATGCTGACACTTCCGTCGATAACGTTAAAAGATTCAAGGTTACTTCTGGTCACTATCCTGCTGGTTCCAGTATCCAAAATATGGTCTACTGGTCTCAAATGTTCAACAGCCCCGTTTTCAGCATGTATGACTACGGCAAGAAGGGTAACATCCAAGTCTATGGCACTCAAACTCCTCCTGAGTATGATTTGTCTAAGATTACCGAAGACATCTACATGTTTGTCGGAAAGTTTGATCATCTCGCCTCCCCTGCTGATACCGCCACTTTGAGAGGCAAGCTCACCGGATCAAGCCGCGTTGAATACAGAACCTACGATTTGGGTCACGGTAGTTTCATCTGGGGTAAGGATGTTGCCACCTACGTCAACGACGTTCTCGCTGTCCTCAGACAATAATTCATAATTCATAACAAAAGATGCTTATTTATGACAATTAATTAATAAATATAATTGCATTTTTTAACAAATATGAAATAAAAGAGTGAATCTTATTTAACAATGAAATATTAAATTGCATTGTTCTATGATAATAAATTTAAGAAGTGTTGAAAAGGCGGTTGGAGAAGTTAAGAAATGAAGGTTTCATTGGAATCTTTCTGAAATATTAGATCATCCAATATAAAACTTCTCCTTTGCTTTGAAAGTAGAATTTTGATACAAGAAATGAGGGAGGATATAAATTCTTTTTTCGCGTTTGAACAAATGATGGGATCATTAGGAAAATGAAGGAAGACTTTTGGAATTTTTAATTTTGATAACAAAAGAGGGGAATATTTCATAATTTTTTAGTTTAGCCTCCTCCTTACAGGAAGGAGAAATTCTCTTATAAAAATGTAGCGAATGGGGGGGAAAGTTTCTGAAAAGTTTTTTTTTTTCAGATTTGAATGGATTTGAGAGAGAGAGTTATTTTTGTCAGAAATATTTTCTTCCCCAATCCTTTCAGAACAATCTTCTTCCGTTGAACAGACAGATAGACAGATTTTTTTCTTGCCTGATAGGGGCCAATTTTTGGAGCGTTTTGTTTCTTTCTATCAAATTTTCAAAATCTTGATACCAAAAAATAATTTCCATTGAGGATAAGTATTTCTTAAGTTTAGGGAAATGAATTTGGAATATTTTCACCCAAGATTCTTGAGCATTTTAACTTTTGAGGAAGAATTGCTTCCAAAATGTTTTAAAGGGTTTTCTTTCCAGTCAGCCTAGAGACTTACAATTGATTTTTTTTTATTTTCCATATGACCGATTTTCTTGACTTGACAAGAGGTTTTGACTTTTGACACTCAGTTTTGTCCCCAAAGTTTATATTTTTTGTTGTAAAAATGTCTTCCTCTGCTAGGTTGAATTTCTCTAATTTTCCAAGCGAATAAATTGGAAGAATTTTAATATTGAGAAGCATGCTTAAAGGAAGAAAAAATTTTCATTCTTCAAAGAAAACTCACGAAGTTGTGAAATTGAAAGAATATACGTTTCAGGTACTGTTCCAGAAACTCTATAGAACCTTTTTCCCCTTTGAGCTTTTGGTAGAAAATCGTAAGCAGGAGGAATAAATCTGAATAAACTAAAATATTGTTTGTTATGGAAAACTTTCTTTCGCTTGATGACTCGAGTTCATTCTTGTCACCTCTCTTTGAGATGAAAACTCAAGTTCATACCGAGATTTAGAAAATAATCTCTCAGGGGAAAGCCAATTTGACGATCCCAAGTTTCTGATGGATTGGAAGGAGATTCGTTTTATTTTTTTCTTCTGAAGAGAGATTTCTCTCAACCACAGAAAGTGGAAGGATTTTATGTGACCTTGTGTGACCCAACGTCCTTAAAATAAGAGTCGCTTGCAACAATTATATGATCAATCTTTGACCTTTAAAATGATCTGAAATTTGATTAATAGAATCTCAAAGAAAAACCTTTCTTGATTTGTGACCTTTTAAGCAGCTTATTTCCCTTGCCATTCTTTTTCAAGAAAGACCAAGAATCAATGGGAACTTTGACTACAGAGGCTGAATTGAGTAAGAATATGAGTTTTTGGAGACCAATTTCCCTCTTTTTATCGCCCTTTGATGTGTTTTAAAAAACTGATGTAAAATTTCAAGAGAGATTTCACCACAAATTTGCTTCGCAATAGGACCAAAGAAAGGTCCTGAATTAGAACTATTTTTATCGAATTTGTTGGCAAAACGCAAAAAAAGCGTATCGGTGAAAAAAGCGTATAAATAAATAATTGACACAGCACACAATATCCACCTTCAATTGGTAGAGCCAACTTTGTTTTGCTGGCTCATGCGTCTCAGCTACCTCAGACAATCTCTTCTCTTTTGGAAAAGAACTTTATATTTATCAAAAACAATCAAGAGAAAGAGCAAATTCAGCAACATATCCATCGTTCTCGATCCAAAAAAGAATTGCTAGAGAGAGATCCTGCTTCGAAGGGGTAGCCGCAAGACAGTGAATTAAGAAATTACTGGAAGTGGCAGTTTCTAATGTGATGGAGTTTAAGCGGGTACAGCAGATTTAGTTGGCGGGGATTTTGTTGATTCTGGACCGGTCTTTATTTTGATAGAGTAATTATATTTTTTTGAAGAATATTCGTAAGTTGGATCTGACTCCTTTTTGAGAGCCAAATCCCAAGCACAATGAGACAAAATCTCACTATTCCCTTTCAGGGTGACTTTTTCTTCCGAGCGACTGGGTGATTTCGTTTAAAAAGTGTTTAATTCCAACAATTAATAGCCTAGGATAACTGTGAATGAGATATATACATGCATTCATGCATGGACATATTAATCAACCGCTTTAACTGAGAGTATAATATTAAACAATTAAATCAAACATGCGTCAAAGCCTCCTCGTCGCTTTCTTTTGTCTCTTGGCTGTACAAGTTGCTGAGAGCCTTTATCGTGCTGTTCCCCCTGAAGCCAACTATAACTTTACTGAGTTTGTCAACTCCTTAAACTATCCAGTTGAAGAACACGATGTGGTAACAGCTGATGGCTATATCCTCACTTTCTACAGAATCCAAGCAAAGAACTCTCAAATCCGAAGCGGCTTACAACCCGTCCTTGTGAATCATGGTCTTTTGGACTCCTCTGATTCTTGGATCATCAATGTTGAGAACCAAGCTCCTGGTTTTATGCTCGCAAATGCCGGCTTTGACGTGTGGTTCGCTAATAATAGAGGTAATAAGTACAGTCTGGGCCATGTTGATCCCGTTAACTTCAACTCTTCTGACTCCAACTCGGCTTTCTGGGATTACTCTTGGCAAGAAATGTCGGAATACGATCTCCCTGCCGGTCTCCAATATGTTGCTCAACAAACTGGCAAAACTGTTCACTACATGGGACACAGCGAAGGAACAACTATTATGTTTGCTGCCTTGTCGAGACGGGACCCTACTATCATTAGTAGCCTCGGAAAATTCATTGCCTTGGCTCCTGCTGTGTTTGTTCAACACAGCACTTCTGTGATTGTGGAAGTTGGCGGCTGGATGAAAGCTGGCACTGTCCTCAAGGAACTAGACACTTTCCTTGATAGAAAGAAGTTTGGATGGATGACCCAAAAGAATAGAAACCGTTGGGAGACCATCTGCTCTGTTGCCATCGACATTTGTATCGAGAGAGTGAGACTCCTTTCTGATGCTAAAACCTCAGTTGACAACACCAGTAGATTCCCAATTACCTCTGGCCACTACCCTGCCGGATCTAGCGTCCAAAACATGTATTACTGGTCTCAAATGTTCAACAACCCTGATTTCTCCATGTACGACTATGGTCATGACACTAATATCCAAGTGTATGGCACTCCTAACCCACCTGTTTATGATTTGAGCAAGATCACCGAACCCGTTCACATGTTTGTCGGAAATTACGACGAACTTGCTCCCCTCTCTGACACTTCTAATTTGAGAAGTAAGCTCACTGGCTCAAGCAGCGTCGAGTACAGAACCTACGAACTTGGTCACGCTAGTTTCATCTGGGGTAAGGATACTGCCACCTACGTCAACGATGTTATTTCTGTCTTGAACTCATAATTATCCCATAAATTGAAGAATAACCCCACCCCGGTTTTTATTGTATAAAAGGCTGAGATCCAAAGTAAATATTTACAGCTTAGCCTCCTCCGTGAATGAACTTTACTCAAAAATGTAGTTCATCATGAAGAAGCGACAGTTGTAATCCTATCCTAAAATGTTTTTTAATTTTGTTATACAAAATGCTCATCTCGTAAGTAATGTTTATGAGTTCTATTATGTGATATGATATGATTCAATTGAGCTAAGAAGAAATCCCAAAAGTAATTTGGAGATTTAAGTTTTAGAAAATGCAAGAGACTTACTGAAAATCAATAAATATCTCTTCTCTCAGCATCAACTGTTTTTTGTTTGGGCTCTCGGAATTTAACAAATTGATTCAATAAACTTTTTGGAATTCATTCAAGATTTTAATATCTTTTTATTTGTTTGAGTTGCTTCGAAATGAAATTGATCGTTTGAAGAGGATAAAAAGCAAAACAAGTCAGAAAAATGATTTTTAGAGTTTTTTCAGAGCCAAGAAAAAAAATTACAATTTACAAAAACCGTTTTTCCTAAAAAAAATGCCAACAAATCAAGGTAGATTGAGCTTATTTTATTGCTAAATAATTAATTTCGACGCAAGAATCAGCGATTGATCGGACATATTTCTTCGATTTTCAATTCAATTTAAAATGTGACAATGAAATTTTCTCTGAGATTCTTTGCTTTTATTTCCTTCTTTCTTCCTCTATTCATCCAAAATCAAAATCTTTCTTGTTCATTATTTTTTCTTCGTGGCCAGAATCAATTATTTACATTTTAAAAAACTTTCATCAGGTTGGGAAATTGAGATGGAAATGTTTTAACTTTTTGGAAGCAGAAATGTTATCTTTGAATTTTTTTGAGCTTTATTTTTTTCTATTTTTCTTGGAAAATTTCCTTCGGAATTCTGGAATCCAAAAGAATCCTGGATCAAAACCATAAAATTTTCACCGAGAATTTTTTCCCTCTCTGAATTTGCGGTTGTCATTGAATGGAATTTTTTTTGTTGTTGGAAATTTAAATATGTCATTTCTGTATAATTAATTTTGTGGAAAAAAATCTAATCAGAAAAACCGAGATTCTACTCTCCCATATCATTCTGAAGGACTTGGATGTTTCAAATTCGTGCTTAATAATCTCATTTTTTGTTGTTGTTGGGATATTTGGGGCATTTTTTGACACATCTTAACTTGGTCCCGATTTCAGAAAGTTTTAATATCATCTTTCTCAAAAAGACTCTTCTTTTTCCCCTCAAGTATTCAATTGAAAATCTTGATCAAAAACGATTCCCCAGGGCTTGGAGCTTCCCTTTTCTTTACTTTTGTCAGATGAGAAGGAAGAAAGATTCAGTTATCAAATTTTCGAAGAAAGAAGCGTAGGAATTATGGATATTTTTTGGTCTTGACAACTGATAATAGAGACAAAATTCATTCAATTTTCTGAGTTTCTACAATTTACCAGTTTCCACTGATTTTGATCTTTTCAGTGAAACTTGCACCAAAGATTTTATTCATGAAAGTTACCTTATTTCCTTTTGATTTTCACCCTTTTAAAATTCACAAAACTAAAATTAATCTGTGAAGAATGGAATTTTGTTCAGAAGCATAAATATAATATTTATGATTATTTTGTCAAATAAATTTTTTTTGTGTGTTTTTTCGATTTTCGAAATATGTATTTTCCTTTTTTGATCAAATTCAGAAAATTAAGTGAATAAGATTTTTTGAGTGATAATATCTTTATAAGCGTAAATGATTCCTCAGATTCTAAAATGATTCATTTCAATAAAAAGTTCAGAAAATATCTGTTTGAAAGGACTGAAGAATGAGAGAAATTTTTCTCAATTTTGGAAGGCTCATTTAAATGAGATTCTTTTCCTTTCATAGTTTCATAAAAGAAAATAGTCTACTGAACCGAATAACATTTTAACAAGAAATAAGGAAGGGAAAAATGTTTTAATGAATATCTTCTTGTGAAATTAATTTTCTGCAGAGGGTTTTAATAAACAATTGAGGATATAAAATATTTTAATGGGCTTTTGATTTAGAAACAGTTGATAATTTAAGGAGCTTTGAAAAGAATTTCTTTTTATCATTCTATGGAACTTCAAAGTTGCTGGACCTTTTTCTATATTTCAAAAAATAAAGGGATCTCAATGGTAGTTGGTTAGGTTAAAAGTTTGCATTTTAAGAATGTATGGTCAGGTTTGCTTTTATGGTTTGTTTGGATTGGGAAGCATTTAAAATTTATTTTTCCCAAAAAAAAAACTATATAAACATAAATTTGATTGATTATACAGGAGAAGATGGTTGATACTGCTGTCTCATTTGATAACATCCTTAAAGAAGGCTACCTTTCTAAGCAATCTAAATTCTTGAAGAAATGGAGAAGGTATAAAATAATCGAATAACCCTCGTAAACCTGGAATAGAAGATGGTTTGTTCTCACTCCCACTCATCTCTGCTCTTTTAAGGAAGAAAAGACTTACAAAAACCCCACCGAAATCATCCTTCTTAAAGACTGCACCACCGTAAAGTCCGCTGAAGACGAAATCCACGAAAACAACGCTTTTGTAAGGTCCAAGCTCGGGCATTTCTAATGAATAAATAGAGAATTGACGCTTTTGACAGAACTTTTTACATTATAGCCAGCTCAAGCTCCGATAAAGAATCCTGGATTGGCGCCATAGGTAAAGCAATAACAAAGAATAATTAATGACATTTTTAAAAAGGCAAAGCAATGGTCACACCCAATATCAGAAGAAATTCTGAAGAAGATGAATAAATAAAGGACAGAGTTGGGATTTGCTAAATTACAAAAAAGCTTTTGTTGGTGGTTGTTTTCAAGGGAATAAATAAAATGATTCCATGGGTCATGACAGTTGTTTCTTTTCAGTCATCTAAATTATATATTATTATTGATTGTGGTTTTGAATAGTGTATTAACTACAAAATTTACATTTCCATACGAATTAGTAAGTCATTGTTATGAATAACAGTCCATCTGCAAATTCGAGCTTTTCTTGGCAAAATAATTGAAAATCTATGTTTGAATTCATAAAGATTGTAAATATTAATTTTAATGCGAGCTAAAATTCAAAGTGTGAGGACTCTAAGCTCCTCGGGTCATCAAGGTATGTGTATATTTGAGCAAGTATATTAATGATTTCAAAAAGACATCTTGAGCCAAGCTCCTCTTGACCCAAATATGCTTCAACTAAAAAACATTCTCGAAAAAGATGCAAGCATAGCAGCACCAAAATATGTTCAACACTTTCATGCTCCAGATAAACCGCTAGACCTTGTGCATTCGATCTTAAAAGTCAGATCACGAATTCTTAATAAAATCCCCCTTGCTGAAAAAGCTCGAAAAGAGTCTGTTGCTCTCTCAGAAGCAGGAGGAGCATCGGATTCGCCAAGTCGTCGGAGTGCAACGCCCCAACCAGTTAAACGAGCTTCAATAAGGGCCAAACCAGCTCCTCCTCAGAGTAGTGGAGATTCAACGAGCGAATTTTCCGAAGGGCTAAAAAAGAGTTCACATCCACTTTTTTCAAAATACAGCTATGACACTGTGAGATTAAACCCTTGTTTAAGCAAACAAGCAGATGCTGTTTTAAGACATTTGAGTAAAAAGACAAAATTATCAATGGATGGAAAAGTATTGGTGCAAAGGTGGGCTCGTGAAATGAAATTAAAGATGGATGAACACGGAAAGCTCAATGAAAAAGATCAGCCTGTTCCTGTCGTTAAACCATTTTATCTCCAAAAATTGGAAAAAGTAGTTGAATTATTTGGAATGAGAATAGAATGAGTAATTAGGAAATAAATACAGTATATGGAGAAGGACAGCATAGAAAATTAAAACCAGGAGAAGAGGCGACAATATTAGAAACTATTGAAAGTCTAAAACTTGGAATCATCGAAGCTGAAATGATTCCTCAAATTAGTTTTGCACGTAATAGGATAATGTTGAACTGATTATTGATTTTTAGTTTATCGAGCTAAAGTGTTGGAACTTGCAGGATTGTCGAAATTAGTTGATTACCCATTTTGCCTTAAACAAGTAAAGAAAAATCTCACTCGCTCGCAGTAATATTTAATCTTTAGGTTGAAATTCATATTAAACTAATGTTTACAAAATTGAGATGCTCTATGGATTACAGGAAGAATGAGAAAAAGCTGAAGAAATTCATGTCTTGGGCTGAAGCAAAGAACTGGTTGATTGATTTGAATGCATCAAACGAGCTTTCTAATTACTTGCTTGAAAACTGTACCGTTGATGATGCCGAATTTGATAAAATTGTTTCATCATCATCCCATCCAAGTCTAGCGCTTAAACATCGCCGCAGCTTATCAAACATTTCCCAAATATCCAAATTTTAAAATGGAGGAAATTTAGTGGGAGAATATTTTTATTTATATTTTGATTTATTTATATATATTTTTTTATGAGAGAGGTAGGTAGGTAAATGATATCTCTAGTTTTTTTTATGAGTTCATTTTTTGTAAAATTATGAATGAGTGAGTGAATATAAAATTATGCAAAATTTCTGATATGATACAATAAAATACAAAAAATCTGGAAAGAGTACAAGCAGGTAATCCCAAAAATTTATTTATGCCTTTTTCAAAAATTAATTCAAATTTATCTCTCCAAAGAAATTACTTAATAGTGATCGTTCCCTCTTTTCCCGCTGAGATTATCAATCGATCTTCGATTTGAACTTGCGTTATCTGTTTCAGAATAGGAATAAGTTCCAATATGCTCTACGGTTCTAATACGATCTTCATCCTTTGAATTTCTTCGACCACCTATGATTGGATAATTTTAGTTGAGAAATCCTTGAAATCAATTACTTCTATTTTGGCTGGTATATTTTCTAGTTTCATCATCATTATCATCGTCTTCACCAGTGTCAATTCTGACACCGTAGCGATTTTTGGTTCTTTCTTCACGCTTCTCATCAAGAGTTTCATCAACTCGACTCAGATTGCCTTTTCTGGATCTGTCTTCTTCTCTGCTATAGTCAAAGCTGACATTTCTTCCACCAACACTCTTTCTTTGTCCCTCATCAATACTGATCATTTGCTGTCTGGTTGCTTCTCTCAATTGCTCGTAGTTCATTTTATCCTGTTCAAGGATTCTTTTTTCAGTTTCTTTGAGGGTTCGCTCAAAGTCTTGTTTTTCTTGCTCGATTTGTTCTTTGTTCATATACTCTCTTTCGATTTCCTGGAGGCGTCTCTCTTCTTCATATTGCAAGGAAGAGTTGTCGAGTCTGCTTTGATCAGTAATTCTTGATTCTTCGCGAATTCTTCTCAATTCTTCCTTCTTCTTTTTCTCGAGATTTAAATCCCTGAGTCTTCTTTTGCTCTCTTCGAGGTCTCTCAAGAGATTTTCTCTTTCTTCACCTAGGATTTTCATCCTTTCTCTTCCTTTTTGGACGACTTGTTCTCTGTCCGAGTCATGATGATGGAAGCTTCTTTGTTCCTTGAAATAATCGGAACTTCTTTTCTCGCCAGACTCTGCTCTGAAGCTTCTTTGCTCCTCTTTTCGAGTATGGAGATAATCAGAGCTTCTTTTTTCTCCAGACTCTCCTCCTCTGTACTGAGTGAAGGAAACACTCGGATCTTGTGCTGCTGCTGATCTAAAGCCAGTGGAAGACATCTCATTGGATCTTCTGAGTTGCTCTAGTTTTTTCTCTCTTTCAAACTCATTTCTTTGCATTTCTCTTTCAAAAGCATCGACCATGGTGTTCATGCTCTTTTCTCTAATATGGTCCCTGGCTCTCTCCAGTCTCTCTTCTTGTTCTCTTCTCCTTTTTTCCAAAGACCTTTGCATTTGATATTCATCCTCCTCTGCGCGAATCTGCTTTCGTAAAGCAGCCTCTTGTAGATCTTCCTCCCTCTGTTTTTTGAGAGTTTCTAGCTTTTCTTCTCTTTCTCTTTCCCTTTCATACCTCAATTCCAAGTTTTCATTGTCTTTTTGAATAGCTTCTAGCTCCTGTTGTCTCAATTCTTCTTCTTGGAGTCTCCATTGAATTCGTTCTTCTTCGATTTGTTTTTTGAGTTCCTTTTCTTTTTCGAGCTCAGCAAACATCTCTTGTCTGATTTTTTCTTGTCTTTCAAGGCACCTTTTCATTTCATCCTCCATTTCTTGAATCTGCAGGAGTCTTCGGTCCCGTGCTGCTTGTTCGAGTTCTTGTTTTCTCTTGAGACTTCTTTCTTCATCCTTGGCTTTTTTCTCTAAGAGGACGTCTCGGTGGAGTGTTCGGGGTTTTTGTTTGGCTTCAAAAGTGGCACTGAGGTTCTTGATATCTTCTAAACGGCCAAAGACTTCTTTGAGCTGTTCCTTTCTTTCCTCCCTTTTCTTTTCAGCAGTTTCAATATAAGTTTGCATGTGAGTGTAGTGATCTTTGGTGTTTGGAGTATAGAAATCGAGCATTGGGTAGGTTCCCTTGGTCAGGGGCAGACTATTTAAAAAGGAGACTTGGAACACAGAGTGAGGTGTTTTCTCGGTGTAGACAGTCATGGTTTCGATGATTTTGTAGATATTCACATCGGGTTTACGCTCCATAAAGTATCTGATGTCGAGAATATTTTCCTTTTCTTGTTCGTCAAGAAGAAGGTCTTTGAAGAATGAAAAGTATGCAACTGGGAAATAAAGCAAGAATTTTGGCTGAGCTCTGTGAAGGACAAGGAAATCAGTCAGAGCGTGCCAGTCTTCGCGATTGAGGATGTCTGTGAAGATATTTTGTGTAAAGATCCAGAATATATCTCCAATGCTCATTCCATCTGGCCCAGTCAAGAGATTTTTGAGATGCTCGTAGAGGTAGGGCTCATGGAACTCGAGGATCTTTTCGAAGGTAGTGAAGAGGAATTCTGATGGTTTTGTATTATTTTGGAAGAAATGTTGACCCCAATGGATGAAAAATGTGAGGATGATTTCAAAGCAGATGATTTCATTTTCTCCGAAAACTTTAACAAAGGGGAAGATCATATCAGGCAAAAAGCCAACTTGAGTAAAGGCTTCATTATAAAAGGCAAGGCAGGAGAGCGTTTCTTGAACCTTTATTGAGAGCTCAGATCTTGGGTACTGCTCGAAAAAGTTTTCAAATTTGGGGTGGATCCCTTTGCTGATTAAAGCGTTAAAGGCTTTGTTGTTGATTGGAAGTTCGAGGAGGAACTTCCAAACGTGAATCCTTTGATCTGCAGGAAAAACACCGTGCTTGCCTATCCAGTCTGCGAGGTATGCCTTGCTGAGATTCTGGAGGTCAAGAGTGAGCTGCTGAGAATTGTAAATGTAGGCAGAGCGAGAAATATCCTCCAAGCTATCAGCTGATTCTTGTCTTTGGAAGCTTTGTTTTTTCCCTGAGCTTCTCAAATAAGACTCATTCTCTCTATTCAAGTCTTGATTTTCTTGTTCACGATACCATTGTGGCTTTTTGGGTAGTACTTCGTTTGGAGTTTCGATATCTGAAGGATAATATTCGATAGGCTGTGAATCTTCAGCGAGAGACTTGAGAGGATCATAAGGTTGTTTTGAGGTGGTTTTGTTGGTAATTGGATTGAGAGCAGGTTTGAGGGTTTGGTAAACTAAATCATTAGTAAGGCCAGTTTCAGTTCTTCTGTGATGAGCCTTTTCAATGCCTGCCATTAACTTGACAAAATCGAAAAGATAGACTTCTCCGCTTTCTGCGATAGCAAGAAGGAATCTATTTTTTCTGTTGATGGTAAAAGATACAATAGGTTTTCTCCCAGGCAAGCATTTTGTAAAAAGGACTCTGTTGTCTTGGTTGGCATCGATACAATAGAGCAATCCTTCTGTTCCCAAAAGCAAGATTCTTTCTCCTTTGAGGAAGCAGATATCTGAAACCCCTTCACAACCAACAGGCAAACAATAGGATTGATGGTGTTCTTCTTTATTATTCAAATAAAACATGTAGATAAGAGGACTGTCTCCAATAAGAGCAAGAGTGTTTTCTTCTGGGGAAACTGCGATTTTTCTGGGCATCTTTATTGAAGGAAGTGTAATTCTCCTTTCAAGTTGAAATGTGTCAAGATTCCAAAAATAGACGCTGCAATCCTGATAGCATGTAATCAACAAATCCTCAGAAGGAGAAAAACATGCACACGAAAACGTCGTATGTTTTGCGTGGAGAACTCTAGTTGGGAGTTATTGAAAATCAGATGAAGATGATCCTGATACTTGAGAGTTTTTAAAGTTGAAAGATTCCAGAGGACACAAGTATCGTCAGATTGACTGAGAACAAGGTCTCTTGAAGAGTTGATGAAGAATTCTTTAATCGGGTGTTTATGAGATTTAAGCTGTTTCACAAGTTTCCCAGCTATTGATGTTGAACAACAACTTGACTAGAATAAAATTCTTACCAAGGTTGTAGACATGGATGGAGGAATCTTCCATACCTAAGAAGAGCATGCCATGGTATTTTTCCGTCAATAGAAGGGCTGTAGGATGGACTGCACGACAGACGCTAATGAATTTGTCTTTTGCAATATAAAAGACAACGATATGACCAGCTGTGTCAACTGTGGCAAAAGCATCACCGGTGTCATTAAAAAGGACAGTATTGACTTTGTTGCGATCTCGTGAGAGAGTGCGAAGGTCAATAATATCAATCAAGCCAATTTCATCTTGAAAAATAAGATTAAAAAAATTCCATACATACTTGAAGCCTCAAGAGGCAAAGGAAAACCTCCCGATGGTTTGGAAACATAATTATGGCCTGGATTAGATTGCGGCCTTGTCACGTGTGTCATGTATGAAAGAAAGATTTAAAGTTTAAAAGTAACTCCAATATTTAGGAGGATTATTCAAAAATACATTTGATGTAAAAATATTTTTGAAATATGTAAGAGAGTATTTAGAAATTTTGAGAAGGATGAGGAGTATTATTTAAGGATTTTACTTTGAATAATATCTAGATAGAAATATATATATGAAGTTTTTTTTTCTAAATATCTATATATATATAATAATAATATCCATTACATATGAATAAAAATATTTGAATGATAAATCCTTAAACTATACTTTGTTTGAAGTACGAATTTAACTATCCTCGGTTTCTTCGGGTAAGTTGACCAAGTCGATATCCTTTCCGGTGATCTTCTTGTAGAGACGGATAACGTCTTCAGTGGCAGATTCGAAGTGACTGGTGGGATCCATGGATCTGGTGACATAGACATTATCAGCGAAATTGGTATCAGCGGGTTCATAAATGTCAGAGATCTGGAAAGAGAGAGTTAGAAAAAGAGAAGGTTAAATTGAAATTACAGTGACGAACTTTTCCTTGATATTGCCCAAAAGATCGAAGGCAGGCTTAAGTTCAGCTTCAGGGTTGTTGGTTTCAACATTAGCGGAGATAATGGCAACGTAGAAGCCCTTCTTGCAGACTTGATGGATATCAGCCATCATGAGGACGAAGATGTCTAAAAGAATTTAAAACTCAAATACAAAGAGAGCTTACCAGAGGTTCTGCCGACTTGTCTTTGGGGAATGATGAGTTGGAGGGAAGGATACTTGGCTAAGTCAGCAAGAGGATGATCCAAGATACAGATACATCTGATGGCTTTACCAACTTTTCTGACTTTCTTTTCTTGGCCAGTCTTGAGCATGTAGCTGGGGTGGCAGATGACCATCTTGCACTTGGCAGTTTCGTCACCGCTTTGGACGCCAGTGACCTTTCCGGATTCGTCATAGATGACTTTATCGATATCCTTGTTGAGCATGAAAGTACCACCATAGATGGCGCACATTCTGGAGAAACCTTCGGGGATACCACCGAGACCATAGATGGGATAGATGAAAGGAGAGTTTCCGTATCTACCGTGGGAATCCATGTAGAGCTTGATCTTATCAACAGTTTCAATGGCAGGTCTGTTGATGAAGTTATCATCAGTGTAGAGGGCAACAGCGTGACCAATGAAATCAACGGTATTGGTGGAGAGATCGAATTTCTTGATCAAAGCAGCAAAAGGTTCCTTGTTAAGATCGAGACCTCCGTGAGTCTTGGGGTCTGCGGGATCGTACTTTTGAACGTAGAGGAAGAGGTTTTTGCATCTGTTCTTTTCGAGGAGACCCATCAAGCTAGACTTGAAGGCTTCTTCGGCAGTTCCGGGGACCTTGAAGAGATTAATTTGAGAGGAAGTCAAAACGTGTTAAATTTACTTTTTCAATTCTAACGCCACCCTTGCTGAAAAGACCGCCTTCCTTGTTTTGGTAGACGAAAGTACCATCAACGGGCTTCCATTCGAGGTATCTGGCGACTCTAGTCTTCAAAAGGAGCTTGACGAGGTTACCTTTGATGATTGGTGAGTGGAGGGAAGAATAATTAATATACCATTAGCCATGATGAACTTGGGGATAAGATCAACATTCCAGTCTCTGTTGGATCCCAACTCCTTAGGGGGTTCAGCATTAGGTCTGAAGAGCTTCCAAAGAGCAGTCAAATTCAAAGAAGCGCCTTCGTCACCATAGTAGGCATTTCTGTCAATGTGCAAGACTCTCTTGCCTATTCAAAAGTTTCGACCGAGTTAAGGTGGAGGTGTTACCTTCTTGAGACAAAAGACCAGAAAGGATACATTCGGTAAGGCCGGTACCGCAGACAACAACGTCGTATTCCTCGTTCATAAGAAACTAATTTGTGTTTTTAGTTAAAATTTTTATAATCAAATTCATAAGTAGGTCCAAATATACGCGTATAAACTTATTTATTCTTCTGTGTAAGCGAGAAAATAGGTCGAACCAAATATATTTTTGAGAAGTAACAACTTGAACGGAGGTTTTTCTTTTTGGGAAGAAACGAATAAAACACAAAATATAAAGAGGAAAGAGAAATACAGTATTTTTGTTTTGCCCATAATTCCCACCCGCCATTAAAAAAAACTTTTATCAAAGAGGTTAGAGAGAATTTTTGTTGAAGTGCAGAGGAAAAACCATTTTTTATTTTAAAGCCTCAGGACTTAGGACTCGAGGATTGAAATTTTTATCGAGTGATAAAGCCTTAGGAGTTAACTAAATTTAACAAATTTATTTGTAGGATCCTGATGGAGTCGACTACTAAAAGCAATTGGATCACAATCGATAAAACCGTTGATGTGAGCAACATCAAAGTTCCCAAGCTTTATGAAGGCTGTCTCGAATCCGTCATTGTTTTGGAGAAAGATATCAAGCAAAGAATTTGGGACCTCACTGAAGAGATTGCTAAACATTATGCTGATAGACCCTTTGTCATCGTTGTTGTTTTGAAGGGATCCTTCTTGGTATTTAGCGAAATGTACGAGCATTTGATGCAAATTTACAGCACTGGCAAATATAACAACAAAATTGTTCCCGAATTCATCAGATTGAGAAACTTGAGAAATGAGAGCCAAATGAACGAAGTCATTATGAAGGGAGTCAATGAGCTTGATATCGAAGGAAAGGAAGTCATTCTCATCGAAGACATTATTGAATCTGGAGCCTCATTAAAGACCGTCTTAAAGGTGATTCACGAAACAAAAAAGCCCAAGGATGTCAAGATTTTCAGTCTTTTCATCAAGAAGGATCGTCCCCAATTCGATTTCAAGTTGGACTACGTTGGATTTGAAATTCCCAACAAATTCTGTGTTGGTTACGGCGTTGATTATAATGAGAAATTCAGAGATTTATACTCATTATGTGTCATCAACCAACATGGACTTGATAAATTCAAGAGTGAATAAGAATTTTGATTGTAAAAAAATTGAAATATTATGTGGTATTTTAGGAGAGAGAGAGAGAACCAAGAAGTGATTGAGTATAGATAATGTTGATAATTATGTTTTATTCATTCATTTCATAAAATTCTTTGATTTATTTTGGCATATAAAAGAAAATCCCCCTTTCACAAAAAACAATTGTTTCTCAAGAATTAGAAAAAATTATACAACAAATTTATTGTCTGACAGAGATTGTTTCAGCATCGAGGACCAGATGTTTGCCAGTTTGGACAAAATAAACAGTTTCTTGAGTATCGTTAATTTCAATTTCTGTCTTTTTGGCTATTTCATCTTCTGAATCGAGTGAAATACTATCAAGACCGAAGGGCTCTCCATCATCAAGCAGATTTATCAGGAGCTGGTTAGTTTCAGAAGGATCCCAGTTTTGCTCTGACAAAATTAAATAAGGATAGTCATCTTCAATTTCAACAAGAATTTGACCTGGAAGGCAAAGACCGAGAATGAGTTTTCCAGGAATAATAATACAAGCAGCCAATTTAATTTGGACAGAAATCTTTTCTTTAAAGTTTTTGTAGAAAGGTGATTGTAATTTCTTTTTGTCTTGACCAATACGAAGAGCAACCAAATGAGGTTTCTCAACAAGCTTTAAAGAATTCAGATCTTGTAGATTATTTTCAGGAAAACTTTTTGAAAGTATATTTAGGGCTTGAGTAATATATTGTTTTGATTCTGGTGCTGAGAAGCTTTTTGGAAAGACGCCAAGATATAAAGGAGTTTTTTGCTTTGTAGGGTCGTATTTGAATTCAAATGCTTGTTCAGGAACTACTTCTTTCGCAGGTTCATTGAGGGAGGATTTATTCTCTTCAATAACTTCAGTTTGTTCTTTTGGTTTAGGTTTATTTTGGATCTGGATCTCTGATTTTTTTAATAACTGGAGAGATTCGAGAAAATCATAAATATAATCAGAGACAGTTTCTTCATCTGGCTCTTCAAAAGTAATATCCGAATTTTCATAGAGAGAATTGAGATCATCTGAAAACTTTTCTCTTTCTGAGCTGCCTTTCTCATACTGGAGAGCACTGATAAGGGTTTCTTTGATTTTAGAAGGGACGACAATTTTTTGCGTTGGACTCATAAAGGGAATGTAAACAGCTCGATCAAATCCATATTTAAGTTTGGTTTTTTTAAGACTTTTTTCATCAATACTGACATCTTTATAGAAGTCCAGAAATTCAAGCAAAATGCCTATACTTTCAGAGCCACTACCGCTTAATGTTTCATGATCTTTTCTTTTTTGGACTGTGTCAAGACATTTCATGAAAAGTTCAATTGAGAAAGGAAAGCTGACAGTTTCCTGATTGGAAGTAAAATTCAAGCCTTCTTCGGTTGAAAGAGGGACTAATGCAATGATTTCAACTTCGTTATTTCCACTTGCATCAGTGATCAGATTCAGAGTTTTTTTCCAAGATCCTGGGGGGTGATTTTTCTCAATGTAAACAAAATGATGCTGACCAGGATTCAATTTTTTCTTTATAAGAAACGTAAGTTTTTCTTGAAATAAGTCTCTTGCTAAAAAATCAGCTTGTCTTTTGAGTTTGTCCGCGGGTAAATGTCGATATTTCGGATTGTTTGATACTCTATCTTGAGCATCCTTTTTTATCAACTTGTTTGCAATGAAACTAAATTCAAATCCTTGCTCCTTCACTATTCTCTCAAAAGGTTTGAAAAATAATTCCTTATTCATGCCAGGGATGGTGATTGGAACAATAACATAAACTTTTCTGGTTCTCTTTGAAAGCATTTATTCGAAACAAATGATTAAATCTAAAATAATTTAATAATTATAAATTTTATACTTCCTAAAATAATTATATCCTCAATTTTAATGTATTATGAGACAGAGAGATTGATTGAAAATATTCTGTGAGTCTTAATTATCAAAGAGAGACTTTGTTTGCTAAAAGAAAATAGAAATGAGAGAAACTTTTTCTTTATCCGTTTTTTCGGAATTTTTCTTTTCACAAATGATCAATCAATCAATAACATTTTTTTAGGTATGAACGTATGCAGCTTTTGCTACAAGTTTGGGATTGAAGGTAGGTGAAACTTTAACAACGTATGCTAAAGCAGAGCCTTCTGAAATTTCCACAGGAACTTTACGCAAGAAATCATTAGCAGTTATGAATTGTTTTTCGCTATATTCTTTTTCAAGAGAGCCTTGTGTTCCAAATAAAGCATTGAAAACATCATTACTAAACTTGGGAGCCCACTCTCCTTTCATTACAGTGATATGAGGAAACTTGTTTTCGACTTGAATCACTGATTGATCAGGATAGCAAATTGCTGTAATGATTTTATTTGGAACAATAACCATTCCTACGATTTCAGCATCTTGTTGATGTCCTTCTTTGAAATTTTTAAAGTAATGCTTTTTTGTATTATTCAGGTCATCTCCAATATATAAACTTGTAATGTGCAAATCATGAATAAATTGGAGTTTGTTTGAAGTTTTATCAGAGCTCTTCAAGTCTTTGATTGTAGCTTCAAGAGCTTCATCTTCAGGGTAAGTATTTTTAGCAAACTCAAGACATTTCACAATGTAAGAAATGAATTGGTCAGAACAATCATTTTCTGTAAATAATCCAAGATAAAGAGGTGTCTTATCATGTTGAGGCGTACTTTGGCTTTGAGCGTCCATATTACCAATCAGACAGGAAAACTTTTTGTGATATGAATTATCAAAAGATATTTATTTTTTCTGCATAAAAAAAGGAAAGAGATGATTTAGCTTTTTAGTTTGTTAAATAGGAATTGAGTAATAATATTACATCAAGTCATTTAGTTAGCTTATAAATTTGATATAATTATTATATAAACAAAATTTTATGAGGGAGTTATTCGTCACCTTGACTTGCTTCCAATCCTTCAACTGGAGTTTCGACAGACCATCCTGAAAAATGATGTTAGAATAAAAATGTAACTTTTAATCAAGTACCTTGATCAGCAAGAGATTTAAGGTCATTGTTTGAAGAGCCGAAAATAACCTTGCTTGCTTGATTTTTGCTTAAGGGTTCTTGAAGATAATCACGAGCAACTCTAACAATATCATCTCTTCCAACATTCAAAAGTCTTTGTCTATATTCATTTCTCATTTCGTCAGAAATACCTCTAACAAAGTATTTCACTCCTTTTTCAAGAGCAGATTCAACTCGATCAACACTTGAGAAAACTTTTAATTTAGCTTCTTTAATATCTTGGTCACTATTTGAAAAATTATTATTAAAAGAATTCAATTTTTTACGTGAATTGACCAGCAGATGCCCAGTCAACACCTCTTTGGAAAGCTCCGTAAGTTTCGAGGACGTTCGGATCTCTATAAGAATAGAAATTAAAGACACCGTTGGGGCTGATTTGACTTCCTCCACCATAAGCGCCGCCTTTTTCTCTGATTTCTCTCAACAAGACATTTGATGACATTAATTCAGCCAAAATATGGAGGTTGGGAGTATCTGGATGTCTGTAATGGGGGATAGGCAAAGCTTGAGTGACATAATTGACTTGCATAGGAAGAGAGAAGTAAGTTTGATAAAGAATAGGTTGGAATCCTGGTAGAGGCATACTATCATCAATTTCCCATTCTTCGAATAATTTGGCAGGTTCATTGAAAACTAATTGGGGAAGTTATTAACTGAAGAAGGTTGCATAATTTAAATACTGTGCTTCTTTTTAGTGGCCAAAGTTTCCAAGAAACCTTCAAGTCCTTTGTGAACTTGTTGATGAGTGTTTTCAGTACCATGGACACAGAAAGACAAGATTTCCTATGGGATGAAAAATGAATTAAAATGTAAGATATCATCTCTACTCTTCTGAGGATATATCCCATGATTCCGAACATTTGTCTTTCGATTTCTTCAAAGAGGATTCTGGAAATACCAGACTTGTTGGCTTCAGCTCCAATATTGCAGAGGAATCTTGCCTATGGAAGAGGGTGTTGAGAATTTTTTTTAATAGAAAATTGCGCTTACACTTTGAAGTTTTTCAACTTTTCTAACAGCTTCTCTGAACCCTCCAGCAGCATAACTCAAGGCATAAGTCAAAGAGTCTTCCATGAAACTGTTTGCAGCATCAGAACTGTACATATTCAAAAGATTCTTGAAATGCTTATAATCCTTAAAATCAGGATCTAGGAAGGAGGTGAGTTGGATGAAGTTTGTAAAAAATCAGTTTACTGATGCTTAAATCGGAGAGAAGTCCAAACATTTTTTCAATATTCTTTTCAAGACAAGAGATGGAAAGAAGTAAACATTCACCATATTTCTCAACATCTTCAGGTGATCTAGGGGAATTAGATTAATATTGACAGGCTAGTAAAATTACGTGTAAGCAATATGTTCAACTTCAAAGTTATAAGTGTAAAGATCCAATAATTGAGAGAATTCGTCATGTTTATGATTGGTTGTACCAAGTTTGGGGAAAAATCTGGTAAAGAGCCTAAGGAAAGGCTTGAAATACAAAGGAGAGTTTTGAAGGTTGATTTTGAAGCGAAGAGTAACGATTCCATTGGTAGGTTGATCAGTGTAGTAGATGGGGATACCTTTGATTTCTTTAATGTTGAAGTGAGTAGCATTGACGCTCTTGGGAATATCTTCTAATCCAAGGGTAGGCAAAATATTAATATCTTGCTTAGATTCTTGACTTTCCTTCAAACTATGATTCTATGAGGGTTATAATGATGGGATAATCAAAAATATTCCATACTTCTTTGATAATTTTGGATTTTTGTTCGGCAGTTAATTGTTTTTGAATATTTTGGAACATTTCCTTTTCTTTAGTGACTTCTTCTTGAACAACTTTTCCATCAGGATTCATGATTAATTTGACTCTGTGAGTGTTGTCAAGAAGATACTTTTTGACCAAGCCTTCGAAGTATCCTCCATTTGCGATTCTCTTTCTGATTTCAGCCAAACTTTCGTTGATTTGCAAGACAGAAAGAGGGTCTCCATTATGGTTCATGAAAGAAAGCAAGTTTTGAAGGAGAGTAAGACCAGAGTCAGATTTGGGAAGCTTGGCGATGATTTCAGTTTGATGAAGAGCAGATTCAATAAAGTCTTGACTGAAACCTTCTTTGGCAACAGCTTCAAGGGTTTCAATGATGATTTTTTCAATTCCATCTATTTCTTCTTGCGAGTTACCGATATTTCTGACGCCGACAGTCAAGGTACCTTGCTTCAAGCTCATATCATATCCATGTCCAGGGCAGTATCCGCTTGCGATACCAGATTCAATAAGGGCTTTGTAGAAGGGAGAGTTGGGAGTTTCAAAGAGCATGTATGATAAAAGTTGCAATGAGAAAGATGTGATGGGGTCTTCCATGACGTTGTTGCAGAGGAAGGAGATACCGAGTTTGGTTTGTCTTTCGGGATCAATGGCAACTGCATCAGGAGGGCACTTGGCGTAGATGGTAACAGGTTCCTTATACTTTTGCAAGGGGAGTTCAGTTTTGGGGTCGAGGTGTTCAAAGTCTTTGAGGTAGTTTTCTTCAATGTATTTCAAATGTTGACGGAAATCCAAATCACCATAAGAATAGAAATAGGAGTTTGAAGGGTGATAAAATCTCTTGTAGAATTGCTTAAGTTCATCATAAGAGAGCTTGGGGATGTGGGAAGGCAATCCTCCGCTGCAATAGTGGTAGGGACTGTCTTTATACATATTCTTTTGCAAGGTTTCCAAGAAGAGATTGTCAGGAGATTGCATGACTCCCTTCATTTCGTTATAGACGATACCCTTGACGAGAACATCACTGTTGGCATCACCTTCTTTTTGGAAATCGTATCTCCAGCCTTCTTGGAGGAAATCGTGGTGATTGATTAAAGGCTTATACACTGCCTGCAAATAAACATCCAAGAGATTTTTGAAATCTTTTTCATTTTGAGTGGCAAATGGGTAGCAAGTAAAGTCATTTCCAGTCCAGGCATTCATGTAGGTATTCAAGCTGCGCTTCAACATGTTGAAGAAGGGATCTCTAACGGGATATTTCTCACTACCGCATAAAACAATGTGTTCCAAAATGTGAGCAGTTCCTTTATCATTATGTGGGGTTGTGCGAAGCAAGACAGCAAAACAATTGTTGGAATCAGGCGTATGAAGATGAATGTACTTTGCTTTAGTTTTTTCGTGTTCAAGCAAAAAAGCCTTCATGGAATAAAGAGGGATTTCTTCAGTTTTGACAACCTTGAAACCAGAAAGCACATCTCCATTTTTAAGGTTATAAGCTGAAGTTTCGCCACGAGGCTTATGTTCAACAGAGAAAGATTGGGTTTGGAGGTTGTAAAGTGATTTGGTATTTGGGAGAGCTCCTTTATAGTTGAGAAAAGAGGAAGGGCTCTTGGGGATAGATTTATGTAGAGATAAAAAGCGCTGCATTCGGGGTCAAAATAAAGATTTATTTGAGGCAATAAAATCCTCGATTTCTTGATATCATCAAAATAGGCGAGTAATAGATTTAGATACTGATGAGATGGGAGGTTTGGATTGAATTGATGTGTTGTGATGAGAAAAAAAAATTCAACATGATATATTTTTTAGAGTTTTGTGAGGGATAGACGGAAAAATACTCAAGAATGTGCTTTTTTGTTTGAATTTTTTTTTTTAATAAAAACAGAAAGATATGATGACCAATGACAAATGAGAAACTTCAAACAGACAGACGACACAATACAATAATTTAATTCATAGCTTTAGCGGTAGTTTGAAGGACAAGATTTGTAAGAGTTTTGACAATATATGCAGTACCAGAACCTTTTCCAACTTGAACTGGGCATTTATATGTAAATTCTTTTTGTGTAGCAAATTCTTGTTTTTGGTATTCTTTTTGCAGAGGTCCTCCTTTACCACAGATCAATTTCATTAAATCATTGCTAAACTTAGGAGCCCAAGCTCCTTTCATGAGAGTCATGTGTGGAAATTCATTTTCAATTTTGATAGCTGACTGATCAGGATAGCAAATGCCTGTGACCAATTTTCCTGGAACGAAAATAAAGCCAACTAATTCTAAATCCTGTTGGAAGCCAGGCTTGAAGGTGACAAAATGTTCAGATGAAGTGGCGGATTTTTTTCCTCCGATGAAAAGAGAAGTCACATGCATGTCATTGATGAGTTCTAAGCTAGAATTGCTGTTTTTGAGCTCTTCGTAAGCTTGGTTTATAGCTTTGTCATCTTTATAACTTTGTACGAGTTGTTCGAGACCTTCAATGATGTAATTTTGGACTTTAGATGCTTCTGAGTCTTCTATGAACAATCCAAGATAAGTTGGAAATTTGGCTGGGTGATATGGCTGATCAAACCCTTGGCCAACGTTGTCACTTTTTGTATTTTCATTCTTTTCCATTTTAATTGACCCTGTTGATAATTTTTATGATATTATTTTATTATAGAGATCAGAAAATTGTAATTGTAAATTTTGTGTTTTTTTTTCAAAATAATTTTTTTGTCAAAAACTCTCCCCAAAGTCAAAAGGATTTTTGAGATTTCTTCACTCTCTTTCTTGACTGTCAAACATATTTGATGTTGAATTTTACAAATGAAAATTGATTGATGCTCTTTCCTCCCGCCAAGGCCAGACACAAGAAAATGTTTTTCTGTTCAGATTTGCCGTCAATGAAATTGATAATAATTTTTCATCTCTTTCCAACATCTTTTTGTAAAGTAATAGAAGAAAAAAGTTTTTTGGAGTGTAAATATCGAATTTTTTTAACAAAAAAAGTGGGAGATAAAGTTTTCTATATGACGTTAGCACAAAAAAAATTGACTTAATATAAAAAGAAATTTCTTTGAATTCACCTATAGATTAAACTCACAACTCACTCGAGACTGAATATTTAGTCTAAATATTATTTTTGATTTCTCAACATATTGACCTTTATATCTACTTAAGCAAACTTTCAAGCCAGAATCAATGGAAGGTGCCTTTATTACCATAAATTCTGGTTAAACTTTTTTGTAGTTCATAAAGAGATAGAGATTTCGCAGCATACAGTTGCAGAAAACCCTCAAAATATAGGACTTTCTCCAGATCGGATTAATTTCTCAAGTATGTGCTTGCATCCATATCAACAATCTCAAGTCTTTAGTCAGTCATGAAGATGATGTGAAAAAGTCTCTGAACAAACCTTATTATACTTTCTTTCTATTTGTAAACCCAACAAGTGGCGGAAATCAAGCTGCAATATTGACAAAACTTGATGTAATTAAAGTTTATGTTTCTTGAGAAGCAAGTTCAATAGGTGGAAAGGTTGGTGTTTTCAACATTCAACCCAAAAGATGCTGACACTGAACTTCAGATATATAGCATCGTGAATAAAGTCAGCAGAATTAAAGGGCTCAAAGCTTTGAAAGCAGAACAGAATAAAGGAAATCGTAATGTTCGTGTGGTAGTTGGCGGCGGTGATGGAACTGTTCTCTGGGCTGTGGAAGAAATGCTAAAGGCTGGCATAGATTTTAATAATCTGGCTCTTGGAGTCATTCCCTTTGGAACTGGAAATGATTTTTCCAGGGTACTTGGCTGGGGCGGTAAAATATTCTCACAAGGAAAATCGTAAATCGAGTAGGTTTGCCTCCATCTGTCTTGATTGGAGAGCATCTAAATGGCCTAAAGAAAATGATGAGCCAATGGGTTGAATCGTTGATTGAAGATTTTGACATCTGGGATATTAGCATAGAAACTCACGAATTTGGTGGAGTGAGGCAAATATTTAAAGAGAAAGGAAAAAAGTATATTAAAAAATTCATCACATATGAGCACCCCGAAACAAAGAAAGAAACGAAAATAACAACTTTAAATAAAAGAATGTGCAATTATTTTAGCTTTGGTATTGATTCAAGAATTGGTTATGGTATGTGGACTATGGGATTCCTCTAATTGAAATTAGGGTTTGACAAGAAGAGAACACATTCAAGAATTAAGAATAAACTTGTTTATTTTTGGGAAGGATTAAAAAAGGCATTTTTGAAGACCCCCAAGGTTAATGATGTCCTTGAAGTTGTTTATCAAGAACCAGAAACAAATATTGAAAAATTAGTAACGAGAAATGAGAGACTTTATTTAAAAAAATTTTAGGCATCAATACATGATCCAGGAAAGCAACAGGTTGAAGAAGTTTTTGGAGAGAACTTTTCTTTATATCCATCCGGGGGCGCCCAAGCAACTCAAATTTCAAATCCATCTCATCCGCACCACTCTCAAGCCTCACTGATTAAAGGAAACCATGCAGTGTTTTTATGCTTAAATATTCCGAGCTATATGGGTGGAGCAAGCGATCCTTGGCATAAATCAAAAGGAAAAGTTGGTGTGACTGATAATCAAAGGTCTTCTTTGCCTGATTTTAATGACCAGCAATTTGGAGACGGAAAATTAGAATTAATTGGCTTCATGGGTCCAGTAGCCTTAGCAATGGAAAGAATTTTCCCGGGTCAGGGATGGAGACTTGGACAAGTCAAAGGGCCATTTGTAGTTAATTTCAAGCAAAGTCCCAACGAATCAAAGCCTGTACATACTTATATCCAAGTTGATGGTGAATACTTTGACGTGATTGCTCCAAAGTGTGTCCGTGTAACCCTGAGTAAAGATTTACCTAATGGAAAAATTAAAGTTATGCGTAACCCTGAATCCATAAAAGAAAAAAAATAGCTATGTTTTTTTTTGTTTTTGTATAGATAAAAAATTTGGTAATTTACTTTATTTTCGAAAATGAGACTTTGTCAAGAGAAGGGAAATTTTTCGAAGAGGTTAGTTTTATATTTGTAATCAAAAGCATAGTTTGATATTATTAGCTCACGTCTTAGTACTTTTTTTAATTAATTCGACAATACCTAATTAAAATAAAACATTTATATCATTTCAAACAAAATGGAATCCACTTTTAACACTGACTACACTGACATGCTTGATAATCCCAAGCTCGGTCTTGCTTCAAGCTTCAAATACTTTACTTCCACACAAGAAGAGTCACTTGCTCCCTCTGATTTCGAATCCTTTGACTTCAAATTCGCTCCTATCGACGATCCTTCCCAATTCTTAGACCGCCTAAAAACTAGCAACGTTCCTGAAAAGAAGGTTGCCGACTTTAAAAAGGGCACCACTACTCTCGGCTTTGTCTACCAAGGAGGAGTTATCATTGCTGTCGACTCCAGAGCCTCTATGGGTCACTTTGTCGGATCAGATAATGTGAGAAAGGTTATTGAGATCAGCCCCTTCCTCCTCGGAACCATGGCCGGTGGTGCTGCCGATTGTCAATTTTGGCAAAGAGTCGTTGGCCAACAATGCCGTCTCTACGAATTGAGAAACGGCGAAAGACCTACCGTTGCTGCCGCTTCAAGAATTCTCGCCAACATTTTATATCAATACAGAGGTTATGGTTTGAGTATGGGTACCATGCTTGCTGGTTGGGATCAAACCGGCCCTCGTCTCTTCTACGTCGATAACGATGCCACCAGACTTGAAGGAAAGCTCTTCTCAGTCGGTTCAGGTTCTACTTATGCTTACAGTGTCCTCGACTCTCACTACAAATGGGATCTCACTGACGAAAAGGCCGTTGATTTGGGTAAGAAGTTTTTCTTTTTGATGGGATTCTTTTTTGAAAAAAAAAGTGGTGGAAAAAGTGCATAATGAATAAATGGAATTTTAAAAGTTGAACTTGTTGTTGTAACATAATATCTAGGTATGAGAGCTATTTATCACGCTACACACAGAGATTCTGCTTCCGGTGGTGTTGTCAGAGGTAACGGAACTTTTGCAAAACACTGTGAATTTATTAACACTTGATCATAGTTTATCACATTAAGAAGACTGGTTGGGTTAAGGTTCATGATGCTTATGAAGTTGATAAGCTTCATTACCAATATGCCAAAGAAAAAGGTAAAATAGGAGGATATTTCTGTGATTTTAATTATTTGAAGGTATGGAAGGAGATGGTGATGAACTTCGCGGCAAACTTTTGTAATTTGTTGGATTCGATTGAGTACTTTAAAAGAAGCATAGTATTATATTGTGCTATTCAACCATCACTAATATGAAAAGCGAATAGACTCTATGATTTATAAAAAAATACATAACATTACAAAGGTTATTTGAATTAGCCTATTTTCTATGCGTTACTGACTTAACAAAAATTATCTTTTATATAACCAAAAATCACTCTAAAGAATAACTCTTTGAAAATAGTCTCTATGGGAAGATTTTTTGGGAAGTTTGGAAAAATATTGTGAAAGAAAATTCTGACATCATAGTAATAATACAATTTTATATATTATTTAGGACGGAACTAAATACATCATTTGAAGTTTTTTTGAGGTATTGTTTCACCAAGAAATTGGTAAGGACGTGCTCAGGAGGAAAGACACGAAGGACATTTTTAAATTGATTGTCTAATTCTCGGATTTTGGTATAGACTGTTTTCCAAAGAAGGAAAATAGTAACGAGAAAGACACTTATAAGTATCGAAAGATATGCAATCGATTTGTGATTTGTGGAAATAATGCAATCTTCAAAGTTTTTTATTAATTGGGTGGAAATCAACTTATTGAGGTCATTAAGCGCTATGAGATTCTGAAAAGGAATTTGAAAAGTTTCGAGACGAAGACTGTGAAGGGAGGACTGAGTTTTATCGGAAGCAAGATATTCGTTATAGATAATGGCTGAGTAATATTGGAAATTGCTCAGGAGAGCGGCATAGTTGAGTTTTTTGCCTTGATTTTGCACTGCAAGACAATTAGCTAAAGAAAATCCGGTTAAATAGTCGCAAGCTTGACCAAAAAGTAGATTTTGGATTTGGGGATCATAGTCACCACTAGTTTCCTCGAAATAGCCCGAGTTGATAGTTTTTTGTATATCAATCATGTTTTCAAAGCTAGTTTCAAGAGTTGTGGAAGCAGGCTGGTTGGCGAGTTGTGCCAAGTCATTAGTGGCTATGACCTCTACTAATGATGAAAATGTGAGGTAGATTCTTGCCATCATCCGTTTGGAATAGTTTAATTGCTCAAGTTGGCCTTGAAGGGACTTGTTGACAGAAATTCCTTGAGTAAAAGTAAAAATATACAATGAAAGGAGGATGACAAAGGCCAAAAATATTTTGAGTAAATAGAACTGGTATTTTCGAGCCACGCCTATGGAGTTTGCTTCTTTTGATTTCGCGCCAGCAGTTGCTTTTCGCTTAGTTTCATGATCTTTGAGAAAAGCAGTTTTGTAAGAATATGTTTGGTCAACGAGAGTCTCTTCCTTCCAGTAGTATTCATTTTGTAAAATAGACTGAAGTTGTTCTAGTCTTTGGTAGACAGTCATAACTTCGAGAGATCTGAGGCGAATAAATGCTTCCATCATCTGGACTTCCCTTCGATATTGGAATAAAACGACAAGTGTGAATATTAAAGAGAGTCCAATGGCAACAACAACTGACAAGACAAATCTGGATATCTCCAGGTTTTTATCTTGGCGAGAGAGGTCATTCAAGGTCTTGAAATAAATGGTGGCAGTATCCTGACTTGTAACGAGCAAATCATTGACAGCATTCCGATAAATAAAGTCATAGAGGTAGCTTGAGTTGGTAACATCTGTGGAAGTGTCGAGAATTATTTTATCCAAGGCAGCGATAATGATTTCAGTTGCTTGAAAATTGGTCACAGTCATTTCGGTTTGATCAGGACTATCAAAGTAATTGTCGTAAATGCTGACATCATTGAGGAATAAAGAAGCACGATCTTTTGGGTTTACATTCGAAGTGGCAATGCGAATCGCATCATTTGCATCTGCTAATCCGTCTATTGCAATTTGGAGCAGAAATTCCAGACTACCGAGTGTGTCAGTAGCAACATCAGGATCGCCAACTTTAAAGTTCCAGAGAGATCTTGCAAGCTGCTGAGCATTGGCCAAGTAATAGTTTTTGGTTTCAGCGTTGATAACAATGTCCTTTCGATCATTAAGGGTTAGATGATTATTCATGATGATGATTAAAAAGGCGGTGCGGACGGTCAATAACACAGCAATTGTCAAAATGGAAAGAGCAACAACTGCTTTGAGGTACCTTGGATAATATTTGGAGTTGAGAGCCGAACTATATGCACTTGAGATACTTTCCATGTTTGATGCACTTTGCGTTTGAGAAGATCCTATAGAGCGTTCATCGAATTCAGGGCGCTTCTTGTTTTTGAGGTGCCGTGGAGTGCTTTCTATTAATGTTTTTTGTTCCGTGGTTGCATTTCTCTCAACCACAATATGCCTTGGTGATCTTCTTGTTGTTGTATCACCGCCAACTAGAGCTTGACGAGAACTTGACAAAGGTACATTGGAATTTCTGAAGGCTGAATACCTCGTAGTGAGCGGAGTTTTTCCTCCTATTTCAGTTGGAATTTCAGTCTGAAAAACTCGATCAGAATCACTATCAGAGACGTCAATGGATTGCCTTTTACTACTTTGAATCGAAAAGCTTGATCGAGAAGATGCTGCTGGTTTGATTTTGAAGGACCTGAATTTTTCAGGATTTGTTAACATCAAATTTTCTATCCTTAAGACTGCAGGACTCTCATTCTTTTTTTTATCCCCATCATCAGACCGAATGATTGCTTCTAGAGTGCAAAGCCTGACTAATTGATTTCCAAAGGTTTTGTTTTCAATTTTGCATTTGTATTTATTCAAACCCTGAATGACACCAATAAGAGCCGCTGGATCTCGATTTGAGGGGTCAAAAGGTGAAAGGTATAAATTCTTTCCTTGAGAAGAGTAGGTGTGGTAAAGTTCAATGGCTTCCTCAAAATTGGCAGTGCCTTTGAATAAATGAGGACTTCGAAAAGAATTTCTAACTTTATGGATTTTTCCAGCGAGGTTTTTAAAGGCACCAGCACTGTCAGTAAGTGAGTCTGTTTGTTTCATAGTTTTTTTGTCACCTTCATAGTTCTTATTATTGGGTTGACTTTCATTAAAGTGAGAAGCAACCATGGTGAAAGCTTTATTTACTCGATCGAGTTCTGCGCAGATGCATTTAATAGGGATATCTGCTTTCACGTTGGATTTTTTAAACTCGATGAGTCCAAGTTGGCGGCCTACTCTTTCGGTGAAAGCTGTGATTTTTCCATCTTCTGAGAGGATAAAGTAATCAAGATTGGTGTTTGTTGGTCGGAAGAGGATATCAACGTAAATTCCCTGTTGCATGTAGGGATGGATGTCCATGCAGACATTTGCTTCGATCATAAAGCCTGAATTGTGGGAAATAAAGCTCACAAATTGGTTATGGAGGATATGACTTCCTTTTCCTTCGCAGGAGTTGGTGATATTTTGGGTATAGTAACTGCGAAAAGCCTGCGGAATCATTGAAAGGATGGTGGTCCCAAGGGCCTGATCAGCATCAAAATCTAGAACACTTTTGATGGAGTTGGAGCAGTGCATAATTGATCCAAAGGATTCCTCTTGGCATTGAATGACAAAGAAAATATTTCCAGGAGAATACAAGTTTTCTGCTTGAAGAATTTTACTTGCAAAGAGTTTATTATATTTTTGGAGATTTTTGAGCACGACTCTATTGAGTTTGGAAAAATCAGCAAATGAGTGGTTTGCCAGCATTTCATAATTTTGCATCATTAAGTAAGGCTCAATAAGGTAGTCAGGACTGTTTTCTGTCAGAAGGTGAAACTTCTTATTGATGATGCAGCGCTGGTTATAAATCTTCTGAGCCCAATTAAATAGTTTACTGATGTCCGGACGATCTCTTTGGTGCTCTTGGCAAAGCCTCATTTGTAAGGTTGTTTGATTGAGCATTTTCTGTTTTAATTTTGCTATTTCGACTGTGCGAACGATGTATTGGATGAGATTAAGTCCACTGGTCTGATCTTGCTTATGAGTACTTCGCATACTCAGCTCAATGTTCTTTTTGAGAAGGAGAGCACTAATTTGAATGCTTCCTTTGGAACCATGTTCCAACTCAGTAAGGACTTTAATAGCACTCCGGTACATTTTGAGTTTTCTGCCATAGTAATATCCAAGATGAAGCTTTATCAAAGAGCTTTGAGGGAATTTGGCAAGTAGATTTTGTAAATATGCTAGAAAGACTTTGTGAAGGTTGAGCTCGCCAGTGCTAATCTCGGAGGAAGGAAGTTCAAGGATTGAGGAGATATTTTTGATGAGACCTTGTTCAACAAGTTGAGCAAACTTTTCGAACTTTTTTGTGATATTCAAATATTTTTGAGACTTTTGAAAGGACTTGATTGAGAATATTTTGTGGAGCAAAAGATGCAAGGAATTTGATGTTTTCAAAGACAAGCTTAACGATCCATGAATCCGACGTTCAGTGTACGTTTGAGTGGTTTTAAGGGTTGGTCCGAGTGAAAGAGCAAAAATGATGATTGCTGAATCAACTCCAAATTTCCTGTTTGAAACTGACAAGACTAAAGCTCGAAGGAACAAAATTAGATTGAATAAGATGAAGGAGACAATTAGGCAGGCTTTGTAACTCAAGATAGTGGCGTTGTAATTCAGCAAACTTTTGAAGTGAATGTAGAGGGAGCCTGCAGTTAGAGTTAGGTTGATAATAACTAGAACCCAGAATGCATTTATCGAGTTTTCCTGCAAGGCAAGCTGAAGAATAACAAGGATAAACTTATGGCTTGTCACGAGAATACGTATTGAAGGATTTTTTATGGCAACGTGACTCTGATAAGGGAGACATAAGGATTTGGTGGCGAAATGATACATAGCGAAGATAGACTCAGGGAGAACGAGGACTCCAAAAATCAAGACATAGGCTGCAATTTTAACTTTTGCGGAAACTTGCACAAAGTCAAATAGAGCCTTGATGAAGCTTGCCAGCGCTGATGCAGAGGGGAAATAGCCAATGCTGGTATAAATTTTATTGATCCATTTCCAAGCCTTGATTGCCCAATGACCTTCGACTTCTTTTTTATTTATGTTCTTGAGTGCAATGACTCCAAATATGGTTTTTGAAGCAGCAAACAGTACAATAAGAGATAATATGAGGCAGGAGATAGCAAGACTATTCTCAAAATCCAAAAAATGGCCTGGAAGAAAGATTTTTGCCACAAAATACAAGTTTTTTAAGCTCTGGGACGAGTCCAAATCTGTCGTTGGACATGTCAGCCTCATCAAAAGTAAAGTCTGGGCGAATAGTTGAATGTACTCGACAAGCAAGAGAAGGAGTTCAATCCATAGAGGAACTCTGCTCCAATGGACTGTCAGTAATCCAAGTTTTTTATCAAATGATTGAGAGTCTACGAAAACAGGGCTAATGCTGTGGTCACTTTTCCTTTGAAAGACGTCTCTAAATTTGCTGAATTTCTTGTGTTCTTTTGGTGATTTCATCATGCCTAGAAATTTAAAGATACATCAACCTTGATTGATAAAACTAATAAACTCAACTAAGCTCACAAGTTATTCAACTCTAATTCAGGTTAAAAAATAACTTTTTTCTCATTACTGACTTTCTTTCTGCATGTGTGTCAGCCGAAGTATTTTTGTCCCTTACAAATATCCAGATTTTTATGTTTAAATGAAAGAAACAAGATGTTGGGATTATTTTGTTGGAAATTTGTAACTTATTACAAGGAAGGTGTATAAAAGGTTGAGTGAGTGAGTTTACAAGATATCTCTATATATATCGATAGAACAGAGGATTTAATTTAGAACTTACGACATATAACTTGATAAATTAGACAGTGTTTTCAACATGAGATAGAAAGTATGTTTACATTTAAATTAATTAGCGCAGCAAGCAGTTTAATTTTGGATTTTGTACGATAATTCATAAATTTTTTCCTCACTGATGGATGGGAGATCCTTGAGAAAATTGTAAATATTTTCAACTTTTTGGAAGCCATAAGACTCTTTATGGTTGAGGATGAACGGAAGAGTTTTGGACAAGGCATGAAATTTCTTGATATTGATGATACTCTTTTCTTTATCAAGGAAATCTGGGAGTTCTTCGAGGAAACAAATATCTCCAAGATACATTCCAACATAAGGAACAGATGGTCCAGGAGCTTCATTTTGTCTTTTTCTAAAGAGCTCAGATTTATTTGTAGTTGAAAAGAATCTTTGGAGGTGAGAGAAAATTTCCTTATACTCTCGACCGAGATTTTTTTCGACAAGGTTGTGAAGTCGGTGAACAGCGGGACTTGTCAAGCCAAGGTAGATGGCGTAAGCAGAATTATAATTGCGGAGTCTGATTAATTTGTCGCATAAACCGAGGAAATACTCAAAATTCATGATTCTGAGAGCATTTTTTTTATTCATCAAGATGAGGAAGGAAACAAATCTTGAGAGGCGGGTTGAGGTCTCAGCAATGAGGGTAAGGCTTGGAGCCTTGAGTTTTTTATCAGAAGAGGTCCATGCCTTTTTAAAAATTTCATGGGTGGTCACTTGGTTGATATTCTCTGCATCTAGAATACATAATTGTTGGGCAAGAAAGCGCGCATTATCGAGAATATGTGGAAGCTCTATAAAAACTTCACCAAAAGATGTAACTCTGAAGCCTCTTTTTCTTTCAGTTTGAAAAGGCGGAAAATAAATTTCCTGATTTTCGATCAGGGAGAATATTTCAGAGAGAAGTACTCGACTCTCGTTCGAAACATCTGGGTGGCTAGCCATCAAAAAAACAAACTCCAGGATGATCTCCTTGTCCTCTGAGCTGTTTTCAAGGATGTAGGAGTAGTGTTGGACCCATTGTTTGAGGAAATTTAAGACCTTGACTTGGACTTTAGATAATCTATTCTCGATGTAACCAAGTCTTTCTGAGGCTGAAAGACCGAAAGGCAAGGGCATTTTAAACCTTTCCAAGAACATTGCAAACATCTCAACCTCACTGAAGTACCACTTGTACGTATGAAGCAAGATGTTTGACAAGATTTGGTCTTGAAATCCTTCACAAGCGACCCTTTCAACAAGTTTTCGCTTTGTTATAGAGACTGTAACACCATCTTTGATTTCTTCACATTCATTTGAAGATTGGGGTTGGGCTTTGTTGTATCGTTTAAAAGGGTGGAAATTGTGAAAGTAAGAGGGTTTCAGAGTCTTTATCTGATTGTCGATGCTGTTATTGAGGCAGCCCTTGATAGCATAGATGAGAAGTGACGATCTATCATGAAGAGAATCAGCTGTCTCGTTGGAGATTGTGGAGGCTACACTTTGGGACCTTGCTACTTTGGAAAGGTCGATGTCTGGTTTGGCAGGAGAGAGGTTTTGGTGGCGCTTAAACTGTGCACTTGACATAAAGGCTTGTAGGGCGTTAATAATAAGCGCAGCAGAGATTAAGCGATCGGATCAAATAATTTATGTAGATTTTTTCTTTCTCTTTTTGCTTAATTGGCGATAAAAGAGTTACATTACTCGGAGGTATTATTTTAGTCCCAAGTTTTTTTACACGAATAATTCTTTACTTCTCCTTTCAGAATTAATTTTTGTAACATTTCATGTGAAGAGGATTATGAAACTTGAAATCGTGGTTTCACCGTTCAAAAGCCAAAACTTTGAGATAAATAATCGAAGGTTTCTAAATAAAAATTTAAAAAGAGATTTGTCCATTCCATTCTCAATAAGAGAAGAGAATACAATGTATTGATAATGGATAATTTTTTATACAGCAGAAGATTTACATACAGAGGAAGGAATCGAATAAATTATTGTTATGTGATTGAGAAATGAGTATGATGATCCTCAGTCCACGTTGAGCATGTCAATATTGGAAATTTCCATTGAGCTAAATTTATGTTAAAAATGCAATTTTACATTCCCTTAGCAAAAATGTGTAAGATATGTTTCGATATATTCGAGTCCGAATTGATCATAAAGTTCCCGGAGTTCTTGATCTAGCAAAACCTTATAAGCTTTATTGATTTGCTGAAACTTTTCAGCATCACCACCTGGTTTGTCTGGATGATGTTTGAGACATAATCTTTTATATGCTCTGCTTATTTCCTCCTCAGAAGCAGCCACACTGACTCCCAAAAGTCTATAAAAGTCTGTTTTTTGGAGGTTTTGAATTTGTTGCCTGGCATGATCTCTTTTCATTCGAATGATAGTATTGAGATCAGGAACAGGCTGAGGAACTTCTTCTTTCTTCATTGGTGTAAAAGCAGCAAACTGTAAGCTTAAAGATGGTATTGCAGCTTCTAAAGCTCCTCCTCCAGATAGTGGTTGAGGAAAAGGTGATTGATAGAAACTTGATCTTCGACTTGGAAGGATGTTTTCAATTTCAGGACTTGATAAGTAATAGTCTGATTTACAATTAGGAGTTATAGTGGATAAACATGTTTTTTGAAGAGAAGCTTTATAATCTTGATGGAAAGTGTTGAGACTCGAAAAAGCTTCTTTGAAATTCCTCATTTTGAAAAAGCCCACAAAATCAATTCGTTAAGGAGTTTTGATTTGAATCAGCCAATCTTTAAAAAGGTCGTGTTTGGGATTTGATTTAATTAAAATTGAATGTCTGGTTAGTTGGTTCATTTTTGAATTTTGATTTTTCCTCCCTCTCTTTTTGAAAAAGTTTTTTTTTGAAGTCATCAATTATTACGGATTTGGAAAAAATTTAGGAAAATATATCATCTTTCGGGTATTTTAAAAAAAATCACATTAATGGTTTTACATGGATTTTCCTTGAATCTTGGATAGAAAATTTTCTCAAGGCCAAGAAAGTGCCTATTTTGTCGACTTTGTCAGATTTTTTTGGAAATTCATCTGACAGATATGTTGGATCTAACGATTGGAAATCTTTTTTGAGAGGTTTTTGGGAGAAATTTCTGACGAAAATTTTTTTTTGGACCTCTTTTCCCGTTTTGCACTTTTTGTTGAGAAAATAATTTATTTCTTCGAAAACTTGAGTCTGGATTTTTTTATCTTTTTGCGAAATTTTTTTCTGAATTTTTTTTTCAAAAGATTTTTTGTCACGAAATTTTCGTGTTTTGAACATTCTCAAAAAATTATTTTCAAGGGAAGACATAGATGAAATCTCAATCCTCACTTCCGTAGATACAAGAAATATACAGTAGCCCTGGATTGTATTTTTTTATTTCTTGTGAGCTGAAAAAAGTTATCTTTTGAACATCCCGGTTGGTATTGAAATCTTCAGTCTGGTCTGATAAAATTGTTTAATATAGACGATATTGATCAATGTATTTTTCTGATGCGACGAAAGAAAATATTTTGAATCCAACATATTAATTTTCTGTTCACACATACTTTCACTTGATTTCTTGAGAAAAGGTAATTAGCTAACTGAAAAGAGTTTTTTGAGAAGGAATCAAATTTCTGAGAACCTTAAAGCTTGATCAATTCTTACCTGATAATAAATAAATTTAAAGTGAAATTCGATTTTAGTCACCTTGATCGAAATGTGGTTTAGATTAAATTGTTGCTTGAAACAACCCCCAACTGATCTTTTCTCTCCCCTTCTTCTCTCAGTAAATTACTCTTATATA
>Ga0182738_1000955_pt1 | contig 37884 bp, 40 predicted proteins | sample eDN5th30CBELigMG_FD_128876 | JGI IMG/M metagenome (GOLD analysis project Ga0182738, IMG submission 128876) | Enriched Miracle-Growth compost microbial communities from Emeryville, California, USA - eDNA 5th pass 30_C BE-Lig MG (version 2)... ...
GGTCATGTAGGCCAGCCGGGTGGCTTCGCCGGCGAACAGCTGCTGGCCCACCAGTCCGTCGTCAAGCAGGTTGAAGGCGAACTTCAACATACGTTGGGCCTGAGGCGATTTGCCGTTGATCTCCTTGGCCCATTGCACGCCGGTGGCCTCCAGCTTGGCGTGATCGACCACCTCGTTGACCGCGCCCATGGCATGCATCTGCTCGGCGGTGTAGGTGCGGCCCAGGAAGAAGATCTCGCGGGCGAACTTCTGACCCACCTGTCGCGCCAGGTACGCCGACCCGTAGCCGCCGTCGAAGCTGCCGACGTCGGCGTCGGTCTGCTTGAACCGGGCGTGCTCGCGGCTGGCCAAGGTCAGGTCGCACACCACGTGCAGGCTGTGCCCGCCGCCGGCCGCCCAGCCGTTGACCAGGCAGATCACCGGTTTGGGCATGAACCGGATCAGCCGTTGCACCTCCAGGATGTGCAGCCGTCCGGCGCGGGCGACATCGACCGTGTCGGCGGTTTCCCCGGAGGCGTACTGGTAGCCGCTGCGGCCGCGGATGCGCTGATCCCCGCCGGAGCAGAACGCCCAGCCGCCGTCCTTGGGCGCCGGTCCGTTACCGGTCAGCAGCACCACGCCGACGTCGGGAGACATCCGGGCATGGTCCAGCGCCTGGTACAGCTCGTCGACGGTGTGCGGCCGAAATGCGTTGCGCACCTCGGGACGGTTGAACGCCACCCGCACCGTCGCGTCGGTTACGTGGCGGTGATAGGTGATGTCGGTCAAGTCGGCGAAGCCGTCGACCGTGCGCCAGATGCTCTCGTCAAAAGGGTTGCTGCTCACGCCTGCGACCGTACCGGGGCGGCGCCGTCAGGTTGCCGGAGCTTGCCGGAACGCTTCGCGCAGGGTCGCCGCGTAGTCCGGCCCCTTCCCGGGGGCGGTGATCGCGTCCAGCCGGGCGACGGCGTCGTCAGTGAGCGCGATGTCGGCCACCTTCATGTTCTCTTCCAGATGCGCGATCGATCCGGTGCCAGGGATCAGCAGCGTGTTGGCCGAGGTGGTCAAGAGCCAGGCCAGTCCGATCTGTGCCGGGGTGGCACCGGCCTCGTCGGCGATCTCGCGGACGACAGCGTGGTCGGTGACCTTGGGGAAGCCGGGGAACGCCGAGCCGAGCGGGAAGTACGGGACCCAGGCGATGCCTTCGTCGGCGCAGAAGTCGAGCGTGTCTTCCTGGGTGCGATCAAGCAGGCTGTAGGCGTTCTGCACGCAGACAATCCCGGCCGGCAGTGCTCGCTGCAGCGCCTCCAGTCCCACGCTGCTGATACCGATCGCGGCGATCTTGCCCTCGTCGCGCAACGCGATCATCTCGGCCAGCTGGTCGTCGAGGCCGACGTTCTGATCGCCCTCGGGCGCCGGGGCGGGACCGAGGTCATAGCGCCGCAGGTTGACCACTGACACGGTGTCGAGTCCCAGTTGGCGGAGATCGTCCTCGACCGCGGCGCGCAGTTCGGCGGGCTTCTGGGCGGCGGTCAGCGGCACCGGGCCGACGCCGGTGTAGGCGGCACCCACCTTGCTGACGATGACCAGCTCGTCGCGGTAAGGCGCCAGTGCCTTACGGATGCGGTGGTTGACCTCGCCGCCGGCGTAGAAGGACGCGGTGTCGATGTGGTTGACGCCCAACTCGATAGCGCGGCGTAGAACCGCGATGGCGTCGTCAGGGGTGACGTTTTCGTCGAGCTGCATGGCGCCGTAGCCGACGCGGGCTACGGCTGAGGTTCCGATTCGGCCGAGGCCGCCGGGGTGGAGTTGGTTTGTCATGGTGCTCCTAGTGAGACACTGGTAAAGATGCGGAGGACCCTCCGCTTAAGCAGCGTAACAGAAACGGAGGTTCCTCCGCTTTGGCTGGGAGATCCGATGCCCGCCGCAATCGAGAGCGGCTGTTGGCGGCCGCCGCCGCCGCGTTCGGCGGCTCCGACGGGAGTCCGGTTTCGCTGGAATCGATCGCCCGCGATGCCGGCGTCGGCATCGGCACGCTCTACCGGCACTTTCCCAATCGCGAGGCACTGGTCGAGGCCGTCTACCGCGCCGAACTGGGCGACGTCGCGGCCGTCGCCGAACAGCTGGTCAACGGCCACCCGCCGAAGGTGGCGCTGCGCCGCTGGATGGACCGCTACGCCGGTTTCGTGGCGGCCAAGCGGGGGATGGCCGAGTCGTTGCGCGCCATCGTCGAGTCCGGCGCGATGGAGCCCAACGAGACACGCGAGCGCATCGTCGGCGCAGTCGACCTGCTGCTGCGGGCCGGCGCCGCGGACGGCAGTCTGCGCGCTGATGTGCGCGCCGACGACGTCGTGTCGAGCCTGATCGGCATCTTCTTGACCAGCGGCTCACCCGAGCAGACCGGACGCCTGCTGGATCTGCTCGTCGCCGGAGTGGCCGCCACGGGCTGACCCGGTGGTTCAGCGAGGCTCGACGAAGGAGAGGTGAAGCTGGGACCGCCGCTTGACCCAGCTGTCTACGGTGGAGACGATGACCATCGACGTGTGGATGCAGCACCCGACCCGGCGGTTTCTCGAACACGACATGCTGGCGTCGCTGCGACGCTGGACCGGCGGCGCGATGCCCGACGAGGAAATCCCCATCGAGGCCACCGTGTCCGCGATGGACGCCGCGGGCGTGGATTTCGGGCTGCTCAGTGCGTGGCGCGGACCCAACGGCATGGATCTGGTCTCCAACGACGAGGTCGCCGGATGGGTTCGAGCGCACCCGAATCGGTTCGCCGGACTGGCCACCGTCGACCTGGATCGCCCGATGGAGGCCGTCCGCGAACTGCGGCGCTGGGTCCGCGAGGACGGATTCGTCGGCCTGCGTGTGGTGCCCTGGTTGTGGAATGCGCCTCCCACCGATCGGCGCTACTACCCACTGTTCGTCGAATGCGTGGAACTCGGAGTGCCGTTCTGCACCCAGGTCGGGCATACCGGCCCGTTGCGACCGTCGGAGACCGGTCGCCCGATTCCCTACGTCGACCAAGTGGCACTGGACTTTCCCGAACTGGCCATCGTGTGTGGACACGTCGGCTATCCGTGGACCGAAGAGATGGTCGCGGTAGCCCGCAAGCATGAGAACGTCTATATCGACACCTCGGCCTACACCACCAAGCGGCTGCCGGATGAGCTGATCCGGTTCATGCGAACCCGAACCGGGCAACGAAAGGTGTTGTTCGGCACCAACTATCCGATGATCATGCACGGCCATGCGCTCGACGGACTAGACGAACTCGGGCTCGATGATGCGGCCCGGGCGGACTATCTGCACGGGAACGCCGCGCGCGTGTTCAAGCTGGGCGGCAAGAACGCATGCCGCCTCCGCTAGACGACATCCTGGGCCGCCTGCACGTGGTGGCCCTGCCGATGCGGGTCAAATTCCGCGGCATCACCGTTCGTGAGGTGGCCCTGATCGACGGGCCGGCCGGCTGGGGAGAGTTCGGCGCGTTCGGTGAATACGAACCGCCGGAGGCGGCGCATTGGCTGGCTGCGGCGCTGGAGAGCGCCTACCACGAACTGCCGCCCGCCCGTCGCACCCGAATCCCGATCAATGCCACCGTGCCGGCTGTCGACGCCGAGCGGGTTCCCGAGGTGCTGGCGCGGTTCCCCGGCGCCCGCACCGCGAAAGTCAAAGTCGCCGAACCGGGCCAGACCCTGGCCGACGACGTCGCCCGCGTCGAAGCGGTCCGCGCACTCATCCCCACCGTGCGGGTCGACGCCAATGGCGGGTGGACGCTCGATCAGGCAGTCGAGGCGGCAAAGGCGCTCGGTGCACTGGAATACCTGGAACAACCCTGCGCCACCGTCGCCGAACTCGCGCAGCTGCGCCGCCGTATCGATACGCCGGTGGCCGCCGATGAGAGCATCCGCAAGGCTGCGGATCCGTTGGCGGTCAAAGCGGCTGGGGCCGCCGATATCGCCGTGCTGAAAGTCGCACCGCTGGGCGGTGTTTCAGCGCTGTTGAAGGTCGCTGAGCAGATCGGCATCCCGGTGGTGGTCTCCAGCGCGATCGACTCGGCGGTGGGAATCGCGACGGGTCTGCGGGCAGCGGCCGCGCTGCCGGACCTGGCGCACGCCTGCGGGCTGGGCACCGGCTCGCTGTTCGTCGACGACGTGAGAGATCCAGCCGAGACACCGCTACAAAAGGACGGCTACCTGCCGGTCCAGCCCGTGGTTCCGGACCCCGCCCGGCTGCACGCCCTGGCCGCTTCGCCGCAACGGCGCCAGTGGTGGATCGACCGGGTCCGTGCCTGCCATGGACTGTTGGCTGCCCGCTGAAACGTTCCTCGAGTGTGCGGTTTGGTAGGCAAAATCGGCCAATTACCTGCTAAACCGCACACTCGGCGCGTTCTCGGGCCGGCTGCCGTCACAAGCTCACACGCTGGGCAACCGCGCGTCGATCCCGTTGGCGATCGTGACGGCTTCGTCGCTGACGTAGAGCTTGCACGCCAACACGTCGATAGCGACGTTGTTGGTCACCCGCAGGGCCCGTTGACACGACCAGCCCGCGCTGTCGTCCTGGTGCTGGGTCATCCACACCGTTGAGTCGACGTCGGCGACCGTGTCGAACGTCCAGGACGTGTCCGGGTAGCCGTCCTTGGCGGTCGCGAATGTCCGCTCGCCGCAGGAGTTCCAGGCGCGGGCGGTGGCATCGAAGAAACTGCGTGCCGCATCGCGGGTGGCGAACACCGTGGCGGCCTGAATCACGAAGTGGTCTTGTGCACTCTCGCTGAGGGTTTGGGTGAGGGTCGCGGTCCAGTCCGCATCGGTATACACCGACGTCTCGACGGGCATCCACGCTGCCAGGCAGCCGTGGTCGGGAAACTGGCGGCCTGAGTCGAACATCCGCGTCCGGGAGTCTTTGATGCGCATACCGCGCGCGCCCATGATGTCGCTGACGGTGGTCGCCTTCAGCAGCAATTCCGGCAGCATCGCGGCTGTCACTGGGCGGGGCCCGTCCAGGTCGGCGGGTACCGCCACGCCGCCGGTCACCCGTGCGCAGTCGGCCATGACGGCGGTGGCCAGCACCAGCGTGCAGGCCAACCCGACGCTCCGTATCCGCATCACCGTCCCCCAGCTGCGCAGTTGCGATCCTGACACCATAAAGCGTCGACGGGTCGCGTACCTTCACTCTGGTGACCAACCTCGCCTACGACGACCGTAATCAGGATGGGGAGCCGGTTCTGTTCATCGCCGGGCGCGGCGGCGCCGGTCGCGGCTGGCACCTGCACCAGGTGCGCGAATTCCAGCTCGCCAGATACCGCCCGATCACCTTCGACAACCGTGGCATCGGTGCTACCGAGAACGCCTCGGGGTTCACCACCGAAACCATGGTGGCCGACACCGCCCAGCTGATCGAATCGCTGAACATCGGCCCGGTCCGCATCGTCGCGGTCTCGATGGGCTCGTTCATCGCTCAGGAATTAATGCTGGCCCGGCCCGACTTGGTGAAATCCGCGGTCCTGATGGCCACCCGTGGCCGCCACGACCGCGCCCGGGAGTTCTTCTATCAGGCCGAGGCGAAGCTCGCCGAGTCCGGTGTCGAACTTCCCGCCGAATACGAAGCCAAAGTACGTCTGCTGGAAAGCTTTTCGCCCAAGACGCTCAGCGATGACGCCGCGATCAAGGACTGGATCGCGATGTTCACCATGTGGCCGGTCAAAAACACCCCGGGGCTGCGCTGCCAGCTCGACGTGGCGCCGTTGACCAACCGGCTGCCCGCTTATGCCAACATCACCCAGCCGGTGCTGGTGATCGGTTTCGGCGACGACGTCGTGACCCCGGCACACCTGAGCCGCGAGGTCGCCGACGCGATCCCGGGCGCGCGCTACCTGGAGATCCCGGACGCCGGGCACCTCGGTTTCATCGAGAAACCCGATCAGGTCAACAAAGCAACCCTGGAGTTCCTGGCCGAGGTCGACGGCAAGCCCTTCCGGTGGGCGCCGATGCCTGCGGCGCACGACTAACCTGGTACCAATGACCAACCCCTCGACGGCACAGGCCCGCATCGTCGTCGACGAGCTGATCCGCGGCGGTGTCCGCGACGTGGTGCTGTGCCCGGGATCGCGCAATGCGCCGCTGGCCTTCGCGCTGCACGACGCCGACCGGGCCGGCCGGTTGCGCCTGCATGTGCGCATCGACGAACGCACCGCCGGATACCTGGCGATCGGGCTGGCGGTGAGCGCCGGTGCCCCGGTCTGTGTGGCGATGACCTCGGGCACCGCGGTGGCCAATCTGGGGCCGGCGGTGGTGGAAGCCAACTATGCGCGGGTACCGCTGATCGTGCTGAGCGCCAACCGTCCCTACGAGCTGCTGGGTACCGGCGCCAACCAGACCATGGAACAGCTCGGCTACTTCGGCACCCAGGTGCGCGCCGCCATCAGCCTGGGGCTGGCCGAGGACGCCCCCGAGCGGATGGATGCCCTCAACGCCACCTGGCGTTCGGCGGTGTGCCGAGTATTGGTCGCTGCCACCGGATCTCGTACCGCGAACGCTGGTCCCGTGCAGTTCGACATCCCGCTGCGTGAGCCACTGGTGCCCGACCCCGACGACAGTGGATCCCTGCCGGCGGGCCGGCCACACGGGCGGCCCTGGACTCTGACCCCGCCAGTCAGCTTCGACCAGCCGCTGGACATCGACCTGTCCCCGGACACCGTGGTGATCGCCGGGCACGGTGCGGGGCTGCACCCGAACCTGGCGGCACTGCCCACCGTCGCCGAGCCGACGGCCCCGATACCGGAGAATCCGCTGCACCCGCTGGCGCTGCCGCTGCTGCGCCCGCAGCAGGTGATCATGGCCGGTCGGCCCACCCTGCATCGTCCGGTGTCGACCTTGCTGGCCGACCCGAGCGTGCCGGTGTACGCGCTGACCACCGGGCCACGCTGGCCGGACGTGTCGGGTAACTCGCAGGCCACCGGCACCCGAGCCGTCACTTCCGGGGAACCGGATCCGGCCTGGCTGCGCCGCTGCGCGGAGCTGAACACCCAGGCCAACGCCGCGGTGCGCGACCAACTGGCGGCGCATCCGCTCACCACCGGCCTGCACGTGGCCGCGGCCGTGGCCGACGCGCTGCGGCCCGGGGATCAGTTGGTGTTGGGCGCTTCGAACCCGGTACGCGACGCCGCGCTGGTCGGGTTGGGCAACGCCACCAGCGCCCGAGGTGTCACCGTGCGATCCAACCGCGGGGTCGCCGGCATCGACGGCACGGTGTCCACCGCGATCGGTGCCGCCCTGGCTCATGAGCAGCAGCACCCCGACGCCCGCACTATTGCGCTGATCGGGGATCTGACGTTCGTCCACGACAGCTCCGGCCTGCTGATCGGGCCCACCGAACCGAGGCCCCAGGAGCTGACGATCGTGGTCTCCAATGACAACGGCGGCGGCATCTTCGAGCTGCTGGAGCAAGGCGATCCACGGTTCGCCGACGTCTCGTCGCGAATTTTCGGCACCCCCCATGACGTCGACATCGCCGCGTTGTGCCACGCCTATCACGTCGAATTCCAGCAGGTCGAAGCCGACGCCCTGGCCGCCTCGCTCGCCGAACCCGCCGGCGGCGTGCGGGTGCTCGAGGTCAAAGCCGACCGGTCATCGCTGCGGACACTGCACGCCGCGATCAAGGCCGCGTTGTGAGACTGCCCGATTACCGGTCCAATAGGGCCTATCGAACGTTGAAGCCGCTGCTGCACACCTTGATTCGCGGCAATGGCGCCCTTCCTCGCAACACCCGGGCCGCACGTGTACTGCGGTGGGCGCGCACCGGCGTGGTGATCCTGGTGTCGTTGGTGACCTTGCAGTCGGTGCTGTTGGTGGCGGGGGCGTGGCGCAACGACATCACCATCGAGCGCGACATGGGGGTGGCCGAAGCCGAGGTGCTCAACGCGGGCTTTCGGCGTTCCACCATCGAGTTCGTCACGCCGGAACGGATCACCTACCGGCCCGAGCTCGGCGTGCTCTACCCCTCCGAATTGGCAACGGGGATGCGGATTTACGTCGAATACGACAAGTCCGACCCGGATCTGGTGCGGGTCCAGCACCGCACCGCGGTACTGGCGGTCATCCCGGCGGGGTCCGTGGCGGTGATCGCCTGGCTGATCGGGATCGCGGCGTTGGCGGGATGCAATGTCGCCGAACGACGATGGGCCAGAGCCAGGTCCTGATTCGGCGATCGCTGCTGTGGACGGAACATTGCTTGCTAGGCTGCTGCGGATTTCATGCTGTCCGTTTAGCGGTAAACGGCGGCCCTCAACGGTGAGGAGACATTCAATGATCCGTCGCGCTGTAGTCCTGGCAGGCATCTTCGTATTCGGGGCGGGTATCGCAACCACTCCCGTTGCCGCCGCAGAGCCGTACTACAAGAACTGTACTGAGGCCCGTAAGGCCGGAGCGGCGCCGATTCACGAGGGCGAGCCCGGCTACCGCAAAGGCCTGGATCGCGACAACGACGGCATCGCCTGCGAATAAGGCGGCTAGCGCTCGTGCACCAGTCGGTCGAGCCAGCCGGCGTCGTCGGTGTCCGCCACCGTCTTGGTCGTCAGGTCGAACACCGTCGGGGTGCCGGGGCTCTCCGGGTTCGCCGACAGCAGCTGCACCCGGTTGAAGGCGTTCATCGACGTGGCATCCACGACCTGCTGCCCGGCGGCGATCCGCTCCACCACGTGGCCGGGCAGGCCGCTTTCGCGCGCGGTGGTCGCGATCTCCTCCACGCTAGGCGTGCCGCCGTTGCGGTATAGGTCCGTTACGAAAGCTTGGTAGGCACCGGCCGTGGTAGCCGGATCGGCCGCTGCCATCAGCGCGTTGCCGACGCGCGCGGAGGTGTCGTTTTTGCGGCGGGCATCTAGAAACGTCATCCACCGGTAGGTCACCGCGACGTCGCCGGCGTTCAGATGCCGGCTCAGGGTGTCACTGGAGGCCGCCTCGAACTTCGCGCACTCGGAGCACTGCGGGTCGCAGAAGATCTCCAGTTGCACCGGGGCGGTGGCCGTTCCGACCAGCACGCCGAAGTGGTCGGCGCTCCACGCCGTGCCCGGCGTCTGGTCGGCACGTGCGAGCGGCGTGATGCCGAACAGCGCCAATACGACGACCGCCGCCAGATACCGCATTCGTCCCCTCCAACCGTTCGCCGAGCAACTACCGGGCAATTCTGCCGTACTCACCCGGTGACGTACCCGCCCAAGGTGCCGATGAGTTCGAGGATCGGATTGAGGGCCTGCTGAATCCCGGTGGCGTCCAGCAGGTCCTGCATACCCTGGCCCAACGGGCGTTCGAGTTCAAGGACCGCGGTGAACGGGTTGAAGGCCTCATTGAACCAGCTCGCGGCTTCGTAGTAAGGGACACCGATCTCCTGCGCAGCCCACCCCTGCGCGTCGATGAGCACGCTCTCCAGCTCGTCGGCTCCGGGCAACGGGAGGCCCCACAGCCCGAACGCGTTCTCGGCGCCCTGCACAACCGCGTTGGCCAACTGCAGGGCGAAGGTCACGGGGTCGAGGGTCGGAATCAGTTGAAAAGGTGTGGGTTCCCCGAACGGCACCGACCGGTCGTAGCCGGCTTCCACGATCACCTGCAGCGCCGGTTGCACAATGTTGAGCACCGGTTCGGGCACTCCCAATTGCCGCAACGGGGCCAGTAGCGGCAGTTCGTTTGTCGGAACGAAATAGAAGGTGGTGTCCCCGGTCGACTGTTCGACGATCTGCGTGGAACCCGGTACGTAGTGGTCGGCGTAGGGCCCGGTCAGCGGCGTCGAGGGTGCTGTCCATCCCGGGACGGCGCCGTTTCCGTAGCTGGTGTGCCGGTAGATGACACCCAGCACCGCATTCAGGACGGACACCAGGTTGATGGGAAACTGCGGTGTGTCGGCGAGGCCGTCGTACTGGTTCGCGACGTCGATGGTCCGGATGCCCAGGTCGGTTGGCTCTGCGCCATTGGCGTCGACCTGCAGGCCCGGGACAAACAAGCCGTCGAGACGCTCGTAGATGCCGCCGTTAGGTCGGTTGCCGGAACCGAACAGCGCGATGATGACGTCGGGAAGCGGCTGCCCGGTGGTGGACGCCGCCAGTTCGCGCTTCAGCTCGACGGCGATCAAGGCACTGAGCGAATAACCGGACACCAGGAACGGCTCGCCCGGATTGGACGCCTGCAATTGGTCGATGACGGCCCGTAGATCAGCCAATCCGATCTGTATGTTGTGGTTGACCGGCAAACCTGCCGGATAGTCGACGCCCACCGGCGTGTAACTGTTGCCGGTCGCGGGTTCGATGTAGTCCGTGAGCAGCGAGTCCATCCAGTCCACACGCGCTACGGGCATGCCGGTGCCGCCCATCATCAGAGCGGTCGACCCGGCGTCGTTGTCGGCCCGCGACACGGCGAGCGAGCCGATCGGGATAAAGCTCAGTGCCGCGAACACGATGATCAGGCAACGGCTCGCCTGTCGTTTCCATCGGTGGCTCACAGTGGCTCTCCCGCAATCGGCTTCGATTCCGCTGGCGGAATAGTATGGCGCGTTCGTCGGACATGACGTGGTATCCCGCACTTCGGATCACGCTGAACGACAGGTACCGTCGACCGGGTGAGCCGCGCCAGCCTGGACAAAGACCCGCACGCCGTGGCGTCGATGTTCGACGGCGTCGCTCGTCGCTACGACCTGACCAACACGGTGTTGTCGCTGGGACGAGACCGTTCCTGGCGTAAGGCCACCCGGAAGGCGCTTGAGTTGCGGCCGGGGGATAAGGTGCTCGACCTAGCCGCCGGTACCGCGGTGTCGACGGTGGAGTTGGCCCGCTCGGGTGCCTGGTGTGTGGCCGCGGACTTCTCGGTGGGGATGCTGGCCGCCGGTGCCGGCCGACCCGTGCCCAAGGTGGCCGGGGACGCCACCAAGTTGCCCTTCGGCGACGAGGTGTTCGACGCCGTGACGATCAGCTTCGGGCTGCGCAATGTCGTCGACCACACTGCGGGCCTACGGGAGATGGCCCGGGTGACCCGGCCCGGAGGTCGGCTGGTGGTGTGCGAGTTCTCCACCCCGACCGTGCCGGTGTTCGCCACCGCGTACAAGGAGTACCTGATGAGGGCGCTGCCGGCGGTGGCACGCGCGGTGTCGTCGAACCCGGAGGCTTACGTCTACCTCGCCGAATCGATCCGGGCCTGGCCGGATCAGGCCGCGCTGGCCGCGCAGATCGGCGCGGCGGGCTGGTCGGACGTGAGCTGGCGCAACCTCACCGGGGGCATCGTCGCGCTGCACTCGGCCCGCAAGCCGGGTTAGTACCCCCAGGCCGAGCAGACGCGAAGGCCCCCAAAAACCACTGGATTTGGGGGCCTTCGCGTCTGCTCGCGGGATCAACCAGCCGGGTCGAACCGGAACACCGCGATCCGGCCGGCAAGCGCCTCGACCTCGTCGGGGGTGCCCTTGTCCACCAGGCCGGCCTGCTTGAGGAAGCGGGCGCCGACGGGGACTTGCACCGGGAACGCCCGCAACACCGGGCGCGCCGCCTCCGCCGACAGCTCGACGATGCGCACCGGCCGTTCGCTGCGGCCGTGGCGCAGCATGCCCGCCCCGGCCGCCCGGGCGTTGAGTGCCCAATCGGCCTTGGGGAAACCCGCCACCGTGTAGAGCTGCCCGTCGACGGTGAACGGCGTCATCGGCGTGCTGCGCGGCTGACCGGACTTGCGGCCCGGAACCGTCAACACCATCGGCGGGCCCGTGGGGATGCCCAGCTTCTGCAGGCCGATCATCAGCTTGTTGACCGGCTTCAGCCAGCGCGGTGGCTTCGGATCGCTCATGGCAGCTCCCGGGCTCAGCCGAGGTGTGCCGAGAGCAGCCAGCCCGCGGCCGATTTGCGGCCGTTGGGCTCGTCGCGCAGCGGAACGCCGCCGAACCCGGGGAAGTCGTCGGGGAACACCGCGTGCAATCGGGCCGGCTTGATCTCATCGATCACCCAGTACTTCGACACCACCTCGCGCAGCTCGTCATCGGTCACCGCGAACGGCGGCCCCTCGGGGATGGCAGCCTTGTCGAAGACCAGCACGAAGTACGAGGCTCCTGGCGCGGCGGCGCGCACGATGGACTGCTGATACCCCTCGCGGGCTTCGACCGGAATCGAGTGGAACAGCGTGCTGTCGACGATCGTGCCGAAGCGACCGTCATAGCCGGTGAAGTTGCTGATGTCGGCGACGTCGAAGGTGGCGTCGGTCAGGCCGCGCTTGGCCGCCTCACGACGGGCCAGATCGATGGCGGTGGGCGACATGTCGAGGCCCACGGTGGTGTGGCCCCGTTCGGCCAGATACAGCGAGATCGCGGCCTCGCCGCAACCGACATCGAGGACATCGCCGTGGAACTTGCCCTGCTCGATCAGTGTGGCCAGCTCGGGTTGGGGCGCCCCGATGCTCCACGGTGGTTTGGCGCCCAAGCCCATCTGCTCGGATTCGCCCCGGTATGCGGCGTCGAACTGGAAATCCAATGAATCGCTCATCACTCCGGTATAGCAACGCCCCTGATATATGTCAACGACGTTGATATATCCCCACCGGGCCGGGACTAGGAGAACGGGCCGCGGCGGTCGATCAATCGGGACAGTCGTCCCCCGCCGCGCCAGGCTCGCGCCACCAGGTCTGCGTCGTCGTCGGTGACCAGGTTGGCCATCACCCGCACCGCCACCCGCATCAGCATCGTCGAGCGCATCGCCAGCGGGCCGGTGGCCGGTAGGAGCCGGGGGAACGTCAGCAGCAGCGCCAGTCGGCGGGCCACCGAGAACCCGCGGGCGTAACGCGCGGCCAGCAATTCCGGCCAGGCGTGGGTCAGGTCCGGGCACTCGAGCATCTCGGCAGCCAGCTTGCCGGTCTCCAGGCCGTAGTCGATGCCCTCGCCGTTGAGCGGGTTGACGCAGGCCGCGGCATCGCCGATCAGCATCCAGTTAGGTCCGGCGACACCGGAGACCGCGCCACCCATGGGCAGCAGCGCGCTGGCCGGCGCACGCACCGGGCCTTCGAATCCCCACTCCTCGCGGCGCAGGTCGGCGTAGTAGGACATCAACGGCCGCAGCGCCACATCGGCGGGCCGTTTGACGGTGGCCAGCGCGCCGACGCCGATGTTCACCTCGCCGTTGCCAAGCGGGAAGATCCAGCCGTAGCCCGGCAGCACCTCGCCCTCGGGTGATCGCAGCTCCAGATGCGATGTCAGCCACGGCTCGTCGCTGCGCGGCGAGGCCAGATAGCCGCGGGCGGCCACCCCGTACACCGTCTCCTGATGCCACTGGCGACCCAGCGCGCGGCCCAGTGTGGAGCGGGCCCCGTCGGCAACGATCAGCGCCGTGCAGGCGACCTCGGTGCCGTCGGCCAACACCACCGAGCGCACTCGTCCGGCCGAGTCGTGATGGGCTCCGACGGCCTTGACGCCCAACAACATTCGGGCGCCGGACTCCTCGGCGACCTTGCGGATGCGCTCGTCGAGTTCGGTGCGCGGCGCCGCGCTGCCGGTCGCCGGGAACGAGGGGCCGGGCCAGTCCACCTCGATCTCGCCGCCGAAGCCGGACATCCGCAGACCCCGGTGTCGGATATGGCTGTCCAGCCACTCACCGAGCCCCAGTAACTCCAGCTGTTCGACCGCTCGCGGGGTCAAGCCGTCACCGCACGGCTTATCGCGCGGGAAGGCCGCCGAATCGACCACCAGCACGTCGCGGCCCGCTCGCGCCGCCCAGGCGGCCGCCGCTGACCCGGCCGGTCCCGCACCGACTATCACCACCTCGGCCACCGTCTCAGCGCTGGAATTCACACTGACCAGTATGTTGGAGCCGTGAGGACACCGGCGAACGTGGTGGCGGGGTTGGATTTCGGCGGCTTGGGGGACCCAGGTTTCGCGGACCGGGTCCGCGATGGGGTTGCCCGCATCGAAGAGCTGATGGACACCGAGTTGCGCGGTGGCGACGGCCTGATGACCGAGGCTGTGACGCACTTGTTCGACGCCGGCGGAAAGCGGTTCCGCCCGCTGTTCACGGTGCTCTCGGCGCAGCTGGGACCCGAGCCGGACGCCTGGCAGGTGACGGTGGCCGGTGCGGTGATCGAGCTGGTGCACCTGGCCACGCTGTACCACGACGACGTGATGGATGAGGCGCAGATCCGCCGCGGGGCGCCCAGCGCCAATGCGCGGTGGGGCAACAACATCGCGATCCTGGCCGGTGACTATCTGTTCGCCACCGCTTCACGCCTGGTGTCGCGGCTGGGTCCGGACGCGGTGCGGATCATCGCCGAGACGTTCGCCCAACTGGTGACCGGACAAATGCGCGAGACCCGCGGAGCGGCCGAAGGTATGGACTCGATAGAGCACTACCTCAAGGTCGTCTACGAGAAGACAGCCTGTCTGATCTCGGCGTCGGGCCGCTTCGGGGCGACGTTCTCCGGTGCCGACGATGGCCAGATCGAGCGACTGGCCCGCCTGGGTGGGATCGTGGGCACCGCCTTCCAGATCTCCGACGACATCATCGACATCGATTCCGACCCCGATGAGTCCGGCAAGCTGCCCGGCACCGATCTGCGCGAGGGCGTGCACACCCTGCCGGTGCTCTACGCGCTGCAGGGCACGGGTGCCGACGCCGAGCGGCTGCGCGTGCTGCTGGCCGGCCCGGTCACCGAGGACGCGGCGGTCGAGGAGGCACTGGAGCTGTTGCGGGCGTCGGCCGGCATGGTCAAGGCCAAGCAAACGGTGGCCGACTATGCCGCGCAGGCCCGCGCGGAGCTCGCTGAGCTGCCCGACTGCGTTGGGCGGGCGGCATTGGCCAGCCTGGTCGACTACACCGTCAACCGGCACGGCTGACCACGATTGCGGAACTCGTGCGCCCTCCGCGGCGTTTAATGAGCACGATGGTCGTTCTCCAAGGAGGAAGTCGATGACCTGGCACCCGCACCACAACACGGCAAAGACGTTCTTTCTGCTGTTCGTGATGTCGGCGTTGATCGTCTTGGTGGGTCGGGCGTTCGGACCGCAGATGATGTGGGTGGCGGTGCTGTTCGCCGTGGGAATGAACGCCTACACCTACTTCAACAGCGACAAGCTGGCGCTGCGGGCCATGCGGGCCCAGCCGGTGACCGAGGTGCAGGCGCCGGAGATCTACCGGATTGTCCGGGAGCTGGCCACCACCGCCCACCAGCCGATGCCCCGGCTGTACGTCAGCGACACCAACGCGCCCAACGCCTTCGCCACCGGCCGCAACCCGCGCCACGCCGCGGTGTGCTGCACCAGCGGAATCCTGCGGTTGCTCAACGAGCGTGAGTTGCGCGCGGTGCTCGGTCATGAGTTGTCGCACGTGTACAACCGCGACATCCTGATCTCGTGTGTGGCCGGCGCGCTGGCCTCGGTGATCACCGGTTTGGCCAACATGGCGATGTTCATGGGCAACCGCCGCGACGGTAACCCGCTGGCGATGCTGCTGGTCGCCTTGGTGGGTCCGCTGGCGGCCTCGGTGGTGCGGATGGCGGTGTCGCGGTCGCGTGAGTACCAGGCCGACGAATCCGGCGCGGTGCTCTCGGGCGACCCGCTGGCGCTGGCGTCCGCGCTGCGCAAGATCTCCGACGGCGTCCAGGCCGCCCCGCTGCCGCCCGAGCCGGAACTGGCCAGCCAGTCGCACCTGATGATCGCCAATCCGTTTCGCGCGGGGGAGAAGGTCGGTCAGCTGTTCGCCACCCACCCCCCGATGGCCGACCGGATTCGGCGCCTGGAGGACATGGCCCGGGGATAGGGCAGCTACGGCTGCCCTCAGCACGGGCGTCCCACCCGCCACTTCCCCTTCCTGTGCCACGCGAGCCACTTGTGCCCCCGCACCTGGGGATAGATGTCTTGTCGAATCGGATAGCGCATGCGCTACTACCGGGCATGAACCACTACACCTATCGCGCCGAATGGTCGCGCGAGCACGACGAGTATGTCGGCCGCTGCCTCGAATTGCCGTTCCTGAAGCATTGGGCACCGACGCTGCGGGAGGCGATCGCCGGTGTCGAGCAGGCCGTTGACGAGCACCTGGTCGAGCGCGAAGGCGAAAACGTACCGCCTCCCATTACCGAGCGGAACTTCAGCGGCACCTTCCTGGTGCGGACCTCACCGTCGCTGCACGCCCGACTCGCCGTCGAGGCCGCTGACCAGAACGTGTCGATGAACCACTGGATCGTGCAGAAGTTGGCGGATCGTCCGGTGAGTGGCCTGCTGGACTGGTGATATCGCCGGTGCTATCCGATTCGAAGTCACCTCACCCCTCCTTTCGGGGTGCGAAAGTGACGCCTGTGACGACCGGGCCCGGGGTCAGAACCCGGAGCCGGTCACCTCATGCCCGGGTGTCTCGGCGATCAGGCCGCGATACGCCTGCTCCACCGTGGAGCCGTGGTTGATCACGCCGTCGACCTCGCGGGCGATCGGCATGCTCAGCCCGTACTGCGCGGCGAACTTCATGATCACGCTGGCGGCCCGCACGCCCTCGGCCACCTGGTTCATCGACGCGATGATCTCGTCGATCGTCTTCCCGGAGCCCAGTTGTTCGCCGACATAGCGGTTGCGACTGCGCTGGCTGGTGCAGGTGACGATCAGGTCGCCCATCCCGGCCAGACCTGAGAAGGTGTCGCGGGCTCCGCCCATCGCCTCGCCGAGCTTGGACATCTCGCGTACCGAACGCGCCATCACCATGGCGCGGGTGTTCTCGCCGATCCCCAGCGAGTAGCCCATCCCGACCGCGATCGCGTACACATTCTTCAGCGCGCCGGCCATCTCGACCCCGACCACGTCGTCGGTGGTGTAGACCCGGAATCGCTTGGTGCGGAACAGTGACGCCAGCTCGCAGGCCAGGCCCGGGTCGGGCATGGCCAGCACCGCCGCGGCGGCATAACCCTCGGCGACCTCGCGGGCGATGTTCGGGCCGGCCAGGATGCCGGCCGGATGCCCGGGCAACACCTCGTCGACGATCTGCGACATCCGCATGTTGGTGCCCTGCTCCAGACCTTTGACCAGCGACACCACCGGCACCCAGGGGCGCAGCTCGGTGGCCAACTCCTCGAGCACGCCGCGGAAGCCGTGTGACGGCACCGCCATCACGACGACGTCGGCGCAGTGCGCGGCTTCGGCGAAATCGGTGGTGGCGCGCAGGGTGTCGCTGAGCTCCACGTCGTTGCCCAGGTAGCGACTGTTGCGGTGGTTGTCGTTGATGTCGGCGGCGGTCGCTTCCGATCGCACCCATTGCAGCGTCGGCGCACGGCGCGAGCAGATGGACGCCACCGTGGTACCGAACGATCCGCCTCCGAGCACGACGACATTGGGTGTACGAGTAGCAGCAGGCATGAGCGACAGAGTATTGCCGTCGCCGCCGCCGCACCGGCGGTTTGTGAACATGTCGCCTAAACGGCGGACCAGCCTCCGTCGATCGACAGCGTGGCGCCGTGAATGTTGGCGGCGTCATCACTGGCCAGGAACACCACGGCGGCGGCAACCTCTGCCACGGTGCTCATCCGCCGCGAGGGGATCCGGGCCAACACCGGCGCCACGTGCTCTTCGAACTCCGCGTTGCGTTCGGTCCGGATCGGTCCGGGGGCAACGGTATTGACGCGCACACCGGAGGGCCCGTATTCGTCGGCCCAGGACTTGGACAGCGAGTGGACGGTGGCCTTGGTTGCGCTGTAGAGCGCCGAATTCGCCGAGCCGATCAGCCCGCTGATCGAGCCGACATTGATGATCACGCCGCTGCCGCGCTGCGCCATGGCTGGTGCCAGCGCGCCGGTCAGCAGGAACGGGGCGAACACGTTGATCGCGAATGCGTCGCGGATCTGCTCCTCGGGAACCTCCGCGGTGGGCGACGGCATCAGGATCATGGCGGCGTTGTTGACCAGGATGTCGATCGGACCGCCAGCCGTGGCTGTCGCCTCGGCGGCCAGTCGGGTGACTTCGGCCCCGCCGGCGCCCAGATCGGCGCCGAGGAACGCGGCCCTGCCGCCCGCTGATTCGATGCGCTGCACGACGTCGGCGCCGCGTTTCCGATCGCGCCCGTTGACGAGGACCGTCGCGCCGGCCTCGGCCAAAGCGGTGGCGATGCCCGCCCCCAGTCCGGCGGTAGAACCGGTGATCAATGCTGTGCGGCCCGCAAGCCGCGTACTGTTTGGACTCATGAGTCCAGATAGTGCGCCTATCAAAATGGACCCGCAAGTCCAGAAACTGACGAGCAAGGGGGCGGCCACCCGGTGGCGGATCATCGAGGGCGCCGCCGCCGAGATCCGCGCCACTGGGGTATCGGCCACCACCCTCGATGACATCCGGGCGCGCACCCAGACCTCCAAGAGCCAGCTGTTCCACTACTTTCCCGGCGGCAAGGAGCAACTGCTGCTCGCGGTGGCCGAACACGAGGCCGCCCTGGTGCTGGCCGATCAGCAGCCCTACCTGGGTGAGCTCACGTCCTGGGCGGCCTGGCAGCGCTGGCGCGACGCCGTGGTCGACCGCTACCGCCGACAGGGACAGCACTGCCCGCTGGCGGTGCTGATGTCCGAACTCGGCCGGACCACGCCGGCGGCCCAGGCCGTCACCTCGTCGCTGATCCGGCAGTGGCACGCCGAGATCGCGACAGGAATCCGTGCCATGCAGCAGGGCGGCAAAATGGCGGGGCGTATCGATCCCGATTCAGCGGCCGCCGCCCTACTGGCCGGCATCCAGGGCGGTGTCGGCATTCTGCTGGCCACCGGCGATCTCGGCTTCTTGGAGGCCACCCTGGACCTCGGCATCGCGGCGCTACGCACCGAGACCTGAACAGCGGCGGCGCGACTATCCGGCCAGCGGGATCGCCTCGCCGGCTCGTCCGAACACCATTGATTCGGTGATCTGGTCGAACCGGAAGTCCAGGGCGTCGGCGAAATAGTTCTGCCGCACATTCCAGGGCCGCTTGGTGCCCGATCGCGGGAGCGCATGCGGCGCGCGCAGCACGTAGCCGGCCTGGATGTCCCACGCCGACTTCTCGGCCATCGGCTCGTCGCCCAGGTGCGGGTACGCGTGCGTGTAGCCGCGAGAAGCCATGTACTCCAGCAGCTTGGCGGTGGCCCGGGCAGTGATGTCGGCACGCAGCGTCCACGAGGCGTTGGTGTAGCCGACGCACCAGAACAGATTCGGCACGTCTTCGAGCATGTGCGCCTTGTAGACGAATCGGTCGGTGGACTTGATCTCGGTGCCGTCCAGGCTGATCCGCACCCCGCCGAGCGCCTGTAACTGCAGGCCGGTGGCGGTGACGATGATGTCGGCATTCAGATGCGCCCCGGACTGCAAGGCGATCCCGGTGGAATCGAAGTGGTCGATCCGGTCAGTGACCATCTCGACTCGTCCGGCGCTGATCTCGGCGTAGAGGTCGGCGTCGGGAATCAGGCACAGTCGCTGGTCCCACGGTTCATACGGCGGCTTGAAATGAGTGTCCACGGCGTAACCCGGGGGCAGATTCTGCACCGCCGTGCGACGCAGGATCCGCTTCAACAGCCGGGGAGTCTTGCGGGCCAGGAACCAGACGTAGCCCTCGAACAGGGCCAGCACGAACCGGATGATCGGGTGAGCCACCTTGCGGGGCAACAGCTTTGTGACCACGTCAACGAAACGGCTGTACATGCTCGCCGAGATCAGATACGTCGGGGTGCGCTGCAGCAGGGTCACGTGGCCGGCGTGCTCGGCCAACGCCGGGACCAGTGACATCGCGGTGGCGCCACTGCCGATCACCACCACCTTCTTGTCGGTGTAGTCCAGATCTTCGGGCCAGTGCTGCGGGTGCACCAGCGTCCCCGCGAACGTTTCCGAGCCCGGGAAGTCCGGGGTATAGCCCTCGTCGTAGTTGTAGTAGCCGGAGCCGAAGAACACGAACCGGCCGCGGTAGGTCCGCTGGGTTCCGTTCTCGTCCGCCGTCACCGTCCAGGTGTCGGTCGCCGAATCCCAATCGGCCGCGGTGACGTGGTGGTTGAACCGGATGTGCTCGTCGATGCCGTGCTTGCGCGCGGTGTCGGTCAGGTAGTCGCGGATCTCGTCGCCGTTGGCGACCCGTTCGCGCCGGGTCCAGGGTTCATACGGCAGGCACAGCGTGAAGATGCTGCTGTCCGAGCGCACCCCGGGGTAGCGGAACAGGTCCCAGGTCCCGCCGATGCGCTCACGGCGTTCCAGGATGACGTAATTGGTGCCGGGGTTGCGTTCGGCGATGCGGTACGCCGCGCCGATACCGGAGATGCCCGCTCCGATGATGACGACGTCCACGACCTCTTCGGTAGTCACGGGCCCAGCCTAAGCATGCAGCGGCGGTCGGACCAGCGGTACCGGTTACCGGTAATTCACAAACTGCAAGGCCACGTCCAGGTCGGCGTCCTTGAGCAGCGCTTGGACCGCCTGCAGGTCGTCGCGCTTCTTCGACGACACCCGGATTTCGTCGCCTTGGACCTGGGACTTGACGCCCTTGGGGCCCTCGTCGCGGATCAGCTTGTTGATCTTCTTGGCGTGCTCGGCGTCGATGCCCTGCTTGAGGCTGCCGCTGACCTTGTAGGTCTTGCCCGACGGCTGCGGGTCACCGGCGTCGAACGCTTTCATGGAGATTTCGCGGCGGATCAGTTTCTCCTTGAACACGTCGACGGCGGCTCTGACCCGTTCTTCGGTGGAGCTGACCAGCTCGATGTTCTCCTCGCCCTTCCAGGCGATGGTGGTGTCGGTACCGCGGAAGTCGAACCGGGTGGCCAGTTCCTTGGCGGCCTGGTTCAAGGCGTTATCGACCTCCTGCCGGTCGACCTTGCTGACGATGTCGAACGATGAGTCCGCCACGAGACCTGTCCTCTCTTCGAGTTGTGCTGGCCGTTTGTGTCTGAGGTACATCCTCGTTGTAGTCTGCTAGGCGCACTACGGCAGGTTGCCCGAGCGGCCAATGGGAGCGGACTGTAAATCCGTCGGCGGAAGCCTACACAGGTTCGAATCCTGTACCTGCCACAATGGTCAGGCCCCCTTTTTTTTAGGGGGCCTGATTATTTTTCTGGCGGGTGCACGACGTCGGTCGAATCCTGTGGTGCAGTTCGGCGACGTCGGGGTGGGCAGCATCTATAGGTCGCCGGAGAAGTCGGCGGTCAGCCAGCGGTCGGGCCGGATGGTGAACAGCACGCTGGACGCGCCGTCCATATTGGCAGCGAATGCCTTGCCGCCTTCTTGGCCCAGGTAGCGGACCGCGATCGCCTCGCGCTGCGGCAGCGGGGCCGGCGTAGCCGCATTGACCACGGTGCCTTCGACGATCACGTATTGATAGGGCAGCTCTTCGCGCTGCGCCACCAGCGTCACCGTGCCGGCCTGCTCGATGAGCTTGGCCTTGCGCCGGCCGGCGCCGGTATTGACCAGGATGTCGCCGCCGGGGGTGTAGTCGTACCAAATCGGGACACTGGCCGGGGGCCGGCCATCGGTGGCGGCGACGGACAACACCGCGATGTGCTTGTCAGCGAGAAACTGCTGACGCTCGGTCTCGGTAAAGGGTTTGGGCATACCGGCTCGAACAGCGATGGACGCTTCGCTATTCCACTTACACTCCGGCGAAGCCTGCCCAGAAGGAGCCCGGAATGCCCACAGCGGATCTCGTTGTCATCGGCACGGTGCTCACAGTCAATGACGCGCAACCGACTGCCGAAGCGTTGGCGGTCACCGATGGACGCATTGTCGCGGTCGGCGACCGCACGGACATGGACGCGCTCATCGGCCCCGAAACCCGGGTGCTCGACATCGGTGACGGTTGCGTATTGCCCGGCTTCGTCGAGGCCCACGGGCATCCGCTGATGGAGTCGGTCGTGCTGTCTGGCCGGATGGTCGATATCCGGCCGGTCACCCTGACTGACGCCGACGCCGTGGTGGATCTGGTTCGCAAAGAGGTCGCCGCTCGCGGCGCTGACGGGGCCTACGCGGTCGGCTGGGACCAGTTGCTGCAGCTGGGCCTGCCCGAACCCACCCTGGCTTGGCTGGACGCCGTCGCCCCGGAGCATCCCCTGGTGATCGTGCACAACTCCGGGCACAAGGCGTACTTCAACAGTGCGGCTGCCCGGCAGGCCGGGTTGAGCCGTGACACCCCCGACCCGGTCGGTGCGAAATACGGCCGTGACGCCGCCGGCGAACTGGACGGCACTGCGGAGGAAACCGCCGCGCTCATTCCACTGTTGGGTAAAGCGATGCTGCCCGGCGACGCCCCGGCGATGCTGCGCGCCGAATGTGCGCGGCTCAACCGGGCCGGGCTGACAACGATTTCGGAGATGGCCTTCTCGCCGCAGTTTCGGCCGCTGGTCGAGCATCTGCGCAATGAGCTGACCGTGCGACTGCGCACCTACGAGATCTCCAACCCGGAGTTGCACACCGACGCGTCGCCGGGGGACGGCGACGACATGGCGCGCCAGATCGGTATCAAAATCTGGGTGGACGGCTCCCCGTGGATCGGCAACATCGACCTGTCGTTCCCGTATCTGGACACCGACGCCACCCGCACCATCGGCGTCGAACCCGGATCGTGCGGGCACGCCAACTACACCGGCGAACAGCTGGCCCGCATCGTCGAGGCGTACTTCCCCCGCGGCTGGCAGATGGCCTGCCACGTGCACGGTGACAACGGGGTCGACACCATCCTCGACGTCTACGAGGACGTGCTGGCGCGGCACCCGCGGCCTGATCATCGGCTGCGCCTGGAACACGTCGGCGCCATCCGCCCTGAGCAGTTGCGCCGCGCTGCAGCGCTGGGCGTGACCTGCAGTCTGTTCGTCGATCACCTGCACTACTGGGGCGATGTCCTGGTCGACGGGCTGTTCGGGGAGGAACACGGCGCGCGGTGGATGCCGGCGGCGTCCGCCGTCGCGACGGGTATGCGCATCTCACTGCATAACGACGCGCCGGTCACCCCCGAAGAGCCGTTGCGCAACATCAGCGTCGCCGCCACTCGGCGCGCACCCAGCGGGCGGGTCCTGGCGCCCGACGAGCGGCTCACTGTCGAGCAGGCGATTCGGGCGCAAACCCTTGATGCGGCCTGGCAGCTGTTTGCCGACGACGTGACCGGCTCCCTTGAGGTGGGCAAGTATGCCGACCTGGTGGTGCTCTCCGCGGATCCACGAGCCGTCGCCCCGGAAGCGATCGCCGATCTTGAGGTGCGCGCCACTTTCCTGGCCGGCCGCCAGGTGGTCTGAAACGGGCGGCAACCCGGCTATTTAAAGGAGATATAGGGGTCTAAAGTCCCCTAGCGGACCCAGGGCTGGTAAGGCTAACCTTCGTTGCATGAGCCTGCCGATGCCCGACCGCAAAACCGCTGATCTGCCCGGCCACTGGCTGTTCGCCCGTCTCGGCAAACGCGTGCTGCGGCCCGGCGGGCTCGGACTGACCCACCGTATGCTGACCGACGCGCAGCTGGCCGGCGCCGACGTCGTCGAACTCGCACCCGGCATGGGTCGCACTGCGAAAGAGATCCTGCAGAACAGCCCCGGCACCTACACCGGCGTCGAGGCCGATGAGAATGCCGCCGACGTGGTCCGCTCGGTGGTTGGCGAACGGGGCCGAGTGGTCACCGGGGAGGCGTCGAAGACCGGTCTGGGCGCCGACAGTGCCGACGTGGTCATCGGCGAGGCGATGCTGACCATGCAGACCAACGCGCACAAGGCCGAGATCATCGGGGAGGCCTTCCGTGTGCTGCGCCCGGGAGGCCGCTACGCCATTCACGAGATGGTCCTGCAGCCCATCGACGTGCCCGAGGCCGTCAAGGACGAGGTCCGCACCGCGCTGGCCCGCTCCATCAAGGTCAACGCCCGTCCGCTGACCGCCGCGGAGTGGACCGAATTGCTCACTGACGCCGGCTTCACCGTGGAGAAGATCTCCTACGCACCGATGGCGCTGCTGGAGCCACACCGGTTGATCGCCGACGAGGGTCTGGTCGGGGCGCTGCGCTTTGTGTTCAACGTGCTGCGCGATTCCGACGCGCGGGCCCGGGTGCTCAACATGCGCGCGACGTTCCGTCGCCACCGCAACAACATGGCCGCTATCGAGGTGATTGCTGCCAAGCCTGCCTGACCGGCTTGCCATGATGGACAGGTGACAACCCGCGACCGCGACGATTCGGGCCGCCCTCGCAATGCCCGCCCGCGTGATCGGCTGGGCCGGCCGCTGCCCCGCGGCAGTCAGGGCGGGGTCGAAGGCGTTCCCGACGACCTCGACCTGCCGCCGGCCCAGATGCTCGCCTATGCGCAGCTGTTGCTGGACGACGGGCTGGCGTTCAACGCCCACGAGGTGCTGGAAGCCGCCTGGAAGCATCGGCCCGCCGCCGAGCGTGAACTGTGGCAGGGCTTGGCGCAACTGGCCGTCGGCGTCACCCACGTTCAGCGGGGCAACGTCGCCGGCGCGGTCAGTCTGTTGCGTCGCGGCGCCGAACATCTGGCGACGGTGCGGCCCCCGGCCCCGTTCGGGATCGATCTCGCCGGATTGCTGGGCTTCGCCGCGCATTTGGCCGACGACCTGGCGGCTGGCCTCGAGATCGCCCCGCAGCGGCTGCATCCGCGGCTGGTCGCGTGAGCGCCCCGATTCGCTGGACGCTTGCCGACGGGCGCGACCTACTGTTCTTCGCCCTGCCCGGCCGTGCCCCGGTGCCGGTGGCAGACCTGCGGCCGCTGTCGCCTCGTGACCCCGAGCCGTCGCAGTTGCGCTTCGACCGCACCACCGGCCAGTGGGTGATCATCGCCGCGCAGCGTCAGGACCGCACTTACAAGCCTCCTGCCGAGGCCTGCCCGCTGTGCCCGGGACCGAGCGGTGAGACCAGCGAGGTGCCGGCGGCCGACTACGACGTCGTGGTCTTCGAGAACCGATTCCCCAGCCTGGCCGGGGCCGGTGCTGCGGTCGCCCCGCCACCGGACGGTGTCGAGTTCGTCTCCGCACCGGGCAATGGCCGTTGTGAGGTGATCTGCTTCTCCGCCGATCACACCGGTTCGTTCGCCGACCTGCCGGCCGCACACGCCCAGCTGGTGGTGCAGGCATGGCGGCACCGCACCGCCGATCTGTTAACCCGCCCGGGTGTCGAGCAGGTGTTCTGCTTCGAAAACCGCGGCGAGGAGATCGGGGTGACGCTGGCTCACCCGCACGGCCAGATCTACGGCTACCCCTACCTGACCCCGCGCACCGCGGCGATGCTGTCTCAAGCGCGTGCGCATCGAGTTACGCACGGCAGCAATCTGTTCGCCGATCTGCTGGCGGCCGAGCGTGCCGACGGTGCTCGGGTCGTGGCGCAGACCGAACATTTCACCGCGTTCGTACCGTTCGCCGCTCGCTGGCCCGTCGAGGTGCACCTGTATCCGAATCGGCGAATGCACAACCTCACCGACCTGACCGACGGCGAGCTCGAGGATTTCGCGGCCGTCTACCGAAACCTGTTGGGCCGCTTCGACCGTATCTACGATGCTCCGCTGCCCTACATGGCCGCCCTGCACCAGTACCGCAGCGACGGCGCGCAGGCCGACGGCTATTTTCACGTGGAGCTGATGTCGATCAGACGCAGCGCGAACAAGCTGAAGTATCTGGCGGCCTCGGAGTCGGCGATGGACGCGTTCATCGCCGATGTCACCCCGGAGTCCGTGGCGGCTAGGCTGCGTGAGCTGTGATCACCTACTCCGCGCCGGGTCGGGTCAACCTGATCGGCGAACACACCGACTACAACGGCGGTTTCGCGCTACCGATCGCGTTGCCACAACGCACCAGCGTCACCTTCAGCCCGGCCGAGACCGACACGCTCACCGTGCGCAGCGACCGCGCCGACGCACCGGTGCGCATCCCGCTGAACACCACACCCGGGCGGACCACCGGCTGGGGCGCGTATGCCGCCGGGGTGATCTGGGCGCTGCGCGACAGCGGATTTGCGGTCCCCGGCGGCACCATGGACATCCGCAGCGACGTACCGATCGGCTCAGGCCTGTCATCCTCGGCGGCGCTGGAATGCGCGGTGCTCGGCGCCTTGGCTTCGGCAGCCGGTCTCGACATCGACCGGATCGAGCAGGCCCGCATCGGCCAGCGCGCCGAAAACGACTATGTCGGCGCGCCAACGGGGTTGCTCGACCAGCTGTCCTCGCTGTTCGGGGAGGTGTCCAGCGCGCTGCTGATCGACTTCCGCGACGTCGCCGTGCACCCGGTGCCGTTCGACCCGGACGCTTCCGGGGTGAGTCTGCTGCTGCTCGACTCCGGTCAGCGGCACGGCCACGTCGACGGTGAATACGCTGCCCGGCGCGCCTCGTGTGAGCGGGCCGCCGCCGCATTGGGGGTCTCATCGCTGCGGGAGGTCCAGCACCGCGGGGTCGAGGCGCTGGAGGCGGTCGCCGACCCGGTCGATGCCCGCCGCGCCCGGCACGTGCTGGCCGAGAACGAGCGAGTCCTGGATTTCGTTGCGGCGTGCAACGAGCTGGACTTCGCTGCGGCCGGAGCATTGTTCACGGCGTCGCACGCCTCGATGCGCGAGGACTTCGCGATCACCACCGAGCACATCGATCTGATCGCCGACACTGCGGTGGCCGCCGGTGCGCTCGGCGCCCGGATGACCGGCGGCGGGTTCGGCGGCTGCGTGATCGCTCTGGTGCCCGCCCAGCTCACGTTGAAAGTGAGCGACGCGGTGCGCGCCGCGGTCACCGACGCCGGATACGCCGAACCAGAGGTGAGCCTGGTGTATGCGGCGGCGGGGGCGCGGTAAGCCGAAGGTGTATGATTGGTGTATGTCACGCACCAACATCGATCTCGATGACGAGCTCACCGCCGAGGTGATGCGCCGCTTCGGTGTCACGACAAAGAAGGCCGCCGTTGATCTCGCCCTGCGGCGCCTCGTCGGTGCGCCGTTGAGCCGCGAGTTCCTCTTGAGCCTCGAAGGCGTCGGTTGGGCGGGTGACCTCCAGGCGATGCGCGATGAACAACCCGGCGAATTCGGATGATCCTGGTCGACACCTCGGTATGGATCGAATACTTCCGAGCAACCGGGTCGGCAGCAGCACGCGAAGTACGGCGCCTACTCTCCGACGAACCCGATCAGGTGGTGACCTGCGAGCCGGTCGCGATGGAGATCTTGGCCGGGGCGAGCAACGATGACACCTACCGAAAGCTTGAGCGGCTGGTAAACGGTCTGCCGTCGTTGACGGTCGAGACGGCAACCGACTTTCGTTCGGCCGCTGATATTTATCGCGCGGCCCGACGCACGGGTCAGACGATCCGCAGTGTCAACGACTGCCTGATTGCTGCGGTCGCGTTGCGCCATCATGCCCAGGTTGCGCACCGGGACGCCGACTTCGACGTCATTGCCGGGATAACCGGCCTGATGACCACATCGCTGCGCTGACCGGATCAGATCCCGTAGTCGGGCAGGTCGAAATCATCGCGCACCGTGCCGGCGAACAGATGTGTCAGCATCCGCAGGTTCATCGCCCGTAGCGCCAGGTTGCGAAACCACAGACCAAAACGCGTTCTAGTGGCAAAGAATCCGAGCAGCCGCAGCGCATTGGACTGCTTGGCCTCGATCAACGGGCGCAGTCGCGCTTCGTAGGCGTCGAAGGCGCGCAGGTGATCACCCCCGGCGCGGTGCAGCTCCCCGGCCAGCACATAGGCCTCGGTGATCGCCAGGCCGGTGCCCTCACCGCCGAGCAGCGAGATGCATCCGGCGGCGTCGCCGATCAACAGCACTCGGCCTCGCGACCAATGGTTCATCCGAACCTGACTGACCACATCGAAGTACACCTCTCCCGGGTCGCCGGCATCGAAAGCAGCCAGCAGCTGCGGGCACTCCCAGCCGGCATCGGCGAACCGGTTGTGCAGCTGGGCCTTCGGATCGGAGATCTCAGGTGAGGCGTCGCGGAACACGAACAAAGCCAGGGTGCGGTCCTCGCGCAGCGCCACCCGTGACACCTGCCGGTCGGGTACCGCGTAGGTCACGTAGGCCAGTTCGTCGCGGGGCCGGTAGCCCTCGACGACGGCGGCGGCCACCTTGCAGCCGAGGTAATGCTCGAAATCGGTATCCGGACCGAACGCCAGCCGGCGCACGTTGGAGTGCAGTCCGTCGGCGCCGATCACCAGGTCGAACTCACGTGGCCCGGCGTGGCCGAAGGTAAGGCGGACGCAGTCGTCGTCTTGGTCGATGGCGGTGATGCTGTCGCCGTAGATCATCTCGACGTGCTCGGCAATGGCGGCATGGATCGTGTCGGCCAGGTCGCCGCGCGGCAGGCTGGTGAAGTCGTCGCCGAGTAGATCCCGAAAGACGTTGGCGTCCAACGTGGCGAGCGTATGGCCGTCGGCGCCCACCGTTCGGACGGAGTCGATCTGGTAGCCCTTGTCCAGGATCCGCGCTTCAAGGCCCATGCGCCTCGCCACGGCATAGCCAACACCCCAGAAGTCGATCATGTAGCCGCCGGAGCGGAAGGCCGGCGCGCGCTCGATCACGGTCGGGGTGTGGCCGGTGCGGTGCAGCCAGTACGCGAGCGCCGTCCCGGCTACTCCTGCACCGCTGATCGCGATCCGCATCGGCTCAGATCATTTCGTTCTCGGTCAGCCATCGCATCACCGGCCAGCCGATGAACACCGGCAGCCAGCAAGTCAGTACCCGGTAGAGCAGGACCGACGGGACCGCCAGCGCGGCGGGCACGCCGAACGCGGCCAGCCCACCGATCAGGGCGGCCTCCACGGCACCCACCCCGCCCGGCGTCGGCGCCGCGGAAGCCAGCGTGCCACCGACCATTGTCACAACCGTGACGGTGACGAATGAGGTGTTCCCGCCGAAGGCCTCCACGCTGGCCCACAATGCCAGCGCCGCACCCAATGTGGTTCCGGCTGCGCCCAGCACGATCAATGCCAGCCGCTTGGGCTCGCGGGCCAGGTCCATCAGGTCCCCGGTGACTTCCTTGAGGCGTGGCCGCAGTGCTGTGGTCAACCAGCGGCGCAGGTTTGGCACCAGCAGCACGATGCCGGCCAAGCCGAGTGCCACACCGGCGATCAGGTACAGCATGGTCGCACCGGGTACGAAGTGCGACAGGTCCGTCGAGGCGCCCGCCGCGGTGGTGAAGATGACCAACAGGATCACGTGCACGATCACCTGCACCGACTGCTGTAGCGCGACCGCGGCGGTCGCGCGCAAGGTGCTCAGGCCGCCCTTCTGCAGGAATCGGGTGCTCAGCGCCAGGCCGCCGACCCCGGCCGGGGTGGTGGTAGCGGCAAAGGTGTTGGCCACCTGCATGATCGCCAGATTGCGGAAGCTGACCAAGCCGTTGGCGCAGGCCCACAGTGCGCCCGCGGCGCCGACATAGGTCAGCGACGAGACGATCAGCCCGACCAGCGCCCACCACCAGTTCGCCTGGCGCAGTTGGGAGAAGAAGGTGGGCACCTGGCTGATGAAGGGATAGGCCACATACACCAGGGCGACGAGCAGGATCAGCTGAATCAGCTGGCTGCGGGTGAACCGGGTGATGGTCTTGGTCTGGATCTGATCGGTGCCGGTCTGACGCTTGACCTCCTCGCGGGCGGCGGCGATCACGGCGCCGACCTCGGGGACGGCATTGCGAAGCCGCGCGGGCACCGCGGATTTGGTGAGGCGTCGCGAGGCGGCCAGCACCGCGGTGCGGCCGAAGTACTCGATCGCCGTCCCCACCGCCGCGGCCGCGTCGTACAGCGATGACGTCGTCACCAGCAACTGGGCGATATCGGATTGCAGCTGGGTGTCGGTGGCGCCGTACTCGGCGTTGCCGAAGCCGCCGAACAGCACCTGGCCGTCGTCGACGGTCATCTCCTTGCTGCGCAGGTCGCCGTGGGAGATCTGCTGATCGTGGAGGCGCCGCAAGGACTCCCAGGGCTTGGCCACCGGCGTGGTGGCGGTGCAGTCGGCGATCGGCGTGCCCCGGGGCGGGGTGTGGGCGTATAGCGTCCAGCCCCGGTCGAGGGAGGCGACCGCGACGGTGTTGGTGTTGGCGAACCCGGCATCGGCGATGGAGATCGCCATCAGTGCGCGATGCTCCACCGCGCGGTGCAGCGAGGCGTGCAGCGGTGCGGTCTCGGTGGTGCGCAACCGGAATTTTCGCCAGAGCTGTCGCAGGGCGCCGCCGCTGCGCTGGTTGGGGCCGTACAACTCGATGATTACCGGCTGGTCGCCGACGGTGGACAGCACCAGCGGGCCGGGGCCCGCCGGCCGGATGACGGCGAGTTCGGAGACGGTGTGTCCGCGACGGCCCAGGGCGCGCACGGTGCCGTCCAACGGCACCTCCAGGGCGGGTGTGCCGACGATCAGGATCACCAAGGCCCCGACGAACCAGCCGACGGCCAGTCCCAGCAGCGAGCGCGCCGGGACGATCGCGCTGACCACCAGGTGGATCGGTACGAACGCCAACAGCAGTGCCCACCACCAGCGTCGCCAGCGTGCCGGCAGCCAGGGGCCGGAGACGGTGAGCATCGCGGCGAGCATGGCGATCCACCGCGGGTCGTCGAGGAACTGCGCCAGCGTGGTGGCCAGCCGATCGGAGAGGTCGAAATGCCAGTTCGGTGCGGCCATGCCGGTGCTTCGGATCGACAGTGACACCACGGCGAGCAGGCCGGCCACGGCATAGGCTCCGAGCAGCTTCCATTGCTTGGAGACCACCAGTCCGATCAGGATCGCGAACGGCAGCACCAAGATCGCGATGCCGTAGGCGAGGTAGACCAGGTTGGCGTGGACGGGGGAGAGCACCCCGACGATCTGGGATACCGACCGCTCCAGTGCCACCCATTCGTAGCGGGTGACCAGCGAGCTGGTGATGACGGTCGCGAGGAAGAGTGCGGCCAGCACCAGACGCAGAATGTCGTTGGTGCGTCGGGTCAGCGGCTGCAGCAGGTTGCCGGTGACGGCGACGTCGCGCCCCTCAACTCGCATGATCTCTTTCGGTCCGTCTCATGCCGCATCGCGTGGCGGCTCGCCACAACTTAACCGGTGAGCTGCGGTATCACGATGGTTTGTCGGCGACATGGGGGCCGCGTCGGCCCGCGTGAGTCCCATGCGCCACACCCGTCACCGCCGAGGTTCGGCCGATCAGAGCGGGTAGCTGACCCCGGTCATCTTCTCCGACTCCTCCCACAGTCGGCGCCACAGCCGCTGGTCCTTCGAGAGCTTGCTCGACGGGCACGGTCCGATCGGGCCGCGGGACTGGTTCAGCTTGGTGGGGCCCCAGTACGTGTCCGGGTCGGCGTCGGGGACGGTGGCGGCAAACAGGGTCGACTCGGCGGCCCGCTCCGGCGCCTGGCCGATCAGCCCCAAGCCGTACTTGGTTACCAAACCGGGCAGGGTCTTGTCGTTGTCGAACAGCTCTGTGCTTGTTGACACCCCCGGATGTGCACCGTAGGAGCGCAGCGCGGAGCCGGCCGCGACCAGCCGATGCTGCAGCTCGCGGGCGAACATGAGATTGGCCAGCTTGGCCTGCGCGTAGGCCAAATATCGCTGATATGGGCGGTGCTCGTAGTTGAGGTCGTCGACCCAGAACTTGGGGGTCTGCTTATGCGCGATGCTCGACACCGTCACCACCCGGTCGCTGATCCGGTCCAGCAGCAGGCCGGTCAGCGCGAAGTGGCCCAGGTGGTTGACCCCGAACTGCGCCTCGAAGCCGTCCACGGTGCGCCGCATCGGGATGTTCATGATCCCGGCGTTGTTGACCAGCACGTCGAAGTCGCCCTGCTGCGCGGCGAAATCGCGCACCGAGGCCAGGCTGCCCAGATCCAGCGCCGCCACCCGGACGTCACCGTCGATGGCGTCGGCGATCTCCTGGGCTTTGGTGGTGTTGCGGCAGGCCATCACCACGTTGGTGCCCTTGGCGGCCAGGGTGCGGGTGACGACCTCACCCAGACCACCGTTGGCGCCGGTCACCACGAAAGTGCGGCCGGACTGATCGGGGGTGTCCGCGATTCTGAAAGACATGCTGGTCACCGTACCTGCACCTGACGCTTACCCCAGGCGCAGTAGCTGGGTGACGATCACCGGCGGGATGATGGCCAGGGCGATCGTCAGGGGCGTTGCCAGGTAGCCGATGAGCATGCCGAGGCCGACCTGGGCGGTCTTGACGCCGCCGGTCTGCCACATGAAGAAGCCGGTCGGCACCACGATCAGGGTCGCGATGCCCAACAGGTACAGCTGGGCGAGCCAAAAAGGAACCAACACCCACGTCGCGGTCTCGACGATCGTTATTGTCCCCAGCGCGGCGACAAAACCGTACGGACCGTAGCGTCCTTCGGCGGGCGGGGCGCTCATGCGGTGAGCAGTGGTAGAAAAATCAGGGCGTAGGACAAGCCAACGGCGGCGGCGGCCAGACCGGCTCCACCGAGGGCCAATCCCAGGCTGCGTCGACGCGCTGACTCAGCGCGCAGCAGCCTCGCGCCGATCAGCAGCGATGCGACAGTGGTGATGATGACCGTGGCCACGATCAAGATGGAATACCCGGCATCGCTGTTGGTCGGAAAATGACCCAGTAGCCAGCCGACGCCCCATCCTGCTGCGAACACGACTTGGACGACGAGCGGTGCTGCCCACGTCGCGGTCCGCCAGACGGTGGTGTCGCCATCGCGGATACGGGCCAGTATTGCGCTGGTCATGCCTCTGCTCCTTTATCGATCAGGCGGGGACTCCGCCGGGTTTTCCCGACGACGAGGGTACGGACGGCGGCGCGGTGTTGGGCCCGAAATCTGTGACAGGCAGCGGAGTTCGGACGTCGAACCGGGGATTCCAGCTCCCACCGTGGTCGAAAGGCGCGAACGCTTTGCCGCCGATTCCGATGTCGTGGTGGAACGGCAGGTTGAGGGCCGGTCCGGTACTGCTGCCCGACTGCGCGGGGTCTATCAACACGGTGCGGGTGCTTCCGCCGGGCAGATCTTGGTAGACCTCCAGCGACGGATAGTCGGTGCGTGTGCCGTCCACGTGCACACCACCCGGGCCGGGGGTGAATACCAGGTCGCCGTTGACGCTCAGGCGGTGGTTGCCCAGTGGGCCACGGACGTCGGTAGTAAAGCCCGGCACGAGTGGATTTCCGGCGTCGTACTTGATGCGCACCGAACCGTCCGGGGCTTGCGCGACACTGCCTTGGGGTACACCGACTTTCACCTGCCCCGGACCACCACTGTCGTTGAGTTCGACCGAGGGGTTCTGCCGCATCACCACGATGCCGTTGTCGTAGTCGATGTAAGTGGTGACCTTGGTGTCCTCGGGATCGAAACGCGAGTCGGGTCCGCGTTCGTTGCCGAAGTCGCGTGCGAATAAGCCGCTTTTGACATCCCGTTGCGGGATCCACTGCGATGCCCGCACCACGCCCTGCCCGGGCACCGGAGCGATCCGGGCCACCCGGACTTCGGAGTCCACGCCCTGGAACTTGGGATCGTAGGTGTGCGCGTCCAGCGCGGCTGCGGTCGTCCAGTCAGAGGCTGACACTGGATCGCGGCCGAAGACTTTCCGGAAGGCATCAACCTGGTTGAGCCGGCGTGTGTCATCGGCGGCCGGGCCTCGTTTGAACGAATGGTCTACGGCCTGGATGGTCGGCCGTTGCCGGTCCTCGATGGAATAGCCGCCGCCCAGGGGGCGCACCGACCGTGCGCGGGCCTGACTGTCAGCGACGGTGTCGGCGATCACCTGGTGAATGTCGTGGGTCTTGGCGGTCAAGAACCGCTGGAACTGCCGGGCTCCGGCGGGAGTGTTCAACGCCAGTGCGCCGTGGTGGCTCAGTGCCTCGCGGATCTCGGCCTCGATGCTGTCGAGGCGTTTGCGCCCCAGCAGGGCCACCTGCGCGGCACCGCGCACCGTCGCCAGGAAAGCCCGGTCGGCCTGTAGGGACTGCTGCAGTCGCCGCGCCAGGACATCCTCGCGTGCTCGCGCGGCGTCGGCGTGGGCGCCGAGTTCCTCGGGCATACCGGCGACGCTAGTTCAGCGACGTCGATACCGGTATTCACCCGAGGTTGAGCCTTGAGCGTCAGTCCTTGAAGTACACCAGCTGATGCGTGCTGGCCAGCAGTTGTCCCGCCCGCGACCACAGGTGTGCACTCTGATCGAAGTAGCCGCGCGAGAACCGATTGGCGTGCGCGCTGGCCAACAGGAAATCGCTTCCAAGAGCCTTGATTTCGCCTTGGTCGGCGTGAAAGTAGGTGGTCAGTGAGATGGTGCCGGCGGGCAGGAAACGGCCGCTGCGCAGAAACACCCGAGGGAAGAACACATCCGACAGGCACGCCAACGCCGCGAAGTCCAGTGGCCGGTCTTCGGCGTCGCGCACCCACAACGTGGTTGTCGACGAAGTGCTGGGCTCGACCGTCTTGAGGGGCACCGGGCCGTCGGTGAAGCGCATGTCGTAGCGCTTGGCCCAGATGATGGCGTCGACGAATGTGCCGGGGGCGACGTCCTCGGGAGCGGGTGCGCTCGGCGGGTGGCTTTCGTCGTCGGCCCAGGTGTCGCGGTGCAGGCCGAACAGCGCGGTGGCGGTGGTCTTGACCTCGTCGCCTTGGCGCAGCTCAAGCACCCAGTGCTGGTTGCTGCGATTGGTCCGGGCGGCGCGCAGCGAAATGTCGAACTCGCCGTCGGCGATCGGTGCGGCGAAGTTGATGGTCAGCGCCAGCGGATCGCCGATACGGTCGGGGTGCGATTCGACGGCGCGCAGCAAGACCGCCGCGGTGATCCCGCCGAATGGCCCGACCATATTGGCCCACTCCGGGTGGGTCACGCCACGAAAAGTCCCAGCGTCGACGGTCTCGAGCTGCATGGCATGGTCGAAGGGGTGTGAGGTCACGGGAGTCCTTACCGGTGATCGGAGCGGTCCCGGTCACGCTATCGCGGGCGATGCGAATAGCCGAGCCGCCTGTCGGGCACCCGGCATCAGTAACACCGACCACATTCGTCCCGTCAGCACCGTCTGCGGGTGAATAGGACCTGTTCGGATTGGATATCGCATGCGCTACTGCTGGCCCGCGGCGACCCGGGCGATAGCGCATACGATATCCAATTCGAACACGACCACACCCGACGATGCGGGTGCGCATGTGGCGCCTGGGAGTTCGACGCTCGAGAGGCGCCGACGGCCGGTGACTCGCTCAGTCGGGATTGGTCGCGGTGACCACCCAGGTGCGGCCCGGGAACTGCACCACACCGTCGACCCGTTGGCGGCGCAACTCGTCACGCAGCTGTTCGACCGCCCCGGCCCAGCCGTCGGCACCCAGCCTGGACTCCAGTTCGGCGCGGGCCTGTTGTCCGGTGCGGTTGGCCAGGATCAACGCCAGCCGTTCCTCGACGCCGTCGCTACCGCCGATCCCGAAGTTGCAGACCCCGTCGAACGCTTCCAACGCAATGTCATTCCAGCCGGCGTCGGTCAGGATGGCCCGCACCCGCTCGGGATTGCCGAATGCCAGCGGACCAGGCGCGGTGGGATCCAGCGCTGCCGGAGGTGATTCCAGTTTGGCGGCCAGGACGTCGATGCCCGCGGTGAACATCGGATTGTCGCCTTCGCGCCAGCACACGAACGCCAGCCGGGAGCTCGGGGCCGTTGCCCGGCGGATGTTGGTGAATGCGACCACCGGATCGTCGAAGAACATCACCCCGAATCGGGAAATGACCCGGTCATACGTCGCCCCGCCCGCGGCCGCACGCAAATCCATGGTCTGGGCGTCGCCGAGGATCACCGTGGCCTCGGGGACCCGCCGGCGCGCCGCCTGCACCATCGGCTCGGAGATGTCCACGCCGAGCGGAATGGCACCGAGCGCCGCGGTGCGCTGCAGCAATGTGCCTGAGCCGCAGCCGATGTCGAGCACCCGCTCGCCTGCGGCGATGTCGGCGGCGTGCATGACCGCGTCGGCGAACGGTGCCAGCACCGCCTCGAAGATTGCCGCGTTCTCCACCCAGTCGATGCCCTGGGCCGCCCAGGCCTGCTGCTGTTCCTCGTTCGCCATGCCCTCAGCGTAGGGGTCGAAAGTCAGGGTGGACGGCGCGCGGCCCATGATGTTGTTCTAGGTCAACACCCCGGCGAAGGAATCCCACATGCCCGACGCTCCGCTGCGTGACGATCACCTTGAGCTGCTGCGCCGTCGCGCGCTGACCGAGGACGCGGCCCGACCGGACGCGGTGCAACGCCGACACGACGCCGGGGGTCGTACAGCCCGCGAGAACATCGCTGACCTGGTCGATCCCGGGACCTTTGTGGAATACGGGCGGTTCGCGATCGCGGCCCAACGTGCTCGCCGCGACATTGACGACCTCATTGCCAACACCCCCGGCGACGGCCTGCTAGGGGGAACCGCCACGATCAACGGCGCGCTGTTCGGGCCCGAACGCGGCGCCTGCGCCGTGTTGTCTTATGACTACACCGTGTTGGCGGGAACCCAGGGCGCGATCGGCCACTTCAAGAAGGACCGCCTGTTCGAGCTCATCGAACGGATGCGCCTGCCGACCGTCTTCTTTGCCGAAGGCGGCGGTGGCCGGCCCGGCGACACGGACTATCCGACGGTGTCGTCACTCGATGTGCCGGCATTCGCCTTGTGGGCCAAGCTGTCCGGGCTGGTGCCGCGTATCGCGGTGGTCAAGGGCCGCTGCTTCGCCGGCAACGCTGTGATCGCAGGCGTCTCGGATCTGATCATCGCGACCGCGGACACCTCGATCGGCATGGCGGGCCCGGCGATGATCGCCGGCGGCGGCTTGGGTCACGTCACGCCGGATGACGTGGGCCCGTTGTCCGTGCAGGCGCCCAACGGCGTCGTCGACGTTGTGGTGGCCGACGAAGCCGAGGCCGTCGCGGTGACGAAACGGGTCCTCGGCTACTTCCAAGGTGCAACCATTTCCGGCTCTGCGGCAGACCAGAACGCCTTGCGTACTATGATTCCCGAGCGGGCCCGGCGTGCCTATCCGCTCAAGCCGATCATCGAGACCATCGCCGACGTTGAGTCGGTGACGTTCCTGCGGGAGCGGTTCGCGCCCGAGATGGTCACCGCACTGGCTCGGATCGACGGCCGCCCAGTCGGGATCATCGGCAATAACACCATGGTGATGGCCGGGGCCGTCACCGCCGCCGCCTCCGACAAAGCCGCACGTTTCCTGCAGTTGTGCGATGCCTTCGGGCTGCCCATCGTGTCGCTGGTCGACTGCCCCGGCTATATGGTCGGGCCCGCCGCCGAGGCGGAAGCACTGGTACGGAGGGCTTCTCGGCTGCTGGTGGCCGGCGCGGCGCTGCGGGTGCCGCTGATCGCGGTCATCCTGCGGCGCGGCTACGGCTTGGGCGCCCAAGCCATGATGGGCGGCAGTCTCCATGAACCGGTGCTGACCGTGGCCTGGCCGAGCGCGCATCTGGGCCCGATGGGACTCGAAGGTGCGGTCCGGCTGGGGCTGCGCAAGGAACTCGACGCCATCGCCGATCCCGATGAGCGGGAAGAACGCGTCCGCCAAGCTACCGCCATCGCGCAGGAGAATGCCAAAGGGCTCAACGCCGCAACGCTTTTCGAAATCGACGACGTCATCGATCCCGCCGAGACGCGCGGTCTGATCGTCGCAACGCTGGCGGCGTCGGCCGGGTTCGGGCGAGACGTCCCACCGCGGCGGTTCGTCGACACGTTCTAAAGAGCCGACTCGATCACAGCAACCGGCCGAGCACCACGAAGGCCGCCACCGCGAACAGCACGACGTTCAGCGCCACGCTCTTGGGCTCCTGCAGGCGCGAGTGCGCCCAGGCCGCCCCGACCATCACGACGCATAAACCCGCCGCGGCCAGCGGTGTCAGCGCCTGCCCGATCCCCGTGAGGCCGGGCGCTAGGAGCGTGGGTCGGTAAGGGTTTGCGCGGGTCCACGGCGGTGCCGGTTTCATTGTGCGCTGGTGGCGGTAGCCGTCGGCGTGTCGCCGCCCTGGCCGCACAATCAACGCCGTAGCCGCA
>Ga0182738_1000956_pt1 | contig 37870 bp, 34 predicted proteins | sample eDN5th30CBELigMG_FD_128876 | JGI IMG/M metagenome (GOLD analysis project Ga0182738, IMG submission 128876) | Enriched Miracle-Growth compost microbial communities from Emeryville, California, USA - eDNA 5th pass 30_C BE-Lig MG (version 2)... ...
GTGAAGCGGCTCGGCGCTCGCCCCGGTGAGTCGTGCGGTAAGCCTCGGAAAACAAAAGCCTACACTAAGTTAGAATGGTTTGGTAACTACCGATTCACCAGGTAATTCACTTTTTCAGTGGCCACCTGCATGCGCTGCGGGGTCTAAAGCGTCTCTATTTCCCACAGGAGTCGAGCGTCCTCCGCTCCATTTCACTTCGTTTTTAAACCTTTATCTAAAAAAAGAACGTTTATGTAATTCAATTACATAAACGTTCGTGTTTGTTTTCGGTTGAAATGCTTATGTCCAAGCCTCTTTATTTATAATTCCAAGGGGTAACTTTTAACTCCAATTTATCTAATATGATAAATAACAATAAACCGATACATCCTAAGGTGACGATTCCTGCAAACATTTCTTCATAATTCATTTTCGTCCATGCACTGATTATATAATAGCCAATTCCATAAGTTGTTGCATAGTTTTCTGCAAAAAATAATGTTGCTAAACTAATCCCAATACTAATTCTTATCCCTGTAAATATGGAGGGAAGTATGCTCGGGAAAATTAAGTAGATTAATTGCTGGTAAATTGGTGACCGAAAGCCGTGCATCACTTTATAATAACTTGCTGGAATTTGTAATACACCATCTCTAACCGATAAAATGATTTGAAAAACAATAATCCAAATAATTAGGGTAATTTTAGATTGGTTTCCCAGCCCATACAAAATCATAAATACAGGTAAAAATGCTACTTTGGGTATTGGATATATATAATATAGAAAAGGTGATAATAAGGTATTAATCTTCTTATTTTTGCCTAAAATAATCCCCAATGGAATTCCTATTAACAAAGAAATAAAAAGAGCAATGGTAATTCTCAGTAAGCTCGCTCCTGCATGCAGAAGCAACATCCATTTTTCGTTCCATATATAAGTAACTGTTAAAATGGGTGATGGGATGGTATGTGACTGTACTAAAAAATAGACAATATACCAAAATAGAGTGACACTTATAAAGCCTACGATTAGTTGATTTCTAAAGACTTTCCGAATGATTTTCTCCATTATTATACCGCCGCTAATTTTCTTCGAACTTCAATACAAGCTTTATAAAAAGACAAATTTTCTTTCGCTTTTTCTACCCCGAATAGCGGATTATAAATAGTCTCGATGTCTCCATTATCTTTTAGCAATAGAATATACTCACCAAGAAGTACTGCTTCTTCTATATTATGAGTTACAAAAAGTAATGTCGTTTGTCTTTTTTTAATCTGCACATATATTAGCTGTTGAATTTGTTCTTTTGTCAGTTCATCTAATGTAGAGGTCGGCTCATCCATTAACAACAACTCAGGCTCATTAATTAATGTTCTTGCTAATGCTACCCTTTGCTTTTGTCCACCACTTAACTCTGCCGGATATTTATGCTCCATTCCACTTAATCCAACTTCTCTTATTAGTGCTGTTACTCTTTCTTTGATTTCCTGTTTCGTTTTCCGTTTATCTAATTTCAACGGCATCGAAACCGCATCGCGAACTTTTAGCCAAGGAAAAAGTCCTAAGTCCTGAAACATAAAACCAATATCCTTGCTAGGTTGCTGAATTCGGTTTCCTTCGATTAACACTTCTCCTTCAGTTGGGATCAGGAAACCTGCTAAAAGGTGGAGAAGTGTACTTTTTCCGACGCCTGACTTACCGATTAATGCATATGATTTACTCTTTTCTAGAGTTAAATTTAGCTTTTTTAAGATTGTATTATTTTCATAAGTAAAACTAACGTGCTGCATCTTTACAAATGAATCCATGAAACATCCCTTCTTATCGCTTATTACTAGTTGCATCATATCATATTAGTCACCTTCGTACAGTGGCAAAAAATCGACAGTTCTAGATAATTCGGAGTAAATAAGAAAATGTCTTTTGCTTAATTAATTTCTACATAAAAAAAATGAAAGAAACTGGGACTTAAGTATTCCAACCAAATATAAACCCAAACAATTTTACGGAGATGTTAAAAACATTCGTATAATTGTTTGGGTTTCTAAATTTTTTAAATTAGACGGTTTTTGCTTATCACCCGCAGCCTAAATACATTTCGCTTTCCATAGGATGGGGCAAGCGGCAAGCCTCCCCGGCGCATCGTGTGTCTGTAGCGCAATAGAACGACTTAGTTTTTACACGTTCATTTTGTCCTAGACTCTTTTTTTTAAAACAATAATCTTCTAAAACAACCTCGTTTTTAAGCTTTCAATGTAGAAAAGGCATGTTTAGCTGCATGAATGGTTTGCTCAATATCATCATCTGTTAATGCAGTTGACAAGAACATCCCTTCAAATTGAGACGGTGGTAGAAAGATGCCTTGTTCTAACATGCTATTATAAAAGCTAGCAAAGTAATAAAGATTGGATGTTTTAGCACTTTCATAATCTTTTACATCTTCATTGGTAAAAAAGAACCCAATCATAGATCCCGCGCGATTTACTGTAAACGGAATTTCATATTTCGCAGCAGCTTCTTTTAAGCCTTCTTCCAAACGATCTGCTTTTCGGATAAATTCTGAATACGTATCTTTCGTTAATTGAGATAATGTTTCAAACCCTGCTGTCATAGCAAGTGGGTTACCCGATAAGGTGCCTGCTTGATAAATAGGACCGCTTGGGGCAATTTGATTCATAATTTCTGCTTTTCCGCCATATGCACCAACTGGTAATCCTCCGCCAATTACTTTACCTAAACAAGTAATGTCAGGTTTAATGCCAAAATAACCTTGTGCACAACCATAATCCACGCGGAAACCTGTCATTACTTCATCAAAAATAAGTAAAGCGCCATATTCTGTTGTAACATCACGCAAGCCTTGTAAAAAGCCTGGTTTCGGTGGAACAACACCCATATTTCCTGCAACTGGCTCAGCAATAATGGCTGCAATATCTTCTCCATATGTAGAGAATGCATATTTAACACTTTCTAAATCATTATAAGCAACGGTAATGGTATTAGCAGCAATGCTTTCTGGAACTCCAGGGCTATCTGGTAAACCTAGTGTTGCTACACCTGAACCTGCTTTAATAAGCAAGGAATCCCCATGTCCGTGATAACATCCTTCAAATTTAAGAATTTTATTTCTGCCGGTATAGCCTCTTGCTAAACGAATAGCACTCATTGTAGCTTCTGTACCAGAAGACACCATGCGAACGATTTCGATGCTGGGAACACGTTCTTTCACAAGAGCAGCAAGTTTGTTTTCAATTAAAGTTGGCGCCCCAAAGCTAGTACCTTTTTCAGCAACCTTCTTAATTCCCTCTACTACTTGATCGTCAGCATGCCCTAAAATAAGAGGTCCCCATGATAATACATAATCAATGTATTCATTGCCATCAATATCATAAATTTTAGAGCCTTTCCCAGAATCCATGAATACTGGATTTCTTTTAACCGATTTAAAAGCACGAACGGGGCTATTTACACCACCTGGCATTAATTCTACTGCTTCTTTATATGCCGCTTCTGATTTTTGATAGGAACGCATTATGACTTCCTCCCTTATTGTTCTTTTAGCATACGTGCTACATCTTTAGCAAAATAAGTAATAATTAAATCTGCCCCAGCACGTTTCATGCTAATCATCGTTTCCATAATTATTCTTTCTTCGTCAATCCAGCCATTTTGTGCTGCCGCTTTAACCATGCTATATTCACCACTAACATTATAGGTAACAATTGGCAAATTCCATTCATTTTTCATGTCTCGAACAATATCAAGATATGGAAGACCTGGCTTTACAATAAGAAAATCTGCGCCTTCTGCAACATCACTTTCCGCTTCTCTAAATGCTTCAAGACGATTAGCAGGATCCATTTGATATGCTTTACGATCTCCAAATTGAGGTGTACTATCAGCTGCTTCTCGGAATGGCCCATAAAATGCTGATGCGTATTTGACACCATAACTCATAATAGGAATATCCAAAAATCCGGCTTCATCCAACCCTTTTCGAATTGCTGCTACAAAACCATCCATCATATTAGAAGGCGCAATAATATCTGCTCCAGCAGCAGCTTGGCTAATTGCTGCTTTCACAAGCAATTCTAGAGACTCATCATTTAATACTCTTCCTGCTTCAATTACGCCACAATGTCCATGGCTCGTATATTCACATAAGCAAGTGTCAGCAATAACAATCATTTCAGGATAGTTCGCTTTGATGTACTTAATTCCTTCTTGAACAATACCATGATCATGAAAGGCTTGTGTTCCACATTCATCTTTTTCCTTTGGAATTCCGAATAATAACACAGATTTGATTCCAAGCGCCTGGACTTCATCCATTTCTTCTTTTAAACGGTCAATCGAAAACTGATAAATGCCAGGCATTGAAGAAATCTCACTCTTCACATTTTCTTCTTCTGTTATAAATATCGGATAAATTAAATCATCGATATGTACATATGTCTCTCTAACTAATGCTCTCATATTAGCAGATTGTCTTAATCTGCGATGACGTTTGAATTCAACCATTTTTTCTTGCCTCCAACTTAATTTGTTAAATACTGCACTAAATGTTCTAGAACGCTATCTGTTGTATAAGGCTCCGCTGTTATTGTTACAGGTAAACCATAGGATTCCAATGTTTCTGTCGTAATCGGCCCAATGCTAATAACAATACAGCTTTCCAAATTATTCATTAACTGATATTTTTTTATCACTTGCATAAAATGTTGTGCGGTGGAAGAACTGGTAAAAAGCAATATTTCTAAATCATTCTTCTTTACCTCATCCACAAGCAGTTCTTCACTCTCTTTCGGAAAATACGTTTCATACAATATGGCTTCATCCACTTGCAAACCGTCTTTCCTTAATGCTTCTGCTAGAAATTCTCTCGATTTATTTCCTTTTACTATTAAGATCCGCTGATTCTTTTCGGTAATGGCAACGAACTCTTTTGCAAACTGTTCTGCAACAAATTGTGAAGGAATGAAATCAGCTTGATATCCATGTTCAGAAACAGCTGCTGTCGTTTTTTCACCAATGACAGCAATTTTAGAGACAACTGTTAATTCTACTCTGTTTATCTCTTTAAAAAATGCCTCTACACCGTTACGACTTGTAAAAACAAGCCAATCATATACTTGGCATTTTAATGAAACAATCACTTCTTCAGGAAGAGGTTTTTCTCGAAAAGCGATAAGTGGCACTTCAACTGGAATTCCACCTAAATCGTTAATCCGCTTTGATAATACACTTGCTTGTTTTTTAGAGCGGGGAACGAGAATTTTTTTTCCTAGAAGGGATTTAGCCATCTATTATATTCTCCTCTTTTAATCGATCAATTAATGCTTTTGCACCTTTTTCTGTTAAAATGGCAGCTGCTTGTTCCCCTACCTCTACAGGGTTTTTCCCTGTAACTTCTTCCTTATAAATTTGTTTCCCATCAGGTGAAATGACTAATGCTGTTAATGCCACTTCATCATCCTTAACTTGTGCAAAGCCAGCTATTGGCACTTGGCATCCGCCTTCCATGCGCTGCAAAAATGCTCTTTCCGCGTAAACAGTGCGAGTCGTCTCCTGGTTTGACAACTTGCTTAAAAGCTCTAGCACTTCTTTATCATCTTCGCGACATTCAATAGCAAGTGCACCTTGCCCCACTGCAGGCAAACATACTTCCGGCTCTAAAAACTCCGTTACTACATCGCTTGTCCATCCCATTCTTGCTAATCCAGCAGCGGCTAATATGATTGCATCATATTCTTCTGTGTCTAGCTTGCTAAGACGAGTATCGATATTTCCGCGAATCCATTTGATTTCAAGGTCAGGTCTAACAGCAAGTAATTGTGCACCTCTACGCAAACTGCTTGTCCCAATGATTGCACCTTCTCTTAGCTCCTTTAGAGGAATATGGTTCTTACTTATTAAAGCATCACGATAATCCTCACGCTCTGGAATACACCCAATTGTTAGCCCTTTTGGAAGGATTGCAGGCATATCTTTCATACTGTGTACAGCAATATCAATTCCCTTATCAAGCATACTTTGCTCTATTTCTTTAACAAATAGCCCTTTTCCCCCAACTTTAGATAAAGTGACATCAAGAACAACATCTCCCTTTGTCACAACTTCTTTTACTTCAAAGTCAAAAGAAGAATCTAATTTTTTCAGCTGATTAATTACCCAATTCGTTTGAGTAATGGCTAGCTTACTTTTCCTTGATCCAACAATTATTTTGCGCATTAACAGTACCTCCAACATTGATTCCTTTATGTACTTTCCATTTAATAATGAAAAGTTGAAAAATTGCCTACTAAAAAGAAGTTAATAAGCATAATAAAAAAACTGGCAATATTTAAGAGGGCAACATTTTTCCCCCTTAACTTTTTTGAAACACGTAAATACAAAAAACTGCTATAGACTAATAGCACAATGAACGAGCTGATAATTTTCGGATCATACCAAAGAAAGTCTGGTCTTTGGATAATAGCCCATTGAACACCAAGAATTAAGCCAATTAATAACAATGGTACACCAAAGACGCTTAATAGGTAAGATATATGTTCTAATTTGGCCAAATCTGCAATCCTCATTACTCGTTTTCCCCATTTTTTCTGTTTTAGTAAATCATATTGAATACAATAGAGGACAGAAAAAATAAATGAAATTGTAAACATCCCATAAGCTAAAATAGCCGCTGTTACATGTATGAACAGCAACTCCGATACAACCTGCTCTGCATGTGTAAGAGCAGAATCACGTGCAGGAGCAAATGTATGTATTGCCATAATAACAAATCCAAGGACATTCGTAAAAAACACGATAAAATCAATTTTCAACCATTTATTAATTACTAAAGAAAAGGTTACCAATACCCATGAATAAAAGTAAAGCCCTTCCATGATAGTTAAGATTGGGAATCTATTCATCTCCACTATATAAATACTTAAAAAAGACGATTGCAAAATCCAGACAAATAAAAGTAACCAGAAAGCTACTCGATTTGCTCTCTGGTTATTATGCAGAAAATCAAAAAAATACAATAGCACAGATAAAGCATAAAGAATAATCATGAATTCATGAAGTCTAGTCATAAAAATATCCTGCATCGACATTCCCCTTCAAACATAAAAGATCCTACTAATACCCCAAGTCTTCTCTAACTTAATATAGGCTTATTTCTTAATCCTCCACTATATTTTAACCGATGAAAAGAAAAGTGAAACGACCATCCGCAGAGATTTTTTTACAGGATAGCAATTTAAAAAGCAAACTTTCCGTTTAATAGAGTAAAAGCATTCATTCGTTATATTTATCACACTTGAATGGACGGCTGAGTGATTGGAGAAAATGCTTCTTTCTCGTCTTCCTTTACGACATTATTCGATTCTTTTTGTGTATCGGCTTCTAAATTGAAGATTTTCATAAATAGCTGCATCGATTGGTCAGCATCTGGAAGTGCCGCAAGTTCCTTCGCTTGAAGAATCGGATCCTTTAACATTTGATTCACAATACTTTTCGTATGCTTATTTAAAATCTTTCTCTCTCTTTCACTTAAATGAGGGAGCTTTCTTTCTAGGCTTTTCATTGTTTCACTTTGAATAGCTAGGGCCTTTTCTCGAAGTGCAGAAATGACTGGAACGACGCCTAATAAATGAAGCCATTGATTAAATTCAATAATTTCCGCTTCTATCATAATCAATATCTTTTCTGCTTCTTTTTGGCGTTCTTGGAGGTTTGCTTCTACAATTCCTTCTAAATCGTCAATATCATAAAGAAATACACTTTCTAATTCAGCTATTTCAGGATCTAAGTCACGTGGGACCGCAATATCCACCATAAACAACGGATTACCTTTGCGGATTTTTTCAACTGCCTTCATCAATGCCTTTGTGATAACGAATGTGTTAGACCCAGTTGAACTAATGACAATATCTGCATCAATTAATGCACATTGCAGCTCATTCATCGGTTTTGCTTGCCCTTCAAAACGATCTGCAAGTGTTTCCGCTTTTTCAAATGTGCGATTTATCACAGTTACATTTTTAGCACCGTTGCTATACAAATTCTGAATAGCAAGCTCGCCCATCTTTCCTGCACCTAAAATGAGAACATTCTTATTTTGCAAGGTACCAAATATTTTTTTTGCCAATTCTACTGCTGCATAGCTTACAGACACAGCGTTTGCGCCAATCTCTGTCTCTGTGTGTGCTTTCTTTGCAAAAGTAATAGCCTGTTTAAATAACTGGTTAAACACTGAACCAGTAGATTTAATGGATTGTGCTGTCAAGAAGCTTGTGCGAATTTGGCCAAGAATCTGTGTTTCTCCGACAACCATTGAATTTAAACCACAAATAACTTGGAATAAATGATTTAAAGCTCCATCTTGTTCATACACAAATAAATAAGGAACAAACTCATCTTGTTCCAACTGAAACCATTCTGCTAAAAATTGCTTTATATAATATCGACCAGTGTGAAGCTGATCAACTACTGCATATATTTCCGTGCGATTACATGTTGAAATAATAATATTTTCTAGTATACTTTTTTTATTTTGTAATTGATTCATAGCTTCCCCTATTTGCTCTGAATCAAATGTTAAACGTTCACGAATTTCTACTGGGGCCGTTTTATAATTTAGTCCGACAGCTACTATATGCATTTTACCTAATGACACCCCCAAAAAGTTGTTCTTACCTTGTTAATCATAAAGAACATTTTAAAAACCATTTATATAAATAGATTAGATTATAATAATTATTAACACGTAGTTATTATAACAAAATCATTTCAAAAATGGGAAACATTTTGCCCTATAAATGTGAACAAATTGTGAATTCGTATGGTAAGATATAGTATTAATAACAGTAAAAGAATTATACTTACGTTATTTACTAGTAATAGTTTATACTTCTTTTATAAAATTATCGTTGTAATCTTAGTTTTTTTGTTAAATATAGTACTTTACTCATTGTACAGTAACAAAAATCTTCTATGTATTCAAGCTGAGTTTTTTGGAAGTGGAGGAAATAATGAAAATACAAAAATGGTTCTCCGGTATCGTATTAATTGGTTTTGGATTTTATTTTATCTTAAAAGAATTTAATATTACCCTTCTACCCAATCTATATACATGGCCAACCCTATTAATTATTATTGGGATTGCTTTTCTTTTTCAAGGCTATAGTGGGAAGGATTATGCTGTCATTTTACCAGGTGTGATTTTAACTGGCTTTGGCTTACACTTTCACTTAGTGAATAAGCTTGCAATCTGGCCAGATCACACAGGTACATTTATTTTAATTATTGCTCTTGGCTTTATTCTTCAAAATCAGAAAATGGGGCAGGGAATGTTAAATGGTCTTCTATTTCTCTTGTTAGCTGTTCTTTTGCTTTTTTATCAAGAAATTCTCGGCTCGTTAACATTCTTAAAGATTAGTCCACATACTTTAAATAACTTGATACCCATTCTATTCATCATCGTTGGGGGATATTATTTAGTATCGAAAAAGAGGAAATAAAAGTGTTATACATAATACAAAATGGCTACGGTCATGATTGTAGCCAGGAAAGTTAAATCTATACATCTATACTAAAATAAAAAATCGACTCACTTTTCAACTAGTTATGCTAGCTGATGTGAGTCGATTTTTTATTTATTTGCTAAATGTTCTAGCAGAGACCAAACTTTATCTTTTCCTTCTCCCGTTTCGGATGAGAATAGGATTAAGTAATCATCTGCACTAAGCCCTAATGTTTCTTTTGTTACTTTTAAATGTTTTTGCCATTGTGATTTTGATATTTTATCTGCTTTTGTAGCAATTACGACACATGGTATTCCATAATGCTTCAAGAAGTCATACATTAAAATATCATCAGCAGTTGGCGGATGGCGAAGATCTGTAATTAAAACAACTGCTTTTAACTGCTCTCTTGAGGTAAAATACGTTTCAAGCATTTTTCCCCAAGCTTCTCTTTCTTTCTTAGAAACTTTTGCATAACCATAACCAGGTACATCAACAAAGTGCAGGATTTCATTGATTAAATAAAAATTCAATGTTTGTGTTTTTCCCGGTTTGGACGAAATGCGAGCTAACGCTTTTCGTCCAAGCATACGATTAATAAAGGATGATTTCCCCACATTCGATCTTCCAGCTAAAGCAAACTCTGGTAGATTTCCTTCTGGATATTGATTGGGTTTTACGGCACTAATTACTATTTCTGCTTGATTAACTTTCAAAGATTTACACTTCCGTTCAACGCGTGTTTTAATACTTCATCTACATGTGAAACTAAAATAAAGTCTAGTTCTTCTCTTACACTCTCAGGAACATCGTCGATATCCTTAGCATTATCTTTTGGTATGATAATGGTCTTTAAACCGGCACGGTGAGCACCAAGGGATTTTTCCTTTAATCCTCCAATTGGCAGAACTCGTCCTCTGAGCGTTACCTCTCCTGTCATCCCTACTTCTTTCTTGATAGGTTTGCCAGAAAGAGCAGAAACAAGAGCAGTTACCATTGTAATCCCTGCAGATGGTCCATCTTTTGGTACTGCACCTTCTGGGACATGGATATGAATATCATATTTCTCATGGAAATTCGCATCAATTCCTAGCTCTTCTGATTTAGAACGAATATAGCTAAATGCAGCTTGAGCAGATTCCTTCATTACATCACCTAATTTTCCGGTCAAAACTAATTTACCTTTTCCCGGAGCCAAAGATACTTCAATTTGCAAAGTATCTCCCCCAACTGTCGTATAAGCAAGGCCAGTTGCAACACCAACTTGATCTACTTCTTCCGCCTGACCATAATGGAAAATAGGCTTACCAAGGAAATCTTCAATATTTTTAGCAGTTATCACTACTTTTTTCTTTTCACCTGTAACAATCATTCTTGCCGTTTTGCGGCAAATGGTTGCAAGTTGTCTTTCTAAAGTACGGACTCCTGCCTCTCTTGTATATAAACGGACAATTTTTTGGATGCCATCTTCTCTTATTTGAAGCTGAGATTTGGATAATCCATGGTCTTTAATTTGTTTAGGCAATAGATGATCTTTCGCGATATGAATTTTCTCGATTTCTGTATATCCAGCAATTGAGATAATTTCCATTCTATCACGCAATGGCCCAGGTATGGTAGCTAAATTATTGGCTGTAGCAATAAACATAACCTTCGATAAATCATACGTTTCTTCAATATAATGATCGCTAAAATTATGGTTTTGCTCAGGATCAAGTACCTCAAGCATAGCAGAGGAAGGATCTCCACGGAAATCATTGGACATTTTATCGATTTCATCTAATAAAAATACTGGATTAATCGTCTCTGCTTTTTTCATTCCTTGAATGATTCTTCCTGGCATTGCTCCAACATAAGTTCGTCTATGTCCTCTTATTTCCGATTCATCACGCACGCCACCTAAAGAGATGCGAACAAAATTACGGTTTAAAGAGCGTGCTATAGAACGCGCAAGACTCGTTTTCCCGACTCCAGGAGGTCCAGCTAGACAAAGAATAGGGCCCTTTAAAGAGTTTGTAAGCTTTTGTACGGCTAAATACTCTAATACCCTTTCTTTTACCTTTTCAAGTCCATGATGGTCATCATTCAAGATTTTTTCCGCTTTAATTAGATTCAAATCATCTTCTGTTGCATTCGTCCACGGTAACGCTAATAGCCAATCGATATAATTGCGGATGACAGAGCTTTCTGCAGAGGTGGAAGGAATTTTTTCATACCGATCTAATTCCTTTAAAGCAGTTGCTTTTACATGATCGGGCATTCCTGATTCCTCAATTTTTTCAAGCAGTGTGCTTACCTCACCACTTTTTCCATCTTTATCGCCTAGCTCTTTTTGAATAGCTTTCATTTGTTCCCGTAAATAGTATTCCTTCTGTGTTCTTTCCATGGATTTCTTTACACGTTGACCGATTTTCTTCTCTAAATTTAAAACTTCTTTTTCGTTTTGAATGATATCAATTACATAATTCATTCTTTGCTTATTGTTTAGCATTTCTAAAATCTGTTGTTTTTCTTTTAATTTAATGGGTAAATGAGAAGCAATAATATCAGCCATTCTACCTGGCTCTTCCATATCGGAAACTGTTGCATATGTTTCATGGGATATTTTTTTAGAAATTTTTATGTATTGCTCAAAATACTGCAGCATTGTTCTCATTAATGCTTCATCTTCTACATCTTTTGAAGTTTCTTCTTCGTAAAGGTGCAGACTTGCTGCAAAATATCCATCTTCCTCCATTAATTCTTCCAGCTCTGCTCTTTGTACCCCTTCAACAAGGACTCTTATTGTTCCATTTGGTAACTTTAACATTTGTTTTACTTTTGTTAATGTTCCAATTTTATATAAATCCTCTTCTTCGGGTTCGTCTATATCCATATCTTTTTGCATTGTTAGAAAAATTAAATGGTCTTCTACCATTGCTTTTTCGAGAGCTTGAACAGATTTATCACGACCTACATCTAAATGAAGTACCATCGTTGGATAAACCAGTAATCCTCGAAGCGGCAGGAGGGGGACTATTGTTTTTTTATTTTCCTCCATGACGTTGCACCTCCAGCTTAAAAAATCCCTTACTTTTAGCGCCTAATCGCACTATCTCTATCGATATAGGCATCCCTTGCATTCTAATGCTTTGTACAATTCTATCTCATTTATGAAAATGTGTCTATTAACTAGAGTTATTAGACAGTCCGAAAAAATAGAACTAATTTTTCGATTCCCCTTTTCTACTCTTCTTAACCTGTATTTTGTTTACTTAGATAGAATTTCACGAGGAGAAATAACTTTTAAAAGACATTATCCAAATAATGCATAGATTCATTTAAAATAAGCCTTCTCTAATAAAGTGGCTTATTTAGGTGGTTTCCATTCAAAAAAGAAAAATATCAACACCTATTCTCCTCTTTTTCATTATATAATAATCTTTTCATTTATTAAAATATAGGTTATATCTACAGGTTTTCTTTTATTATCTTCCCCCCCATACATACGGCTTCACAAAAAACTGCCGACCAACTCTCTCTTAACTGAATCAGCCGACAGTGAAAATGCTTTTACCGAAAGCATTTTTTATGTAATATAAGGAATTAAATACTTTCTTTCTTTGTCAATGCAATTGTAGACGCTGGAATTGCTTCTTCCTTCCATTCTTCCTTAAGTAATGCATGCTCGATAACTTCATTAAGTGATTGAACCGGAACAATGGTAATGTCCTTTATTTCCTCCAATATAGCCTGCATATTCTCTTGTGGAATAATAACTTTTTGAACGCCTGCAGCTTTAGCTGCTTTCACTTTCGCTACTACTCCTCCAATCGGTTTTACTTTTCCATGAATACTAATTTCCCCTGTCATTGCTACTTTTCGATCTACAGGTTGCTTGTAAATAGCAGAATAAATACCAGTTGCCATAGAAATACCTGCTGACGGTCCATCAATCGGTATACCACCTGGAAAATTGACATGGATGTCAAATTGGTCTGCTGGAACGTCCATTGATCGTAAAACCGTAATAACATTTTCTATTGAACCCTTTGCCATGCTTTTTCTTCGAATCGATTTACCTTGTCCTCCAATACTCTCTTCTTCCACAATACCGGTAATATTGATGCTTCCCTTCCCATCTTTTGCCGGAATAACAGTTACCTCAATCTCTAATAAAGCTCCAATATTGGATCCATAAACCGCAAGCCCGTTAACTGCTCCAATAGTAGAATGTTTATTAATTTTTCTTTCCATTCTAGGAGAAAGCTGACTTGAATTAATAACCCATTCTACCTCATCATCCTTAATAAAGCTCCGCTCCTCACCTATCGCAAGGCCCGCGGAAATCTGCACCATATTAACTGCTTCTCTTCCGTTTCTTGCATACTCTGAAAGGGTATCGAGAGCTTTCTCACTTATGGACATATTCACTTTATCTGCAGCTTTTTTGCCAATTTTTATAACTTCTTCTTTTGTTAATTCTCTAAAGAATACTTCCATACATCTTGAACGAATTGCTGGAGGAATTTCGTTTGGTGTTCGAGTTGTTGCTCCAATTAATCGAAAATCTGCAGGCAATCCATTTTTAAATATATCATGTATATGGGAAGGAATTTGTGTATTCTCTTCATTGTAATAGGCACTTTCTAAATACACTTTTCGGTCTTCTAACACTTTTAAAAGTTTATTCATTTGTGTTGGATGTAGTTCTCCAATCTCATCAATAAATAGAACTCCACCATGAGCGTTAGTAACTGCTCCTTGCTTCGGCTGTGGGATACCAGCTTGTCCCATCGCTCCAGCCCCTTGATAAATCGGATCATGAACTGATCCAATCAACGGATCTGCAATACCTCTCTCATCAAATCTAGCTGTTGTAGCATCTAATTCCACAAACACAGAGTTTGGCTTAAAGGGTGACTTCTGGTTCTTCTTTGCTTCTTCTAATACCAGTCTTGCTGCCGCTGTTTTACCAACCCCTGGAGGTCCATAAATAATAACATGCTGTGGATTTGGACCACAGAGTGCTGCTCTTAATGATTTAATGCCATCTTCCTGTCCTACAATATCAGCAAAGCTTGTTGGACGTACTTTTTCAGAAAGCGGCTCTGTTAAGGATATGGCACGCATCTTTCTTAGCTGATCCATTTCTTTTTTTGATTCACGGTCAATCGAAACCTTTTGTGTTCTCTGACTCTTTAATAAGTTCCAGAAATAAAGTCCGATGATAATCCCGAAGAATAATTGTACAAATAAAGCGATCTCCGCCCAATTCATAAATAATACCTCCTATAATCATGTTGTTTTAGAACCTCACATATGTATGTCCCTTAAAAAAATCTACAAATAGGGGCAAATCTTTCATTCACTCTTTTGAGTAGGTTCTTCGGTAAGCATGCGTGTATGTTCCTTTACTCTTTACATAAGAAGTGAGATAGCATGTCAATTCCGACATTTTTACCAGTTAAGGATTATTGATTTACTATCTTAATGAATTATACAAAGATTGATGAAATGCTCATTTCCAATAAGCGTAGACACCAATGAAAGACCACATACCTAATAGTGCCTTGTCTTTAAAAAATAGTATCTCCTTCCCTTTGTTGGAATAAACAAGTTTTCATGGAAAAAATATGTGGAGTATGTAGAAATTTAAAGTGGAACTTCCAACAGTGGTGGTTTTCCTTCTTAGTAGTTGACACAAGAGTACCTTAACGGACAGTAACGCGTTCTCATTAGCAAGGAGTGAAAGTCTACTGTCCAGTGCGATAAAAAGGGGTCCTCTCCTATTGTTGTTGATGGGGAATAAAAACACATAAAAAAAGAGAATCAATGGTGGTTTACACCAAATGATTCTCTTTTATAACTGTTGTTATGCAGATGTTTTTGTTTCTTTCTCCACTACTGTTCCATCTTCTAAAACAAGTTTTGGAGATGCATTTTCCATTACTGTTTCTTTTGTAATAATACATTTGACAATATCGTCTCTTGAAGGTAAGTCAAACATTATATCTAACAAAATACCTTCAATAATAGATCGTAATCCACGTGCCCCTGTTTTTCTTTCAATTGCCTTCTTAGCAATTTCCTTTAGAGCTTCTGGTTCAAATTCTAATTCGACATCATCTAATTCCAGCATTTTCTTAAATTGCTTTACTAAAGCATTTTTTGGTTTCGTTAAAATTTCAATTAATGCCTCTTCGTCTAATTGTCCAAGACTTGCAATAACTGGAAGACGTCCAATGAATTCTGGTATTAACCCGAAGCGTAATAAATCTTCTGGTAATACTTTCGCAAGTAAATCTTTATCTTCCACTTCTGCCTTTTTACCATCTGAACCAAAACCAATTACTTTCTGACCTAAACGTCTTTTAATAATCGGTTCGATACCATCAAATGCACCACCACAAATAAATAGGATATTCGTTGTGTCAATTTGAATGAATTCTTGATGAGGGTGCTTTCTGCCACCTTGAGGCGGAACACTAGCTACAGTACCTTCTAGAATTTTTAATAATGCTTGTTGAACACCTTCACCAGAAACGTCTCTTGTAATGGAAGGATTTTCTGATTTACGTGCAACTTTATCAATTTCATCAATATAAATAATACCTTTTTCTGCTTTTTCTACATCATAATCTGCAGATTGGATTAATTTCAAGAGAATATTTTCTACATCTTCCCCAACATATCCAGCTTCTGTTAGACTTGTTGCATCTGCAATAGCAAATGGTACATTTAATATTCTTGCTAATGTTTGTGCAAGAAGTGTTTTACCACTACCAGTTGGCCCAATTAACGCAATATTACTTTTTGATAATTCCACATCATCAATTTTACTATTTGAATTAATGCGCTTGTAATGATTATACACTGCAACAGAAAGAGCCTTTTTCGCTTGATCCTGTCCAATGACATATTCATTAAGGATATCGCGAATTTCTGCTGGTTTCGGTACATCTTTAAATTCTACTTCTTCTTCTGTACCTAATTCTTCTTCCACGATTTCTGTACATAGCTCTATACATTCATCACAAATGTATACACCTGGACCAGCAACTAATTTACGAACTTGATCCTGTGTCTTTCCGCAGAATGAACACTTTAACTGGCCTTTTTCGTCATTAAATTTAAACATGCCTTCACCCCTTAATACTTCTTTTTGTATATTTTTACCGTTACGGAATATTATTGGTTTGAAACAAAACTTACTTTTTTCAACAGTTATGTATTGAATTGTATCACATGATGGTAATGTACAGGAAATAATTCAGCTTGGGTAATCAGCCCTAATCATCCAATAACGGTAAAATGTATGTACTTTCTTAAGCATAACCAGATTTAGCTTCTTTAAATCTGGAAATATTATCTCTTGATTTGTCTGTATATTCCTGTACGGTAGAGTAACTTATATTATAGTTACCCATATTATATGTTATTTAACACTAATATAAAACTAAGGCACGAAATAGTCGCGCCTTAGTTTTTTTTCTTACTTCTATTATGCAACAGTTTTGCTGTTTTCTACAAGGAAATCGATTGCTTTTCTCATTTTAATGTCCATTTGTAAGTTTTCTACACCGCCAAGTGCTTGTTTAATAGCATCTACTGGCATATTGTACATTTGAGACATATTTTCAAGTTCAGCATTTACTTCTTCTTCTGTTACTTCAATATTTTCTGCTGCAACAATTGCTTCAAGAGTTAAGTTAGAACGAACACGTTTTCCAGCGTCTTCTTGCATTTGCTCTTTTAAAGCAGCCTCATCTTGTCCAGAGAATTGGAAGTATAATTCAAGGTTCATACCTTGCATTTGAAGACGTTGTTCGAATTCATTCATCATGCGATCAATTTCTGTATCGATCATTGCAGAAGGGATATCCATTGTTGCATTCTCAGAAGCTTTTTCTACAACCGTATCACGTACTGTATGTTCCGCTTGATGTTTCTTATCATTTTCTAGACGAGTTTTAATTTTTTCTTTTAATTCAGCTAATGTTTCAGCTTCTTCATCTACGTCTTTTGCAAATTCATCATCTAATTCAGGAAGTTCTTTTCCTTTGATCTCATGAATAGTTACTTTAAATGTAGCAGGCTTTCCAGCTAAATCTTCAGCATGGTATTCTTCTGGGAATGTAACTTCTACTTCTGTCGTTTCGCCAGTAGCAACTCCTACTAATTTTTCTTCAAATCCAGGAATAAATTGACCTGAACCAAGTTCTAAGGAGAAGTTCTCAGCAGTTCCGCCTTCGAATGCAACTCCATCTTGGAATCCTTCGAAGTCCATAACAACTGTATCGCCTAATTCAGCAGTACCTTCTTCTTTTACTACTAACTCAGCTTGCTTTTCTTGCAATGCTTTAATTTCAGCTTCAACTTCTTCATCTGTAACAGTTGTTTCAACAGCAGGTACTTCTAACCCTTTGTACTCACCTAATGTTACTTCAGGCTTCACTGTAACAGTTGCTTTGAAAATTAATGCTTTTCCTTTTTCGATTTGTTCAACATCGATTTCTGGACGATCCACTGGCTCAATTCCAGTTTCTTCAATTGCATTTGCATAAGCTTCTGGTAAAAGAATATCAATTGCATCTTGGTATAAAGATTCAACACCAAAACGTTGTTCGAACATTCCACGTGGAATTCTACCTTTACGGAATCCAGGAATATTTACTTGCTTAACTACTTTTTTAAATGCTAAATCTAAACCTTCGTTTAATTTTTCTGCATCTAATTCAATTGTAAGAACGCCACGGTTCCCTTCTAAAACTTCCCATTTAGCTGACATACTATAATTTCCCTCCAACAATCTATTCTACTTTTTCATTACTTCTACTTAATGTATAGATAAACTTCTTTATTACTGTTTGAAAGCTATTTCAAACGAAAAAGCTCACACCTAATAATGGCAGAAAGTTATCTAGTAAGAAATAAACATATTCGCATTTTCTAAATGCAACCATTACATTATATCATAGGTTCTAGTTGTTTCAACATCCTTGCCTAAATATTAGGATAAGAAATTTCCTCTAGTTGATAAATGAAGGCTTTAGCTTGTTCAAAATTATCCTCATTTACTTCATATATTGAGAGAATCTCTTGTGTATCCTCTTGGCCAAAATATTCATTTACGACAGCATGATAGGATGCGGCCCATGTTTCAGGACTATAATCTTCAAGTACCAATGGATAAAGCAAAAAAAATTGTCGATCCATTAACATTTTAATATTTTCGAATAAAACGGGATCATTACTTTCAACATAATCAATCAGAAATGTCATTATCTTTTTATATTGATCTTGCTCTTTAATATCCTTTAAATTGGTTGGCTTTACGGTTATGGTTCGAGTAAATTTATGAATCACTACTTCTTTGTCATAATCCTGCTCTCGCAAAATATTAATTAACATCGTTTTTAAAAACGGGTTTTTTTCGTCCTCCTGAAGAAACTGTTTTACTTGTTCAATAGAAGCTCGGATGTTTTGACTAGACATTTTAGCAATAAGAAGCATTTGTTCCTGTGGATCTTCTAATTCCATTAATCTCTCCGTTTCACCCGTAGTTTCTTCCATTAAATTATCCTTTTCTGTTAGTGGAGAAGACTCTGCCATTTTTCTACTAAAAGTAAGCATTTTTGAAAAGTGCTCGATTTTATTGGCAGGAATTTGATGATCTTCTAACAATACTTCAATCGTTGAAACAATTTCTTCATATTCATGTAGCTGCACAAGGATCATGATATATAAGTCCAACACATGTATATAGTCACCCTGTCCCTCTTTCAGCATTTCTTTTGCTAAGTATTTTGCCGGTTCCAATAAACCTAGCTCGTAATAAGACAGAATTAACCCAATGTTAATTTCACTATGAAAAGGATTTCTCTCTTTTGCTTCCTCTAGATAAGCAATTGCTTCTTTATATTGCTTATCTTGAATGGCATCTAAGCCCTTTTGTAATAAACGTTTATCTAAATCGGGGAAAAAAATAACATTATCTTTTTTTTCCTGCTCCCGTTTCTTCATCCTTTTAACCGCCTATACATTCTTTTTGTTGCTAGTGTAGCTTTTTTTCTATTTAGATGCAACCTGAACTTTTCATTAACTCTTGATAATAATGAAAATGTTAAATTTGATTTCATAATGAAGTAATAGTAATCATTTTAACTATAAAATAGGCTCAAAAGAAAAAAACCTTTAGAAAGGCAGGAAAGCACCTGTTTTCTAAAGGTTATCTAAGCGAAGTCAACTGCTAATTTTGTGTAACAGACTTTTCATAATCTGCTATTTTATCACTGTACTGGATTGTAATTTCAATTTCATCCCAGCCGTTAGTCAACATTTTTTTCCAATATGGATGGATAGTAAATGTTGCAGTAAAGCCCTGATCATCTTCTACTTTTTCCTCTTCTAAATTAATATGAAGAAAATAGGGTTGATTTTGGGCTTCCTTTAAAAGATACTCCACTTCTGCTGTAGGTAATTGAATAGGAAGCATTCCATTTTTCAAACAATTTTGATAAAAAATATCTGCAAAGGATGGAGCAATAACGACTGAAAACCCAAAATCCTGAAGAGCCCATGGTGCATGCTCTCTGGATGATCCACAACCAAAGTTTTTATTAGCGATTAATATAGAAGCTCCTTGATTTTCAGGATAGTTCAACTCAAATTCTGGATTTGGTTCTCCATTTTTCAAATAGCGCCAATCAAAAAAAGCAAATTTTCCAAATCCCGTCTTTTCGATGCGCTTTAAAAATTGCTTTGGAATAATCTGATCTGTATCTACATTTACTCGATCCATTGCTACTGCCTTTTCATAAAGCTTCTTAAAACCACTCACAATTGCTTCCTCCTTTACGTTGTAGCTTGTAATTCTACATTCATTTTTCGGATATCAACAAATCGTCCATGTAATGCTGCAGCAGCAGCCATCGATGGACTAACTAAATGAGTTCTGGCACCGGCTCCTTGCCGTCCTTCGAAATTTCGATTTGAGGTTGAAGCACAATGTTCCCCACTTGGAACCACATCATTATTCATACTTAAACACATACTGCAACCTGCGTCTCTCCATTCAAAACCAGCTTCTACAAATAGCTTATCCAGTCCTTCTTCCTCTGCCTGTTTCTTTACTTTTTGAGAACCTGGGACAACTAGTGCCCTCACTCCTGGATATACCTTTTGGCCTTTAATAACACTCGCTGCTTGTCTTAAATCTTCTATTCTGGAATTTGTACAGGAACCTATAAACACATGCTGAATTGCAATATCGGTAATGGCCATTCCTTCTTTTAGCCCCATATACGAAAGCGCACTATGTAGGGCACGACGATCTGTTTCGTCTTGATAATTTTCTGTTGCTGGAATTTTTCCATCTACTTTTGCAGTCATAGATGGGTTTGTACCCCAACTAACCATTGGCGCAATATCATGACCATCAATCGTAATAACTTTATCGTAGGTAGCATCTTCGTCTGAAACTAAGCTACGCCATTCTTGTACTGCTTTATCCCAGTTTTCTGGTGCGTGTTTTCTTCCTTTTAAATAGGAGAAGGTCGTTTCATCTGGACATATTAACCCTGCACGGGCTCCGCCTTCAATGGACATATTACAAATAGTCAATCTTTCTTCCATTGAAAGATTACGAATTACATCCCCTGTATATTCAATAACATGGCCAGTACCAAAGTTAACTCCATATTTAGAAAGTATATAAAGAATAACATCTTTCGCATTGACACCATAAGCAAGCTTACCGTTGACCTCTATTTTTAATGTTTTTGGTCTAGTTTGCCATAAAGTTTGTGTAGCAAGGACATGCTCTACTTCACTTGTGCCTATTCCAAAAGCAAGGGCTCCAAAAGCTCCATGGGTCGATGTATGACTATCTCCACAAACGATTGTTTTTCCTGGCTGTGTCAATCCAAGCTCTGGGCCTATTACGTGGACAATCCCTTGTTCAGGACTATCTAGCCCTGCTAAAGGAATATTAAATTCTAAGCAGTTTTTTTCGAGAGTAGTCATCTGGTTTAACGCGATTTCATCATCTATTTTATAACGGTTAAGTGTTGGAACATTATGGTCCATCGTTGCAAATGTACGATCTGGTCTTCTTACTTTCCGATTTTTCATTCTTAATCCAGAAAATGCTTGTGGAGAAGTAACTTCATGAACAAGATGCAGATCAATATACAATAAATCTGGCTTCCCTTCTTCTCTATGCACTATATGTTTTTCCCAAATTTTATCGATAATGGATTTCCCCATTACTTTGCCCTCCAATCCATTTCTTTTATTTCCTTTTTGTAGATTAAAGGGCTGTCAAATTATTCTTTTGACAAGCCCATAAACATGTTTCTTTCTATTATTAGTCCCCTATATCCCAATTACTGCCGCTCTATCTTCTCTTTTTTATATAGCATGTGTCGATGCTACTAACTCGAAAATTTCTTTGTTAACAGCTTCTACCATATCATTTGTAGAAACAATTTTACAATTTGGTGAAAGAATATCCCTTGTTCTATATCCTTTATTCAAGACATTATTTACAGCCTCTTCTATTACTGTTGCTTCTTTATCTAGCTGAAATGATAATCGTAGCATCATGCTTGTCGATAATATCGTCGCTAATGGATTGGCAATATTTTCTCCTGCAATATCTGGTGCAGAGCCATGGATAGGTTCATATAAATATGGCCCCTCTTCTGATAAACTGCTTGAAGCAAGCATCCCTAATGAACCTGTTAGGACAGATGCTTCATCACTCAAAATATCGCCGAACATATTTTCCGTAACGATGACATCAAATTGCTTTGGATTTCTAATAAGCTGCATTGCTGCATTATCTACAAGCATATGCTCAAGCAAAACATCCGGATATTTCTCTGCTACTTGATTTGCAATCTCTCTCCATACTCTACTAGTCTCCAAAACATTTGCCTTATCAACAGAAGTAATCTTTTTTGATCTTGTTTTTGCGACTTCAAATGCTTTCTCGATGACACGCTCTATCTCTTCATTTTTATATTGCAGTGTATCTACAGCACCTGGCTTCCCATCTATTTCTCTACGTTCACTTGGTGTCCCAAAATAGATGCCTCCTGTTAACTCACGCACAACAATCAAGTCCACACCTTCAATAATATCTTTCTTTAGAGGGGACGATTCAGCTAAACTTTCGTAACAGGTTGTAGGCCTCAGGTTCGCAAACAAGTTCAATGCTTTTCTGATTTTTAATAGTCCTTGCTCCGGACGTTTTTCAACAGGAAGAGAATCCCATTTCGGACCACCTACTGCCCCTAATAAAATGGCATCACTATTTTTGCATATCGTAATTGTTTCATTAGGTAATGGAGTCCCTGTTTTATCTGTCGCACATCCACCTATATCTGCATAAGTTAATTCGAACTGATGGCCATATAAAGTTTCAATTGTTTGCAAAATTTTAACTGCCCCAGCAACTATTTCAGGTCCAATTCCATCACCTGGCAATACAGCGATTCTTTTGTTCATCTTCATTCGCTCCCCTATATCAAAGGCTTGGTTTTCAGACCTTAAAGCCTACACTTTTTCCAAAAATTGTTCTTTTGCAAGAATAGCTCTATTAATAGCATTTATATATGCTTTAGCGGATGCTATTAAAACATCTTGATCCAATCCTCTTCCTGTACTTTCTTTTTGGTCATATTGCACTCTTACAAATACTTGAGCTAAGGCATCTCTACCAGCACCTAATGATTGTATTCGATAATCATTTAGCGTTACTTGACCAGACATAGACATTTCAAGTGTGTTATACAGCGCTTCTACACTTCCTGATCCTGTGCCATGTTGAATGATTAATTCATTTTTCGGCCCAGAAAGCTTAACGATCGCATCTGCTTCATTATCATTTTTATGTTGAACCTTAACCTCAACTAATTCATAATACTTCTCTTCCTTAGCAAGCTTGTTCTCTAACACAATAGCAATAATGTCTTCATCAGAGATTTCTTTTTTATGGTCTGCCAAATCCTTAAAGGCAATAAAGAGATTCTTTACATCCTCTTCCTTTACCTGAAGCCCTAGTTCTTGCAGCTTTGTTTTAAATGCATGGCTGCCTGAATGCTTTCCTAACACCATATTGTTATTGTTCACATAGCCAACAAGTTCTGGAGAAATAATTTCATAGGTAGTTTTCTCCTTAAGAACCCCATCCTGATGAATACCAGATTCATGCGCATATGCATTGCGACCAACAATTGCTTTATTCCCTGGTACTACCATTCCTGTTAATTCACTAACTAAGCTACTTGATCTACTAATCTCTTTCAGATTAATTCTTGTTCTTTCCTGATAATGATCATTTCTGATATGAAGCGCTACCACAATTTCTTCCATCGAAGCATTGCCTGCTCTTTCACCTATGCCATTAATAGTGCATTCTACTTGTGTTGCTCCATTTTCAATAGCTGCCAGTGAGTTAGCTGTGGCCATCCCTAAATCATCGTGACAATGGGTTGATAAAGAAACTTTATCAATGGATGGAACATTATTTTTTAAATATTGAAAAACTTCTCCGTATTCATTTGGCGTAATATACCCTACAGTGTCTGGTATATTTATTATTTGTGCTCCAGCTTGAATTACTTCTTCGATTATTTCTGCTAGAAATGGAAGTTCCGTGCGACAAGCATCCTCTGCACTCCATTGTATGACAGGAAATCTTTTAGCAGCATATGCAACAGCTGAAACCGCTCGCTCCACAACTTGTTCTTTCGATAGTTTCAACTTATATTGTCTATGAATGGGGCTTGTTGCTAGAAAAACATGGATTCTTGGTTCTGCACCATCTTTTAAAGCTTCCCAAGCAGTATCTATATCCGATGTTACTGCCCTTGCTAGACCAGTAACAGAACTATTTTTTATCGTTCGCGCAATTTGTTGAACAGATTGAAAATCACCTTTAGAGGCAGCAGGAAAGCCTGCCTCTATGATATCTACATTCAACTTTTCTAACTGTTCAGCAATTACCAACTTCTCTGCCAAATTTAAATTAACACCTGGCGATTGCTCGCCATCTCTTAATGTTGTATCAAATATCTTAATTTTTTCCACTACCCACCACTTCTTTCTTCCTAGAGCTTTTAACAAATGGCATCATTGCACGCAATTCTTTTCCGACCTTTTCAATTAAATGCTCACTTTCTCTGTCATTAATCGCATTAAATACTGGTCTATTTGCTTGATTTTCTAAAATCCAGCCTTTAGCAAATTTCCCTTCTTGAATATCTGTAAGTACAGCTTTCATTTCTTTCTTCACATCTTCTGTTACAATACGTGGTCCTGTTACAAAGTCACCCCATTGTGCTGTATCAGAAATGGAATATCTCATTCCAGCCATTCCATCTTCATACATTAGGTCAACAATTAATTTCAACTCATGCAAACACTCAAAGTATGCTAATTCTGGTTGATATCCTGCCTCTACCAATGTTTCAAAGCCTGCTTTTACTAGTGCTGTCAACCCTCCACAAAGAACCGCTTGTTCACCAAATAGATCCGTTTCTGTTTCTTCTTTAAAAGTCGTTTCTAATGCACCGGCACGTAATGCTCCAATTGCTTTTGCATATGCAAGAGCAAGTTCTCTCGCTTCACCAGTAACATCTTGATAGATTGCAAATAATGCTGGAACTCCTGCTTCTTGTTCAAATGTTCTTCTAACAAGATGACCTGGGCCTTTTGGAGCAACCAATAATACATCACTCTCACTTGGAGGAACAATTTGACTAAAATGAATGTTAAATCCATGCGCAAACATTAAAGCTTGATTTGTTAAATTTGGTTTAATTTCTTCATTGTATACTTTTGTTTGCAACTCATCTGGAAGTAAAATCATGACAATATCAGCCTTAGCTGTTGCTTCTCCAACCGGGAATACGTCAAATCCATCTTCCACTGCTTTATTCCATGAATTTCCTTTTCTTAATCCGATAATAACATTTACTCCACTATCCTTCATATTTAAAGCATGTGCATGCCCTTGTGATCCATATCCAATTACCGCTACTGTTTTCCCCTCAAAGTATCCTAAATTCGCGTCTCCATTATAATACATTTTTGCCATTTTTCTTCTCCCTTTCGTCTGTAAAATTTTGATTTATTTAATATTAGATTTAAACGATAGAATAGTTACTTTTATGAGTTGCTGTTTTTTGAGATCCACGTGGGAATGCAGTTGTGCCAGTTCTGGCCAATTCTTTAATTCCATACGGTCTAAGCAGTTCAATAAAAGCTTCAATTTTGGTTGATTCTCCTGTAATTTGGATAACGAGACTTTCTTTACTTACATCGATTACAGAAGCTCTAAATGGTTCGATTACTGAGTATAATTCATGCCTTGTCTGCGGTGTAGCAAGTACTTTTATTAAAGCTAGCTCTCTTGCAACAATTGCTTGGTCAGTGATGTCAACCACTTTCAATATATCAATCTGCTTATTTAACTGTTTTGTTATTTGTTCAATAATTCCATCACTTTCTACATGTACAACACATGTAATTCGAGAAACACCTTCATGCTCTGTATGCCCTACAGATATACTTTCAATGTTATAGTTTCTTTTCGAAAAAAGATTTGTGATTCGATTTAATACACCTGACTTATTTAAGACAGTCAAACTAATTATTTTTTTCATGACTTCATCCCTACCATTTCATGTAATCCTTTTCCTGGTGCTATCATTGGATATACATTCTCGTTTGGATCAATACGGAAATCTAATAATACAGGTTCTCTTACCGCTAACACTTCGTCCAGAATGCTTGCAGCTTCTTTAGCAGATGATATTTGGTATCCTTTTATTCCATATGCTTCTGCTAAAGCGACAAAGGAAGGCTGGAAAGACTCCTTACTATGGGAAAAACGAGACTCATAGAAAAATTCTTGCCACTGTCTTACCATTCCTAACGCCTGATTATTAAAAATAATAATCTTAATTGGTAAATTTAATTCCCTAATTAATGCAAGCTCCTGGCTACACATTTGGAAGCCTCCATCGCCGCTAATTGCTAGAACCGTCGCTTTTGGATCGGCCAATTGTGCACCAATACTTGATGGTAGCCCGAACCCCATTGTTCCTAATCCCCCAGAAGTTACCCAACGGTTGGACTCTTTAAATTGATAGTACTGTGCAGCCCACATTTGATGCTGTCCAACGTCCGTTGTTACAATTGCTTCACCTTTTGTCTTTTCAAAAAGCAACTCCAATACTTGCTGTGGTTTAAGAAGATTAGACTCCTTATAATAGTAAGGATATTCATTTTTCCAATTTTCAATCTTTTCCAACCAATCTCTATGCTCTGATTGTAGACCTTTCTGCTTAATTAACATGCTCAAAGCTTCTTTCGCATCTGCTACAATTGGGATTTTCGTTGGAATTATCTTGCCAATCTCTGCTGGGTCGATATCAATATGTGCTTTAACAGCATTCGGTGCGAAATGTGCTAAGTTTCCAGTTAAACGATCATCAAATCTTGCCCCAACATTAATTAATAAGTCTGATTCATATAATGCCATATTGGCAGCGTAACAACCGTGCATCCCTCCCATACCAACAAATAACTTGTTATCAGCTGGAAAGCCTCCTAATCCAAGAAGTGTATGGACGACTGGTATTTGTTGTTGTTCTGCATATTCAAGTAATTCAGCACTAGCTTTTGCAAAATTGACACCTGCACCTGCTAAGATTACTGGTTTTTTTGCTGCACTTACAGCTTCTGTTAATTTTCGAATCTGCAAATAATTCGGTTGTGTTGTTGGTTGATAGCCAGGAAGGTCTACTTCCTTTTCATCAGGAACACTTGAAATGGTAGCCGCAATATCTTTCGGAAAATCAATTAACACAGGACCTGGTCTTCCACTTGTTGCAATGTAGAACGCTTCTTTTATGATTCTCGGTATATCTTCAAGATTTCGAACCTGACAATTATATTTTGTTATTGGGGTCGTAATCCCTAAAATGTCGGCTTCTTGAAAGGCATCTGTTCCAATTACACTTGTTGCAACCTGACCTGTAAATACAACCAGCGGAAGAGAATCCATCATTGCATCAGCAAGTCCTGTTACAATATTAGTTGCTCCTGGACCAGATGTCGCAATTACAACTCCTGGTTTTCCAGAGATTCTCGCATACCCTTCAGCTGCATGGATTCCTCCTTGCTCGTGTCTTGGCAGAACATGAAAGATTTTAGAGTCATAAATCTTATCATATATTGGTAAGACAGCTCCACCTGGATATCCGAAAATAAATTCAACATTTTCCTTTTCCAAAGCCTGTAATAAGAGATCAGCACCAGTTAACGGTTTCACTTGGGCCTTTGTCTTTTCAAAGGCAGTCTCCTGTAACATTTGTATAACCTCCCTAAATTACTTTCCTATTACTTAATTAATTAGTATCAATAGAAGGGCTCTTTCCATGAAAAAAGCCTTCCCACCTCCAATGATTACTAATGTTTTTTAGTAACCAAAGGGGTGAAAAGGCATTCCTTTCCACGGTACCACCCTTATTCATACACTTTCGAAAAGCGTATGCACTTAATTGAACGGTTCGTTCTCTTTTGGTAACGAGTGGAAACACTCGGTTAGCTCTACTAGGATTACCTTTCAAGCTAACACTCTGAGGTGAGTTCATTTCCTATTGGTTCACCGGTTCACACCAACCACCGGCTCTCTTTGGAATCCAAAATAGAAAACTACTTATCCTCATCATCGAATTAATCTATTAATCATGTCAAACAAATTCAGTTAGTCATGGTGTCTATTTGCTATGCTAAATTAGCATGTAACATTTTGTGTTTTTCATTTGTTGAGGTTATCTTACGCTGAATTTAAACAAGAGTCAACAGTATTTTTGAGAATTATTTGATTATTTAAACAACGAAACTGCTTTTAGAAAGCGTTTACAATATTGTTGTATAAAGAATGCATGTACTTTTTTAATGAATTAAAAAATTTAAAAAATTCTTTTTTCGCTGAAAATATTCTAAAAAAATCCTTAATATGGTTCATTATAATAAAATAATTCTTTACTTAAAACTAATATGTAATAAAATCTTACATTGTTTTTTCATTTTGTTTCATATAATTTAATTTCAGACAAAGAAATGCAACCGCAAAAAAAGAAAGCGATTGCATTAATTAAGTAATCAAACTAAGATACCGCACATATATCATGAATCCATGATAAACGAATTTGATACGTATTTTCTTTATCATCTTTTAAATCAATGGTTTGATCTATTAGATTTAGCTTCTGAACTTGTCCCTTACATGTTTCTAAAAAACCATTCTTATAATAATTAATAACAATTAGCCTACTTCTTCCTAATTCCTTGAGAATCATGGTGCACGTCTCCTTCTATATAATGTTAGTCATGTTCATCTATTCACATTGTTTCATCTCTTGATTATTTTACTTAAGTCTATTATACACGATAACAGTAAGCGTTTTCAAGTGTTGTAAGTGATTTTCTGAACATTATTTTTCTTACTTCCATTATTCGCTATTTTGTTCCTAATTATACCTTTGTAGGTGAAATAATGTGTAACTTCCATTAGTTAGGTATTAGTTAAATCATCCAAACCTTCGTAACCCGTGCGATTGTCCTTGAATGAGGATGAGTCTTAATGAAAATTAAAGAGCAGAATATTAAAATAGAAATCTCTCTATACTTACATTGTTTGTGATAAAAGATAACCAATAAAATATTAAATAGAGGATTTAACAGGAGATATTTCTCTATCATTATTCTAATATAAGGTACAACTATTTCTTTATTTTTTATGGGAAAAAAGTTTGCTAATTCACAAAAATAGGAATTTTTGTTGAGACAGAAAATCCACTGTTTATTCCCTCTGACTAGTGGGAATATAAAAAATATGCAAGAACTATTTGTTTAAAGGAGGAATAGGTATATGACAAAAAGTGTTGTAGGTATATATGATTCTCCTGAAGAAACAGTAAATGCTATAGACGAACTTCTCTCTAAAGGATATTCACCCAATCATATTTCCGTTATTACAAGAAACGAACAAACGGCATTAATTGAACAAGAAACAGAAGTAGATACTGCTACTGGAATAGAAGAAGTAGAGCCAACATCCTTTTTAGATCGATTAAAGACATTCTTTTCTGACACCGATCTTGAGCCATATGAAAAGGAATTACAAGCAGGAAAATATATTGTTCTCTTAGATAATGAGGGAGAATTAGAACAAGAGAATCTAAATAAACTAAACTTCGATAATAATGAAGTAGAAGTCATGCCATCTCAAACAATGCATACCACGGTTGAACGAAAGAAAGTGGAATAAGAAAAAGATGGTGAGATAAACCTATTTTCACTTTGAAAAAACTAAGCAGTCTGAATCCATGTAGACTCCAGTTCGATTCATGGGAAAGCATATTTGAAAGTAAATAAACGATTGGTTTGGAGAGGTGAGCGTCGGAGGCTGTTAAAAAAGTTCAAAATCTTGCCAGACGACTCAAGAGCAAGCCCCATAATACGACGTATTTTCAGGATGTGAGTAATATTATTGAAAACACCTTTTTTCCATAATTAATAATAACTCCAAACGATCAAACTATGATTGTTTGGAGTTTTCTTTGGTCGTATTACTTCTCTGTCAACCCCTTTTTATAACGACAGAGGAATACTTTTTAACTACTTCTAGAAATGTAGATATATAATACATTACATTAATCCATATAAAGTGATACCACCAAAAATAATAATGATTAATCCTGATAATCGATTAATAATCGTTAAAGATTGGCCACTAATTCGATTTCTAAATAATCCTACACTACTACTTAATATTACCCACCATAAAGTAGAACCACAGAACACCCCCATCACTAAAATAACAGAAGAAATGATAGTATTTTCTGAGTTTGAAATACCTAAACCTGCAAAAATGGCAATAAATGATAGAATGGTCATTGGATTTGTTAAAGTCAAAAATAAAACTGATACGAACGCATTTATCCTATTTTTCTTTTGAGTATCTAACTGTGTAAAACTAGCCTTAGAAGTCAACGTTTTTATTCCCAAATAACAAAGAAAAAATCCACCTATTAATTGAATCCAAAATTGATGACCAATTAATAAATTAGTAATGACAGTTAAACCAAATCCCGCAATTAATCCATAAATTCCATCCGCAGCAGCTGCTCCTAATCCCGAAACTAATCCCACTATTCTTCCATGTGCTAAAGTTCTTCGGATACATAAAACGCCAATTGGTCCAACTGGTGCTGCAATTGATAAACCAATTAGTAATCCCTTTATATAAAATTCAATAAGCATCTTACTCTCCTTCCTCTATTAAAAATTTATGTTTTTGTAACGGCATTCGAAAAGTTTCTTTTGTTGTATCCATGACAATCGTTGTCTTTGTTCTGATGATACCTTTTAAACCTTTTATCTCATGACTAATCACACGATCTAAATCCTTTGTATTTCTACTTCTAATTTTAAGTAAATAATCATCTTCTCCTGCAATATGATGACATTCTTGAACTCCTTCTAATTTATTTACTAATTCTAAAAAAGGACCTCTATTTTTCGGATGCTCCAATGATACTGCAACAAATGCAGTTAATTCGCTCCCTACTTTTTCAGAGTCTTTGGATTTACTTACTTCAAACACATATATCCTTTTGTAAAATTTGTGAATAAGAAGCACCTTTATCTTTTTATTTGTTTCCTTTTCTTCCAAAAAAAAGATGCTTCAAACCCTTAAAATAAGGATTTGAAGCATCTTCATATGGTTCAAACTTTCTCTTTCCGAACCCTTGACGTCCCAGGAGAGATTCGAACTCCCGACCGACGGCTTAGAAGGCCGTTGCTCTATCCAGCTGAGCTACTGGGACATGGTTTATTTGATTATTTTCGAAACAGTTACCTAAAGTATTGTATCATAACCTTTTAAAAAATCATAGTCTTTCTTTATAATACCTATAATTTAAGTGTCACTAAGTTGAAAATAATCTATTAAAATATACTTAAAATAATTTAAGTTTATAAAAATACGTCCCAGGAGAGATTCGAACTCCCGACCGACGGCTTAGAAGGCCGTTGCTCTATCCAGCTGAGCTACTGGGACATGTTATGTATTTGCTTTAGTCCTAATGAGGACAATAATTATTATATGACTATAGAAAAACAAAGTCAATAGTTAATTAAAGTTTTTTTCCTAATGAGGAATTTTTTTCTCCTCATTAGGAAAAATCATACTAAAGAGAAAAATCATTCTTTAATTCTGGAAGTAAACCTTTATGAAAATCATAGACCTCAGTCTCTAACCGATCACGCTCAATCGTTAAAATCACATATGTTTGTTCTATTCTTCCCCTAGGCAGACGCAAACTACCAGGATTGATGAATAAAACATCATCAACTACTTCCATCCCTAAATAATGAGAGTGACCAAAGCAAGCGATGTCTGCCTGTACTTCCTTTGCTTTATACAATAGGCTATTAAGAGAAGACTTTACATCATATAGGTGCCCATGCGTTAAAAAAATCTTTTTTCCAGCGATTTCTTGAATTGTTTCGGTTGGATATTTGTCCTCATAATCACAGTTACCTTGAACGGTAATATAGCCCTCCATCACAACTTCGCTTGCAGCTAATTCTGAATCGCCACAATGTAGAAACAAGTCTACTTCTTTTCCATGTCGTTTCTTTAAAACACCTAATTCGGATACCAAACCATGACTGTCACTAACAATCAAAACCTTCATCCTAGTTCCCTTCCTTAAAAACAGCAGGTAACTGTTCTTTTAGTTTTTTCAATGCATTTGCACGGTGACTAATATTATTTTTTACTTCTGGAGGCAATTCAGCCATCGCCTTTTTCTCCTCTACTACATAAAAGATCGGATCATAGCCAAATCCATATTCTCCTCTTCTTTCCTCCAATATAACCCCTTCACAGGTGCCAGTAAATGTTAGAGAGGCTTCATTTGGAATAGCAACCGCTAATGTACAACAGAAGCGAGCTGTTCTCTCTTCTGTTAGAATTCCCTCTAATTCACGTAAAACTTTATCCATATTGTCTTGATCGTTTTTTTGTTCTCCAGCATATCGAGCTGAGTATACTCCTGGTCTACCATTTAAAGCATCTACCACAAGACCAGAATCATCAGAAATAACGACACGATTTAGTAGTTTAGAAATGGTTTCTGCTTTGAGAAGAGCGTTTTCTTCAAATGTACTTCCCGTTTCCTCTACATCCGGCACATCTGGAAAGTCTATAAGTGTTTTTACTTCATATCCAAGTGGCGAAAACATTTGAACAAATTCCTTCGCCTTACCTGTATTCTTTGTTGCAATTATAATCTCTTTCATCATAATTCTCCTTAATTAACCAAAAATGTCATTTCCTTTACTTTAACATAAAACAAACTATATTCTTAAGTTTACTACGCTAAAAAAAATACGTCTATATACACAGTATATACCCTTTCTTCCTTAATTCAAAAGGAGGTTTTGTGAAGTTTTTTCCAATCATTAAACATAAAGGGTAGTGGTGAGGTAATAGATTTTTTATTTTTTCTGTACTAATAAAAAGAAGCCTAGGAGTATCCCAAGCTTCTTTCGCCTCTTAAACTAATCTTAAAAACTACCTGTATTCACATTTTCTGGACGAGTTACTGGTTTAGTTAAGCTTTCACCCTCTGCATTTACTAAATCAGCCTCTCCATTAACCGTAACAGCAACACTTTCAATGCCTTCTTGTTCTGTTAAAGAAAGTACTAAGGAATTTAATATCTCATCAGCGACTACCTTTTCTTCTCCATCTAGTCCGCTTGAATAAATATTTTCATTGAAATTTAACGTAACCTTCCCATCCTCAACTACCGGATCGTCTAATAGCTTAACATCCTCAGGTAATAAGCTCGTTAAGGATGGTGATGTGCTCATACCTGGTCCTTCTATTAGCTCCCCAACAGCTGCTGTTACATTATTTTCTTCCCCATTGCTGACACGCTTTGTTACTGGAACATAATAGTAAGACTCTAAATCTCCGCCAATATAATAAACAGTCAACGGCTTTGTATTTGTTATATCTGTCACGTCATCTGTATTAACATTTATGCCATCTGCTCTTGTCAAAGCACCTTGAATCGGTGTTTTATTTACGGGCATTTCTGTCAATGCATGACCGTTTAGAGATAGCTTTACAGAATCAATGGAATCAAACTGTGTCAACGTCCATGTGATAGATTGTAAGATTTTCTCTTCATCTTTTGCCTCATACTCTTTAAACTCATTTGAAAAATCAACAGTAGCCACTTTATCATCATCGACATTTATACTGATTTTTGTATCTTGGGGAATAACTGCCTGAAAATCATTTGGCAGCATTTCCGTTACTTTTCCATCCTTAACTAAATATTCAAGGCTTTCTTGTGCAATCGAGTTTGTTTTTGGCAAGTTTAATGTTTGAGGGACAACATAGCCGTATTTATCCATTAAATATAATTCAATAGGCATTGTATCCTCTGCTGCAACTTCACCTGTTGTTTCTTGGTCAGCATTTTCCTTAACTGCATCATCCTCATAAGTTGTAGATTGAGGTGGGTCTACGTTTTCTTTATCGCCCAATAAGCTACAACCAGAGATCAACACAGATGATATGATAACCGCTGAAACTATGGTCAATTTGTTATTCTTAGACATCTTCATCACTCCTAAGACAGTTTGTACTAATATATATACGAGCCTATATTAATTTTAGACCGTCTTTAGGAGATTTTTTTTTAAAAAGACTGTCTTTCGGTTTTATCCACTATCATTTACCAAATAATAATAGGAAATATACCGATAAGACAGTCTTAATTAATTATATCAACTTAATTGTTTCAACAGAGTCTATTTTTTGATTAAGCCAGTTTGAAGCTATTCTCGCAAAAATATCCTTCGACCCAGTAGTATAGAAATGATGTTCTACTTCATTTTCTCCTGAAGCAAGTTGGTCATTATGATTTAAAATGGTGCTAACTTCTCGTGCCGTTTCTGCTCCAGAACTAATCACCTTTACCTTATTGCCCATCTCTTCTCGAATTACTTTTGCCAACAAAGGATAATGGGTGCAGCCAAGTATTAATGTATCAATCTCTTTGTTCTTTAACGGCCACAGCGTTTCTTTCACGATTTTCCTTGCTACCGGACCATCATATTCTCCGCTCTCCACCAAAGGAACAAATTTTGGGCATGCTAAACTAACTGTTCTTACTCGATTATTAATCTTCTTTAGTGCTTTTTCATACGCTCGACTTCGAACAGTACCAATTGTTCCAATCATACCGATATAATTATTATTTGTTACCTTTAATGCTGTTCGTGCCCCGGGAACGATTACTCCAATTACTGGAATAGATAGTTGTGCTCGAATCTCTTCCAATGCTACAGCAGTAGCAGTATTACAGGCAATTACAAGCATTTTAATATTTTTCTCCAACAGGAACCTAGTCATTTCCCAAGTGAATTTTTTCACTTCTTCTCCGGTTCTTGGACCATATGGACATCTTGCCGTATCCCCTAAATATACGATGTTCTCAAATGGAAGCTGGCGCATAATTTCCTTTGCTACCGTTAATCCACCAACTCCAGAATCTATAACCCCTATTGCTCTTTCCAAAAAACCGCCTCATTTTTCTCGCATTACTTGATGTAAACGCATGAAATTTTTCTTTAATTCTTCGATATCATCAGTCGTATAGTCATTCAGTACCTCTTGAAGATAGCCTTGACGCTTTTTGATTACTTCGTCAATTAGCCTCTTCCCTTCTTCCAGCATATGAATACGAACGACACGTCGATCATTCGGATCCTTCACTCTTTGTACTAATTGATTTTTTTCCATACGATCAACTAAATCAGTTGTTGTGCTAAAGGCTAGGAACATTTTATTCGACAATTCTCCTATCGTCATATCCCCCTCTTCAAATAGCCATTGCAGGGCGACAAATTGAGGAGGAGTCATTGTATAATTACTTAATATTTCTCTCCCCTTTTGTTTGATGATACCAGATATGTACCGCATATCCTTTTCGATTGTAGCTATATTCTCTAAGTATTCCTTTGCGTTTTTCTCTTCAGTCATCATGATTCCAACTCCTACTTATAAATATACAAATATAATTAATTTCCGACAAATTTCATATCTTCTTTATTTACAATTATAATCTACAATTATTAAATCGTAAATGTGTTACCCTTTTCCCATTCCTGTCAGGGAAAAACTAACAGAATAAAAAGAATGATTTCCCTCACAATATTAAAGATATAATTGGAGGTGTTAGGATGTTTTTTCATGTGAAAGAATTGCAATACAGAGCTAAACCAGATAAACCAGATCCTATTTATGCAAAAAAGCTTCAGGAAGTGTTAGGTGGCCAATTTGGAGAAATTTCGGTTATGATGCAATATTTATTTCAAGGCTGGAATTGCAGAGCTGAAAAAAAATATCGAGATATGCTTTTAGATATAGGTACTGAAGAAATAGCTCATGTTGAAATGTTAGCTACCATGATTGCACAATTACTTGACAAAGCTCCTGTAGAGGAACAAGAGCAGGCGGCCAAAGATCCAATAATTGCTAGCGTTATGGGCGGAATGAATCCACAGCATGCAATAGTTAATGGTTTAGGAGCTAGCCCAAACGATAGCGCAGGCTATCCATGGAATGCTCGCTATACCATTGCAAGTGGAAATCTTCTTGCAGACTTCAGAGCAAACCTAAATGCCGAATCACAAGGAAGACTCCAAGTTGTTCGTCTATATGAAATGACAGATGATAAAGGTGTAAGAGATATGCTTTCCTTCTTGATTGCACGTGACACCATGCATCAGAACCAATGGTTAGCCGCAATCGCAGAATTAGAAGAGAAAGAAGGCAAAGTAGTACCAAGTACCTTTAATCGCCAGTACGAAAAATCTGACGTTGCTTATAAATTCATAAGCTGTTCTGAAGGTACTGAAAGTCAAGCTGGCAGATGGGCAAAAGGTCCATCTATGGATGGCATGGGACAATTTGAATATGTAGAAAATCCTGTTGGAACAGGGCAAGCTCCCGAGTTAGAACAAGCTCCAGGGTATATTCATGGAACACCCAAAAATATGTAAACAATTTTCTTAAAAGATAATGGAGTTTCAAATTAGAAACTCGTTTAAGCATTAATTATAAAAGGAAACAATAAAAAGCCACAGGATGACTAATTCCTCGTGGTTTTTATTGGTAAAATGACAGCCAAATAAAAGACAAAGGTAAATAAAAACAGTCCTCATTAAGAATAAGTCTAATGATCTATTTGTGTTTATTTTCTGACTTCTATTATCATTCTTCTCATTCTATAGTTTTTTCTCACTTAGCTTTCCTATTTTAAAGTCAACAATTAAACAAACTAAAAAGAAGATGACCCATATAAGCGGCAAAGGAGTGGAATTTCCTTTTCGCTTATACATGATCATCTCCTTTATTATAGTTCCAGTTCTCCCATTCTAAGGAGTTCTACAACAGCCTGTGAACGCCCCTTCACGCCCAGCTTCTGCATAGCATTAGAAATATGATTTCGAACTGTTTTTTCGCTTATGAATAAATCACTGGCGATTTCCTTAGTCGTTTTGTCTTGGACTAGCAGTTCAAATACTTCTCTTTCTCTTTTGGTTAATAATGGCTTGTGAGTAAATTCATTCTCCTTCAAGTAGTGTAACCCTCCTTGCCTTTGCCAGCTATGAACTTTGGGATGGGTATAGTTATAGTCTGAATATATTATGTAAAATGACACCTTGGAGTGACTGGATTTATGGAAATTGGGAAAGGTTTTTGCCTTTTTAATTTTTTCTTTTCCATTCCCTCTTTTTATTATGTATTTAGAAAAGAATTCCATTGTATAATTAGTATATATTTCCGTATTTAAACCAAGGAGGCAATGAATGAAAAAAGCATATCAGGTCGTAATTTCCGTTATAGTCATTTTTATTCTAAGTGCTTCCATCTATGCTACAAACAGTTTTTCCAATAATAAGGAACAAGTGAAAAGAGCTGTTGAAAATCATCTTTACAATATAAGACATTACAAGCAAAAGGCTATAAAAAAAATCGAGGTTCACTACGCCATGTTTGGATTTCATGCGATTGTCATTTTCCATGATGAAAAAGATGTTGCTTATACTTATATGTATAAATCTGAAAATAAAAGGGTTTATCAGCATTCTTTCAATAAGCTTAATGGAGATGCAATCTCCAGCATTATGGCCAAACATTCCGAGGAAAAGGAGTCATAATAAACTTCCTAAAAAATTAATGGTATAATGGAAAGAAAATTGCACTTCCAAATCTCTA
>Ga0182738_1000957_pt1 | contig 37858 bp, 28 predicted proteins | sample eDN5th30CBELigMG_FD_128876 | JGI IMG/M metagenome (GOLD analysis project Ga0182738, IMG submission 128876) | Enriched Miracle-Growth compost microbial communities from Emeryville, California, USA - eDNA 5th pass 30_C BE-Lig MG (version 2)... ...
AATCGGTTCGGGGGTCATTGAATCAGCCTGCAAATCGGTGGTGGGCCGCCGGCTCAAAGGCCCGGGCATGCGGTGGCGTGAACGGGGCACCACGGCCCTGTGCCAACTCCGAGCCCTGTACCTATCCGAATCATCCCTCTGGGACCATTACTGGACCAAGACCCTCACAACCTAACTACCTACTTTCCTGACGCACACCCGTGTCCCAGTTCGGACTGGATCTCTCTAGAATTCACCGATCACCTCTCCTCCACTGCGGCTGGAGAGAGCTTTCAGTGTCCCTTGATTGACATTTTTGGAAATGAACCGCACAGCTCCGTCGCCCAATACAAAGTGGGCGCCGCCGGTATGAAAGCTGGAGAAACCGACCTGGTGAATATCCCATGTGAATGTCCCCGAGGTTTTTCCTGGATATGTCGTATCGGCGTTGATTTCAATGGTCGTGTCGAGGACGTCATAACCGGCGTAGGTGAAGCCCCTGAAACCGGTCGTGGCGTTCGTGTTTCCGGTGGCCTCCCCGACAAACAAGGTATTGCTGAGGCCATCGGTGACATCTCGAAATTTCGTACTTGAAAGGCCATGGAACACGCCGTTCCCAGCGACACGAACGCTATAGCTTCGTCCCGACTTGCACGGCCAGTCCGTGGAACCAAAGACACCCGCCATGTTCGTGCGTGGATTTTCATTTGGACTGGTGGTGGTAAATCCAGAGAGAACCCCGACCGTCCAGCCCTTCTGCGGATCACTCGGGCACAAAAAGGTCTCCACTCGGCCAAGGGCTTTTTGCGGATCAAAATTATCGGCAATGACCAGTTGGTCCGGAACATTCCAGGTCAAATTCTGGTAGCGATTGGCCTGATCGATGAATGGGAAGAGATGCACTCCCCAGCCAAAGATTTCCCGCGTCGCTCCGTCGAAGGTGGTCCAGCACGGGGAAGAAAAGCCGGCGCCGGAGGAGCCGCCGATCGCGTCTCCCATGGGAAGGACGGAGTGCGTGTCCTGATAATTGTGCAAGGCCAACCCGACCTGTTTAAAGCGATTCTTGCAAGAGGTCCGCCTGGCCGCCTCACGGGCTTGCTGAACAGCTGGGAGCAGCAATGCCAGAAGGATGGCGATAATGGCGATGACCACTAACAACTCAATGAGAGTAAACGCTTGGCATTTCAGCTTGGGAGACGAGACATGATGAGACATTGACAAGACTCCAGAAGGGTGAAAGTGATTGAAGAGTAAAAGGAAACCTCATCGTGCCGGAGCGAGGACGCAGTAGAAAAGCGAACGCCGCTGCGATCAGTCTGTGCGTCGAGCCCGGAGGGTCGTTTCACGCCAAAGGGTACCGAAAGCCCCGGCAGCCATCAAGGATTACATCAATAATAGATCACTATAATATCGAAAACTCACGAACAGTGCCCTGCGGATGCATGACCGAAACCCAGAGAAAAAGTCGCTTGAATTTCCCAGAGTAGAAGCAAACTCCAGGGCTCGGAATGCCTGAGACGACAACTCCGGCGTGCCCATCTGACGTGGAGGAAAAAAAGGGCGCGCGGACTTTCGGCCTTCTGTTGATGTATTTATGGTGTAATTTTGATGTATTTGTTGACGGCTTGGCAGTCTTCCTTTATTGTTGCGGCATGAGCGTCACTCCTTACAAAAAAGCCGGAACCAAACTTTCCAGGGCAGCAACCCTCATTGAAGAGGACATTCGCGCCCGAAATCTGATGCCCGGGGATCGCTACCTGTCAGTGGAAGAAGTGGTCGAGGTGGTCGGGCTGAGTCCAGCCACCTGCCATCGCGCGATGAAATTGTTAGCGGAGCGAAACCTGCTTCGCCGCCGCCGCAACCTCGGAACTTTCATCGGGGAAGCAGCGGCCCCGCAGGATCTTCCACGTGGAAATGTGATCTATGTCCTGCTCAGTCCCGATCGCCAACTTGGAGCGTTGTCGCGAGGCTCATTGATGGATGGGTTGTGGCGAGCGCTGCCCGAGGCGAGCTTGCAGTTTCTGATCCTCCCAACCGAGGAGGAGGGAGCGTTCATAAAAAATTTCATCGCCACAATTCAGGCCGCAGGCACCCTGGCCAGCATTGTCGCAGTCAGTTGCTCACGAGAGGCTTATGCGGCGCTTCGCTCGGTGCCGGTTCCCGTCGTCGTGATCGGTTCAGTCGCCCCCGGCGAAGATCAATTGATCTCCATTGACGGGGACGAGAAGCAGGCGGGCTGGTTGCTGGCGAAAAATTTTGTTGATGACGGGCATCGTCAATTTGCGGTACTCATGAACGAAATCTGGCGGCCTGGGGATAACTTGTTCTTGGAAGGAGTGCAGGAGGCACTTGCTGAGGCCAGGCTTTCAGTCGCCGCGTTGCGAGTTTGTGCCCTGCCGGATGATCAATGCCTCTTCGATGGCCAGGTGCGTCCTCTGTTACGGGAACATCATGGTCCGCTGGGGGTGATCTGTGAGGGAGAATGGGCACTACGAAGACTTGAAGAACTAAAGGGAAGAGATCCCTCGATCGATTGGCGGCAACTCGACGTGGCCGTCCACGTCGACGCGGAAATGCCCGATCATGATGTGCGATATCCTTGCACCTATCAGCAGGTCTCCGTGCTGGAAATGTCCGCCATGGCCGGAGAAATCATCGTTTCCCTGCAACGGCAGCGGCCCATTTTGAAGCGGCAGATCCTGCTCCCCATGGCACTCTCCCAGGGAGTGTCCGCAAAGCTGGGCGATATACAATGTGCCGAATGACAATAGCTTCAAGTTGTCTATAAGCAAGTGATGGCATCAATCTCTCGAAATACAAAGAGTCCCGACTAAAAATCGAAAACTACAGAATAATAATTTAACCATAAGGAATGACGATGCAACGACGGGTGAATTGGCTCTCTCTATTTTTAATCTGCCTAACCGCATTTTCCACTGGCATTCCCATTGCTTTGGGCGGAGAAGGCTTCGAGGAAGTTCAAGTCGCTGCTTTGCCGCGACAACAGTTTGGATATCGTGTTTCCCTGGGAGATATCGTCGCCTTGAATGACGGCCGCCTGCTGGCAACTTATGGACCAGATTATCTTCCGCATGCGAAATCGGAGATTCTGGGACGCTATTCCTCCGACCTTGGAAAAACATGGGGCGAGCCGTTCGTGCTGGTGCATGCCCCGAGCCTCCCGGTGCCTCCGCGCGAGAAAGGTTATTATGTTCTTCCAGGGTTGACGCGGCTCGCGAATGGCGATGTGATGCTGAGTTACATCTATTGCTCCCAAATCCGGCCATTTTATTCCGCCCAGACATTCTATCGGCGTTCCATTGATGACGGGAAAACATGGGGGGACCAGCTCCTTCTGACTCCGGCAGAGGGGAGCAGCCTGGGGAATAATGACAAGTTGATTCAACTCAAAAGCGGCCGGTTGATCTTGCCGACGGAAACGGAGCACGATGAATCGGGCAGCGATCATAGTGGATATATTTCGCGAGTCTTCTACTCGGATGACAATGGGTATTCGTGGCGGAAAAGCCGAACAGACGTGAACATGCTTCCCATCGACACCCAGGAGCCTCATGTGGTGGAACTCAAAGATGGGCGCTTGATGATGCTGATGCGCACGTATTCGAAATTGCTCGCGAGATCTTATTCACAGGATCAAGGAAACACCTGGTCAAAAGGTGAACTCATCCCGACACTCCCCATTTCGCCGAATTCTTCCGCGATCAATGTGCAGCGCATTCCCAAGACGGGCGATTTGATCCTGCTGCGCACCACGGGGGGCACGGACAACCGTACTCCGTTTGTTTCCACAATTTCACGGGATGACGGCGAAACCTGGTCTCATGAGCGCGTCATCGCCGGCGATCCTGAAGATGACTACGGATATCCCAGCCTGACATTCGTCGGCGACTTGGCCCTGGTCTTCTATCACAAGCGGGACGGGCTTTACGTGGCCCGCATCGAAAGCGACTGGTTCTACGGGAATTAGGAACAGCGTTGCATTTTAGCCGAATGGCGAGTGGGGTGCGTGAGCATCCCGATGACGCTCTCTTTGCAAGTCGGGCTGGGTGGCATTGTTAGACGCGATAAAATTGGGCGCCATGCTCATGTCGCGTCAGCAGCATGAGCATGCGGAACGTTGTTGAGCGTTTGCTGATTCTTTGACAATTTGTCTGACAATTTCCATTGAAGCGATGTTCCGTCCGGCGAAGGCGGGACATCGCTGGTGGTGGAACAATGACATGATCTCCCGGTTCACTTATCTCTATGACCCCGACGGCAACCGCACGAGCGAAACTCGTGAAGACGGGACGTTGAGACTTTGGACATACGACCCCACGAACCAGTTGATCTCCGAACAACGGACCGAAGGCACCAGCTGGGAAACCCTCTTCGCCGACCAGTGGAGCAACATGTCCACTCTCGGCTGGGGCCTGCTCCCAGCGACCAACTCCGTCACCGGACCGATCACGACGTACGTCTACGTTGCAAAATGAAAAGCGGAAATTTTTGCCAATTGCGAGTTGGAACTTCCAGTGGTAGAATTTCAGACGACTTAGAGCAAGTTGCTTTGGCCTGGGCCCGCGCAGCGAGCGTTTCACTTGATGAAAGACTACTCGCCGCGTGGCGGAACGCGGCCCATGCGGGAGTCATGCGCTCTCGTGAGAGCGGAGTTACTAAAAAACGAAGATTGGGAAGCCCTGACAAACCCAGCAGCGAGCTTGCTTACGGAAAGAAGATCTTTTTTGCCTGGAAAGGTTTGTTTGCGGCTCTTGAAACTGCTGTCGCAAAAACGCACTCTGTTGTGGGACTTTGTGCTTTAGAGCAAGTTGCTCTGGCCTGGGCTCGCGCAGCGCGCGTTTCGACTGATGAAAGGTCACTCGCCGCGTGGCGGAACGCGGTCCATGCGGAAAGTAATACGCTCTAGTTCAGATGAATCAGTCCCTATTTTTCAAAAAAGTTGGCAAGACACCTCTGATGGGTGGACACGCTCCTTTGTAAGCGAAATTCGTTTTCTTCTGCGATTTGTTCGTATCCATGGATATTCGCCAGAATCCTTTGTGGTTAAGCATCCCTTGCGGGAGCCTCTTTCGCACCGATATCCGGGTCAGCATCTGGTATCTCCTGGTCGCCCTGTTTCTCTGTCTCTCGCTGGGCTGGGAAGTTGGATTGGCAGTGACGGTGATCCTGTTCTTCAGCCTGCTGGTTCATGAACTGGCACATATCTTTGCTGCCAGAGGAACAGGTGGCAGCGGCCATGAGATCCTGATCTGGCCCCTGGGTGGTTTGGCGTTTGCCAATCCCGCTCCTACATTTTTCTCGGAAGCCTGGACCACGCTGGCGGGGCCCCTCTCCAACTGCGTAATCTGCCTGTGTTGCCTGCCACATGTCCTTTCTCTCCATGCACTACGGGATTGTTCCTCGTTCCTGTATCTCCCTTCGGTCGATCTGGCATCTGGAGTCCTGTCCGCTGTGCTGTTGTTGGCATTCTCCGTCAATTTGAAGTTGTTCATGGTCAATCTGCTGTTGCCGATCTACCCATTGGATTGCGGGCAGTTCTTGTATACGTGTGTGAAGGTTTATCGCGACCGTCACACAGCGAAAATCGGGTCGCTGTGGGTGGGCCTGATCGGGGCGGTCCTGGTGTTGTTCGCAGGGCTGTACTGGAAGTCTTACGAAGTGATGCTGATGGCGTCTGTATTGCTGGCCATTTGCCAATATGAGTTTGTGGTTTCTCAAGTCTCCCGGTCTTTTGACGACTCTTTTATGGGGTATGACTTCTCTCAGGGCTATACCAGCCTGGAAGACAATGAGGACCGGGAATATTCCAGTCAGCCCAGCATGTTTGAGAAGTGGCGACGTGAACGTGCCGAGAAGAAACGCGAAAAAGAACAACTCCTGAAAATTGAGACAGAGCGCCGCGTGGACGAACTGCTGCAAAAGATTCATCTCTATGGAAAAACCTCGCTGACGGACGATGAAAACCGCTTTCTGGAACAAGCCAGTAACCGCTATCGCAGCCACGGAAAAGAGTAATCGCGAGTGAAGTTTCGTTGAATCGCCCGTGCCCAGCTCGATTTTTCCGAGGAGAAACAGGGCATGGATGACGTGCTTCGAGCATCCAGGTTGTCGGACTGCATCAAACTGACGTTATGAAACCCTGCAGCCTCGTGAGGAATGAAGTTAACGGAGGACGTTTTCGTAACGGCAGATTCAAATCGAAATCATCATACTGCAACAGGAGGGGGGATTCGGGTGGGCTCTCAACCGGATCATTCATTGGGATTTGGCGTTTTCTTCAATCCACAGGATTACATCAGCTTCCGCTGGAGACTGGCGATCATCTGTATTGATGGCCTGGTGCTTGCCGTGGCGGTGCTGCTTGTGTCCATGGTACTCATGGCTATTCAGGATGAAGCCGAAAGTACCATTGTTCTGGCCGCTCTTTTGCTGGTGTGGGGATATGAAGCCCTGCTAAAACCCTCGTCGCTACGGACAGTTGGTTATCGTTTGATCAACTGCCGGATCGTCACATTACAGGGAAAGAGGCCATCCATTTTCAGAATGACATTCCGCGCGTTGTTGTGGATGCTGGGCCCCATGAACCTGATTTATGATTTGGGATGGTGCGGGGTCGATGAAGAAAAACAGACTTTGCGAGACCGCTTTGCCAGTACACTGGTCGTGCGTCAGGGGGCCGAACCGATTGGCACAGGCCCCATTCACCTCGCCCGTTTCAGTGCGATGAGTTATGTATTCTTTTTTCCTCAGGTCACGCGTCCGCAGCCATCGTCTGCCCCCAGTGTCGCCATCGCAAATACAAATTCGCAGACCGAACTCACCTGAGAACTTCAAGATCGCACCATAGTAAATGCCGCCACCAGGGGCAGACTATCGAAGAGGCTGGATTCATGGACCAAAATGATGAACTTCCGGATACGCCGCAAAATTTAACAGAAAGCCAATCGCCAGGCTCGTTGAGAAAAATTCGCCTGATTTTTGTTGCCACTTTGGCTGTGCTGTTTGTTAATTATGTTTTAATGGCGTGTACCTATGAAGAACCATACCCATCACTGATGATGCCTGGATTTCGCGGAAGTTCCAGCTATCAGGCAGGTAAAATTGTTCTCAAACGGTGTGACATCATTTTTATCGATGAAAACAATAGAGAGCTTTCAGTCTCTCTTAATAAACTACTCGAAGACTTTCCGCCCAGTCATCGTGGGACGATCAAGCTTTATTTCTTTAAGCCACCATCAGAAAGTCGCAGGCCTCCTTCCAAGTTGATGCAAAGAGCCTTGGACATGACAGGGAACCTTCTGGCAGGATTTCGAGCCAGGCATATTCCGCGAGATTCAACGGAGCAGATGGCATCTTTGCGAGAATGGCTTCAACGTCGGGCGATCCAGCTCTTTCCCGAAGACAAAATTTCAAAGGTCGAGTTCCGCTGGTATCAAAGTACGTTTAATGCCGGCGATAATGAGCATGAATTCGATCGTGAGTCATTACCTTCGTGGAGCATTCCCTTGGAGTCTGGACAACCTGAACCAGAATATCGCATTTTATAATTAGATCGCATTCACCCCGCATCGACCACGTTCCGCCACGTGGCAAGTTACGTTTCACCAGTCGAAACGCGCGCTGTGCGAACCCAGGCCGGAGCAGCTTGCTCTGGATAACGCGAATTACAGAAAACGCAAGATCTCTTCATTTTTCTGCCCGGTAAAGCATGAGCGAAAAGACCAAATGATTTTTTTCAGATTACGTTCCTGCGAGGCCTCATTTATCAATAGTTATTCTATTTCGATGAATGGGCTGGCAATATACCGTATGCTCTACTCGCTTTATGTGCTTGCGGCAGTAGCGCCCGTGGCCCTGTGGGTTCCTCTTGTTCCACAATCCTATTATTCTCCGCCCTTGGGAATTGCGGCGTTTTTTCCTGCTGCTCCTTCCAGGGAAGTACTCTGGTTGCTGAACGCGGTACTGATCTTGTTTTCTACAATGTTGCTGCTTGGCTGGAAAACGCGGTTTTCGTCCCTGGGGACGGCTTTCAGCATCATTCTGCTGAACACGTGGTGTTACTCTTTCTCAAAAATCAATCATGATATTCTGCAGGTGATTGTTCCACTTGTGCTCGCATTTTCAGATTGGGGGAAGTCAATTTCCCTTGATTCCCTGAAGACGATGTCTCGCGAAGAACGGCGCCAATCAATCCCGTGGCCTTTGGCTTTGTTGTCGCTATTAGTCGGGACCGCGATGCTGACTGCGGGGGCAGCCAAACTGCTCTCGGGATGGCTCGATGATGACAAGCTTTGCACGCTAGGGCATTTATGGACTATTTGTGTGGGAGATCACGTCGAATCACGCTTCGGGATGCAATTGTTGCAGGTACAGTCTTATTTCCTTTGGAAAGCAGCAGATTGGTTAACCGTTGCACTCGAGTGCTTACTCATCGTGACGGCAGTTCATCGACGTCTGTTCTGTTTTACTCTGGCTGTGTTTTTGTTATTTCACTTGGGAGTCCTGTTATCATTTGGAATTGCTTTTCCCTTTAATGTGATTGCCTACGGAGCGTTCTTTGATTGGAATAAAGTTCCATTACTGAAAAGGCTGCCATCCCGGCCTTTATGGGAGGTTTTTATATTTTTCTTATCAATCGCTGTTTTTGTGCAAAGTGCAATATTTCTGTCCATGATTACAAACCAGGATGTCGTTGAAGCAATCGTGTGGATTGGTGCAATAGCGGGACTGGCCTACATCTCATGGGAAGTCAAGAGGGCTGCGGGCATTAATCACGGCATTGATGTTGCAGAGGCCCATGGGAACCTTGGATGATCACCTGCATGCCGGGTGCGGGTAGAGCAAGTTGCTCTGGCCTGGGCCCGCGCAGCGCGCGTTTCGACTGGTGAAATGCAACTCGCCGCGTGGCGGGACGCGGTCGATGCGGAGTTCATGCGCTCTAGCCCCGGAAGATTCTTCCGGGGCGGCGAAGTCGTAGGAGGTCATCCTGTTCACGATGACTCATCGCAGGTGAGGAAGGCATCACGCCGCGTCTCATAGGCTGTGCCGACCCCAAAGTCGCACAGCAACCTGGGTCACGCGCAGCCTGCGCTATGAATTTGGTGGAGATGAAGAAAAGGCAGTTGTTGACAAAGGAGGCAGGTAATGACAGTTTCCCGCGCGGATGCCCTTGTCTTTTTCGGAGCCAGTGGCGATTTAGCGTATCAGAAGATCTTCCCCGCTTTGCAGGCATTGATCCGGCGAGGTCATCTTGAAATGCCGGTCATCGGTGTAGCCAAGTCCGCTTGGAGCCTCGATCAACTTCAAGCCAGGGCCAGAGACAGCCTGGAAAAACATGGAGATCTGGACACGACAGCATCTCTGAAGTTGTGTTCCTTATTAAAATATGTCAGCGGAGACTATCGCGATCCAGCAACATTTACGAAGTTGCGAGCCGCCCTGGGGAATGCCCGGCGACCATTATATTATCTGGCGATTCCGCCCAGTCTGTTTGCCACTGTCGCGGAAGGACTGGCGCAGTCGGGCGGCGTTCAAGGGGCGCGCGTCGTGGTAGAAAAACCATTCGGTCGCAGCCTTGCTTCGGCCCGGGAGTTGAACGCCACGCTGCATCAATTCTTTCCGGAAGAGGCGATTTTTCGCATTGATCATTATCTGGGCAAGGAGCCTGTGCAGAACCTGATTTATTTCCGCTTCGCCAATCCACTGATCGAAGCCGGCTGGAACCGGCAGCACATTGAAAGTATTCAGATCACCATGGCTGAGGACTTCGGCGTGGCGGGTCGCGGACAATTCTATGAAGAGGCGGGCGCCATTCGTGACGTCGTGCAGAACCATATGCTTGAAGTGATCGCCTGTCTGGCTGAGGAATGCCCGTCCGGACAGGGCCATGAAGCCCGGCGTGACGCACGCGGGGAGTTACTCAAGGCCATTCGCACACTCACCCCCGCGGATATCGTGCGAGGCCAGTTTAATGGTTATCGGAATGAGCCTGGTGTTGCTTCCGATTCGCAGGTCGAGACATTCGCAGCCCTCCGTTTTCAGATCGATAATGAACGCTGGAACGGGGTCCCATTTTATGTGCGTGTCGGGAAGTGCCTGCCCGTCACCGCGACAGAAGTCATCGTTCGATTCAAATGTCCGTCGCGGCCGGTGTTGGACGAAACCGATCCCACACTGAACAGCTACTATCGTTTCCGACTCACCCCCGATATGACGCTTGCCCTGGGGACCAGGGTCAAGAAACCCGGAGAACTCATGGTGGGAGAAAGCATCGAACTGATCGCCCGTCATCAGCCACCGGATGAAATGGAACCGTATGAGCGACTGCTGGGGGATGCTGCCAATGGCGATGCGACCTTGTTCGCACGGGAGGATTCGGTTGAAGCAGCCTGGCGTGTCGTCGATCCGATCCTGGGCAATGTGACCCCACTGTTTTATTACGAGCCCAATACGTGGGGACCTGCGGAAGTGCAGCAGACCCTGGTTCCCACCGGAGGCTGGCACAATCCTCAATGCAGCGAGGCCGCCGGATGAAGCCAGTTGCCCCGGTCGTCTTCCTGCCGGGGAGTCACAGCATCCCTGGCGTGGCTTTGAAAGCTCTGACTTCCAACTCTCTCCCTTTCACTCTCGACATCCGGGCATCTCCTGACGATGATTCCTCTGCCGGGATGTCGATTGCATGTATTGCCCTGTACACAGGCAGTGCTGAACAGTCGTGAATTCGCATCCGGTCGTTCCTGTTCCGTCTCTTCCCTTTTTTCCTAGACTCACTCTATGCGCTGGTCACAGACATTCATTCCCACGATGAAAGAGGATCCTTCCGATGCGGAGGTTCCCAGCCACAAACTGATGTTGCGGGCGGGTTTGATTCGGCAACTCATGGCGGGGGCATACACGTATCTGCCGCTCGGATATCGGGCAATTCGCAAAGCGGAGGCCATTGTTCGTGAAGAAATGGACAATGCGGGGGCCATCGAACTCTTCATGCCCGCCCTGCAACCGATCGAACTCTTCGAACGCACGGGACGGATCAATTCGTTTGGAAATGTGCTGATCAATTTCCACGTGACCCGCCGGGACCACAAGGTGCATCTGGCGCTGGGGCCCACGCACGAAGAAGTGGTGACCGACTTGATCGCCCGGCACATCACCAGTTACCGGCAACTTCCGCTGACGGTCTATCAGATTCAAACCAAATTCCGGAATGAAGAACGGCCCCGGTTTGGCGTGTTGCGGACCAGCGAATTTCTGATGAAAGATGCGTACAGCTTTTCAACCAATGTTGAACAGCTGGACGAGATCTACCGGAAGATGTACGACGCCTACTGTCGCATCTTTTCGCGTTGCGGATTGGAATATCTCCCGGTGGAAGCGGAAAGTGGCCCCATCGGCGGAGATGCTTCGCATGAATTCATGATCCCCGCGGCCAATGGAGAAGACAGCATCGTTCGTTGTGTGGACTGCGGATATGCAGCCAATCTCGAACGTGCGGAAACCGGACGAAAACGTTCTGGTCCTCCGGTTCTGGAAGGGGACATGAAACCCTTGGCGACGCTGAGCACGCCGCAGGCGGGAAGCATTGATGCCGTTTGCAAAATGCTGAAGTGCAAGCCGAACAAGATGATCAAGACTCTCATCTATCTGGCGGATGGCAAACCGGTAGCGGTACTCATTCGTAGTGATCACGACGCCAACGAAGGGAAGATTCGCCGTGCATTGGGAGTGAAGTTGCTTGAACTGGCGGATGAAACGACCATCCGGTCCGTGACCGGCGCCCCCACTGGTTTCGCCGGACCGGTCGGGATTCAGTGCCCGATCATTGCGGATCACGATATTCCCCTGATAGTCGGAGCGATCACCGGCGCCAATCAGGCGGATGCCCATTTCGCCAACGTTTTCCTGGGACGCGATTATTCTCTGGAGACCAATGCCGAAGGCGAGTTTCTCACTTTCGACCTGCGAAACGCTGCCGATGGCGATCCTTGCCCGAAATGCAGCAGCAGCATGAGATTTGTCCACGGGATTGAAGTGGGACACGTCTTTAAGTTAGGAACCAAGTATTCCGTGTCCCTGGACGCCAATTTCGTGGACGAGAACGAACAGCGGCACCCCATCATCATGGGCTGCTATGGAATTGGAGTGAACCGCATTATCGCGGGGCTGGCCGAGACGAAAAATGACGAAAACGGCTTGATCTGGCCCATGTCCGTGGCTCCATACGAGGTTCTGGTCATTCCCTTGAATGTTTCGGACACTGCGGTCATGGAAGCTGCTGAGAAGATCTACACGGAACTGAAAGGGCAGGGGGTTGATGTTCTGATGGACGATCGCGATGCCCGCCCCGGCTTCAAATTCAAAGATGCCGACCTCATCGGCATCCCCCTCCGCGTCGTCATTGGCGGGAAGGGGTTAAAGGATGGAGTCGCGGAAGTGAAACTACGGACCGAAGCCAGTCCGACACTCGTTCCGCTGGAGCAAGTCGTCGGACGGGTGGAAGAGATCGTCAGGACGGCGAAGGCTGTCTGAAGTGGGCGACGTCTTCGTCGGCTTCAGCTTTACGTTCATCTAGACCTGGTGCCTCGTCTATTCTAAAAATTGGGGTTCGCCTAAACACAAAGTCCGACAACGGAGGACGTTTCGTGATGACGTAGCCCAAATCCAAGCCCTGGCAGGGCACTGAAAAACTATTTTGAGTCCTCAATTCCAATTCGGGCAAAAAGCGGTTCCGTAAAAGGCTTCAAGTTGTACTTTGAGACGCAAAATCGAAACTTGAAGCTTTATACCGCGATGTCATATGTACATCATCGGACTTTTTCAGCACCCTGCTAATGCTCTCCTCACGGGTGATGACACGCTCTTTTCCGAGCGCCCACCATTCGCGGGAGTGTTCAGGCTGTTAACTCAGGTTTTTGATGCTTTGCAATTGTGAGCCGAGCAGACTGCTGGTGTTCTGCATTTGTTGCAGAGCGCGTTCCATGGCTGCAAACCGGGAGGTCAATTGATCTTTCTGTTTGTCAAAGGCGGCTTGCTGGTTGGTGAGTGATTTCTGGATGCTGTCCAACTGATCCTGAAAAGATGTGTTTAGGGACGTGAGCAACCCTTTTTGTGAATCCAGCATTCCATCAATTAATGCGTTCAACCGAGAGGCGACGCCGCGTGTGACGGTCACGCTCCCTTCGGGGTCTGCGGTGATCTGGCCGGGGGTGAGAGTGACTTTGACCTGTAAGCCGTCGGTATTGGCATTTCCCTCGTTGCCGGTGAGAGTCCGTCCCGTGCCGGTGGCGACTTCGACGATGCCATTCACGATGAAGTTGCCGGCAACGTTCACTCCCAGATCGCTTTCGCCCCCCTTGAATCCCAGACTGTCCGTGGCGGAACTGGCATAGATGGTCACACGGGACGTTGTCCCGTAACTGTCGGAAGTGACCGTTAACCTGTTGGAACTGTCCACCCCCACCGAGACAGTGCGTCCTGCCACGTCCCGACCACCATTGATCACCGATTCGACCTGATCCGCCAACTGATCGCGGGAGTAGGTTCCATGCATCAGCGTGACCGACGTTTCTACACCATCAAGATTGATTTTCAGGGTATCGTTGGTGTCGTCGATGATTGTGGATTCGGCCAACGAATTAGTGGCGGAGACAACCGCCCGTTCGGCGGCCTGTGTCACATTGACTTGATAGGGAGTCAAGGATTCTTTGGTTTTCGCCCCGGCATACAGAAAGGAGACATTGCCGTTGGTCCCTTTGCCATCCAGGGCGAACAGGTGTCTCAGGTCGGCGGAGGTCACTCCGCTGATTCCTCCATTGATCGCACTTTCCAGTTGAGTGGAGTTGACCGTTAAACGGCCTGTATCCGAGGTGACTATCCCCAGCGCACTGAGCCGATTCATCTTTGACGCACCGCCGGGAATCACGCTTTGCAAGACGTTTTGCAACTGGTTCCGCACGTTGATCGCGGAATAGTCTCCTTGCAGAATAGCTGCGGTATCCGAACTGGAGTCATATTTCGTCTGACTGTCGATGAAATCCAGGATCCCGTTATAGGCGGTGATGAAGTCCGTCACCGCCGTGGTCGCCTTGGCGGTATCTGCAGCAACCGTGACGTTGACCGTTTTGGCGGGATCGGCGTCCAGCAGATTGAGTGTCACACCGCTGATCAATGTGGAAACGGTGTTTGTCGAACTGGTGACGGTGAGGGCTCCACTCCCGCTTCCCAGCGTGACTGAGGCATCCGAAGCCACCTGGACGGGATTGTCAAAGTCGAAGATCGGTTTGACGGCTCCATCATGAGTGTCTGCCAGCTGGCTGGTCACTTCGATCTGATTGGATGTTCCGGTCCTGGTCGATGTGAGCAACAATCGATACGAGGAGCTGGAGTCCTGAACAATACTGGCATTCACCCCCACATTGGCAAAATTGATGGCATCTGCCAGTCCCGACAACGTGTTATTCGTGGAATCGATGGTGATCTCCGCCGGTGTCTGGCTGCCGATGCGGATATTGAATGTCCCTTCTGTGATTGCCGAATCCGCATCCGCAAAATTCTGAGACGCCACTTGATGGGCTGTGGCCAGCGAATTCACTTTGATCTGATACGTTCCGGATGCGGCTTTGGATGAAGCGGTGGCCACGATGGAATCGGGACTGGAGACCGTCACGGTTCTGGCATCAAAAGGGTTGCCTGAGGGGCTGGAAAGCGAAATCGCGGACGTGCGCAGGGTGACCAGTTGAGTCTGCAATGCCTGGTAAGCAGTCTGTTTGGTCTGGATGTTGGTTTTCTTGACATTGAACTGGTCAATCTGCTGCTGCTGAATTTTCAGCATCCCCGCAATGATGGAATCCGTATCGATTCCGGAAACCAGTCCGCCAATATTCACGCTGCCCATGATGCACTCACCAACGAGGAGACCTCACCCCAGACCGTTCTGGACAACTCTTCTTTGTAGAGTCTTCTTTGTAGAGATCGACCGGAAACAAAAACCCGCTGAAGTTTTCCGAAGAAATTCCTCAGCGGGCGATCATTCTGTTCAGAAAAAGTTCAAGTGAGAGCAAGTTGCTCTGGCCTGATCCCGCGCACCACGCGTTTCGACTGAAGAAAGTCTACTCGCCACGTGGCGAAGCGCGGTCTACGCGGGTGAATGGCACTCTATCTCAGCAGGGAGAGAACCATTTGCGGGGTCTGGTTGGCATTCTGGAGAATGGAGATTCCCGCCTGGACCAGCACCTGGTTCTTGGTGAAGTTGGCGATTTCTGAAGCGAAATCGGTATCGCGAATCACTGATTCGGCATTGGTCGTGTTTTCCAGAGTGGTCCGCAGGTTGTTTGAAGTGGATGTCAGCGTGTTCTGCTGGAATGCTCCCAGATCACCACGCAGATTGGTGACATCGTTAATCGCTTTGTCGATCACACCGATGGCATCCTGAGCTTTTGAAGCTGAAGTGACATCGATGGTAGCCAGGCTGGAGAACTGATTACCGGTCACGCCGATCCCCAGTGCACTGGCGTCCACTTTATCGATGGTGACGCGAGCAGTCTGGTTCTGATTGGGGCCAATCTGGAACACCAGAGAATTGTTGGCAATGGTGACGTTCCCCTGAGCACCGGTGACGGTCGAAGTGGGGTCGGCAGAATCGGTGCCAATTTCCAGCGTCATTCCCTTGGCGACACCGCTGTTCGCTTTCAATACATTTCCACTGCCCGTGAAAGTGGTTCCACCAATTGTCCCGACAACATCGACACCGGTGTCATTCGCGATGGATGTTCCAAAACCGGTTGTGTCGTCATCTGCAGCCACGTTCGAAACCACGCTCAACGAAGCAGCAGAGCCATAGGCGGCTGTGTACAGGCGAGTTTTACCACCGTCCACATCGGCGGTCACACCCGTCTGAGAGCTGAATTCATTGATCTTGTCGACGACTTGATTCTGAGTCAGACCGGCGGACAGGTCGATGGCCACTCCATTGATTGTCAGAGTTTCATCCGCCGCCAGCGGGTCTGTCTGAGCAGCAGCGGAAACCGTAGCGCGTTCAGCCTTGGTTGTGATGCTCACGGCATAAGCGCCAGCGGTCGTGCTGGATGATCCTTTCAGGAACGTGACATCGGAATCGCTGGACGTTCCGGAAATGCCCGCCGAGCCATCCAGCAACTTTTTGGTTCCAAACTGGGTGTTGCTGGCGATACGGTCAATCGTGTCCAGAGCATTACTGATTTCAGCCTGATTGGCGGCCAGGGCGTCTGCATCGTTGACACCGGCGTTTGCGGAATCCAGTGCCAGACTGCGGACCTTCACGAGCAGGTCGTTAATTTCTCCCAAGGCTCCTTCCGCCGTCTGCACGAGTGAAACAGCTTTATTGGAGTTATCGATCGCCTGCTGCAACCCGGCAATTTGTGCCCGTTGCTTTTCAGAAATCACCAGGGCTGCAGGGCCATCTGCTCCCCTGTTCACTTTCAGTCCCGAGGAAAGCCGTTCCACTGAAGACTGCAAGGCGGTTGACGAACGGTTCAGGTTATTCTGAGCGTTCAGTGAAGAGATGTTGTTAGCAATTGTCAAAGACATGGATCAAACCTTCTGGGTGGATGAGTCCGCAAATTCTCGATGTACCACATCCTTGTGGTGATGGTCCCGATCCTTGAAATGCTGCATCTCGATCAAAATGCCGGACAGTTCAAAAAATTTCCGAATGTAACGTGGTGGTGGCCAGCTGCTCAGCAGCCTGCCTGGTGGTGTATTCGCCTCTGCTCAACTTTTCCCGGACTGCGTCAATGACTGCCGGTCGTGTTGTGGAGACCCCCTTTAACCGGGTGGCCAGTATTGATAATCGTGAGTCGGATCCCTCCGTTTGCTTTGTGGAAGAGTCTGCATGCGACGGATTCGACACCACACCGCCCGTGCTGCCCTGACTCCCCAGTTGGTGCATCTTGCTCCGGGGTTGGGCGTAGCCATGAGCATCGCTGTCATATCTGTGAATCTGCATGAACCATACTTTCTACAAACCCGGTGTTGCGAAGTTATCGAAGGCTTTCGCAGGAACTTGCCTCCTTTTTCCTAAATTCTTTCGGATTTCCAGGACGATGACTTAACAGGTCCGCGCAGGTTGTAGCGGTCGCGTCGACTTTTCTGTTACTCGTGCGTTCTCTATGCCCCCGTCTGTGTCTTCACCAGAACTCGTCCCTCGGGCGGCAGGTCTTGCTGGTCCGATGAAGATGGTGTTGCTGGCACTCACCGGCGTTATCTTTCTGGCGGTGGGACTGGGGATCGGATTCTTACTCCAGCAGAGGACGTTGACTCAGAGCGAGACCGCCCAGACCCCTGCCGATTCCCATTCACTCGACAATCCCGCTGCTGATTCTGCCGACGTTCCCGTCGACAATCCTGCCGAACAGACTGGGACAGCTGCCCTGCCGTCCGGGGAAGACCATCCGGACAGCACCTCGGAGGAGCCTGTCGAAGATGGAGTTGCCCCCCCCGCTGCGAACAACTTACAAGTCTCCGTCGTTACAGAGGCCCCCTTGTCCGAGAGTCGTCCCTGGCAGGAGCTGCCACAACGTACGGCTTCAACACGGATTGCCACTTCCGGATTGGGGCAACTTCTGACTGGGCAACTTCTGACTGGGCAGCCAATGGCTGGGCAGCCGATGGAACGTCTGGCAGAAGCAGACAAGTTGTTTATGGTGGGGAACTACCAGGGGGCTTTCGAGGCTTATTCGCTGCTGGCCTCTCAATCTGCGAATTTTCAGACAGCCAGTGTGCGTCTGCGGCTGGCGCTGTGTGAAGAAGCCCTGGGAGACCACAAGCAGGCCCTGGCGGACTATCGCAGCGTCGTTGAACTTCGTCCCGCGCTGGAACTGCGGGATGCTGCGATTCTGGGGCAAGCCCGCTTGTGGTCGATTGCCGGCCAGAGTGAACTGGCGACAGCCACGCTTTTTCGATCGATTCTGACGAGTTCGAATCCCTCTGCTGTGGCCACAGGCGCACAGATCCCGCATCAGTTGGCGATCCTCCTGGCCCAGCGTGTGCGACCCGGTTCCGACGGCCCACAACCATCTGAATTCCATCAGCCTGATCACTGGCTGCTGTCCCCCACGCTCACGATGGAACCATTTCAAATTCTGGAGATTCTCAATGCGGGGCCGCTGACCGCACCGCTGAATCAGATCATTCCGGAGAATGATATTTCTGTCGTAGAGAAATTCAGTTCCGCACCGGAAGAAATATTCGTGAATGTTCGCACGGAACGCATGACGGCACTGGAACTCATCCGACGGGTCGCCAATCGAACCGGCTGGAAGGTGAGTCTGACGGAAGATGCCCGATTGCGTCTGCAGGAACATACGGTGCAGCCGGATTGCCTCAACTTGCCATTGGCCATTGTCTTTGATGCCATTCTGGAGCCGTTCGAAACCATCTGGCGAACGGAAAACGGAGCCCTGCTGATCCTGCTTTCCAAACATGCCAAAGCTCAAGAGATTCAACAGTATCGCCTGCAATCCGCTCAACGGGCACTGCGTTATGCGTGTCGTCTGGCACCGGAACATCGCTGGGCTGCGGCCTCTGCGCTCGAACTTGCCAGATTGACTGCACAGACTGGCTCGATGGATCTGGCGGGACAATATCTGTCGAAGATGCTGGAACAGATTCCCCGGTCGGAATTCCAACCCATCGGCTGGTTCAATCTGGGGAAAGTCGAACTTTGCCAAGGTCGGCTGGACACGGCCCTGGATGCGTTTCATCGAGCCGGAGACTTGCTCATGGGGCACCCGCTGGAAGCCCTGAGTTATCTCTACGCAGGCAGAATCCAGATGGAAAACGATCGCCCCCGGGATGCCATTCCGCCGTTCACACGGGCACTTGTGCTGGCTGCGGGGTCGAAACACGAACCGCTGGCCACGCTGCAACTGGCCTCTGCATACCTGATGCTGGAACATTATCAGCGGGCCAATGAAATCCTGTTGGAACATCGAGCCCGATTCGCACATTCGCCGTTGCAGGATCAGGCGGCGTTCCTTGCCAGTCTCATCCAGTATCGGGGAACAAAAGACAAACAGGAAAAGTTCCGGGCGGGAACTTCACTCCTGGGAAGCATGACCAACCTGGAGACTTCCAGATGCTTTGGTGGACACTGGCAGTTGCTGGCGGGATCGACCTATCGCGAATTTGGCATGGCTCAACAGGAGTTTGCCATCCTGCGAACCATCCTGAAAAATTCTTATGCCTATCCGCTGCAAAACCGTGCCCGTCTGATGTTACTGGAAGATGCACCGGATCAATTAACGGATCTGCAGCCTCAACTCGCCAGGATTCCAGCTCATGGAAAACCATCTCCACTCTATTTCAAAACTCGCCTGAAAGAAGCTGAAACGACATTGCAGCAAGGCAACCCGGAAGTGGCACTGCAATTAAGCCGGGAGCTTGCAGAGCATCCTCAAGTGGCTGATGAAGACCGGCGGGCCGCTTTGCGGCTCATGGGACGGATTTATCAGTCTCGCGGCGAACACGAACTGGCGGTGCAGTGCTTCAGCGGGATCATCCCTTCTTCCACTGCGGACCAGCCCGCACCGACAGCCTCGCTTCTCTTTCCAGAGCAAGGGGTCAAATGAACACACACCCTCAATTTACTGTTCTCTTTCCCCACTTCACTTTTCGTCGCCATGAATCAGGCTTCCAAACTCTGAGTGCCTGTCGTAACGGTAAGACTCCGAAATGCGTCTTGTGGATGAACCTTCGGCACAGGCTGGCCATGGTGCTGCTGATCAGTGCCTGGATTTCCATCGAGGGCCGGACAGCCCGCGCCGAAGAAGTCATGCCGCTGTTTGGTCCACAGGAAGTGGAACCAGCCTCTTCCGGTGCCACTGTTACCAAATCTCCTATTACAAAGCCTCCCGTTGCAAAACCTCCCGTCACATCACCCGATCAAGAACAGCCGATCAATCAACAGACTTCATCCACGAAAGCCGCTGCCAAGAATGCGAACCCGCCGGGAGGTTCATCTCTCCCAACTCGTCAAGCGCCGGAGCCTTCCGGAGAAGAGACCTCATCTGATCTGCAAAGTCAGAAGGAACAGCGTTTTCGCGAACTGAAGCGGCAAATGGAGATTTTAAGCCAGCTGAGCAACCGGCCATCGGCGACCTCTGCGTCAGAAGTTTCATCAGAGGACTCCACGGATGCTTCAGCGGATTCTGCGCAGCAAGGGGAATCATACAAATCACGACGAACGGTCCCGGCACCGGACTCATTAGAACCGGGGTCGGCTGCTTCGAGATTGAACACTCGGGCAGGTACTGTCGCAGTCCCGCAATTGATTCCAGTGAGAGTGCCGGAAGAGGGGGCCATGACCACGCCGTCCCCCATGGTCGTGGAAGGGACAATTGATCGTTTCGCACTGGCCACCAGCCTGTTCGGAACGCAGCAGTGGGAAACGTGTCTTGATGTTCTCAAGCATACCGATCTGACTTCACTTCCGCGCGAGGATCAGATCTGGGCGGAATACATGCAGGCTTGCTGTCATCGCCGTACCGGTCGCAATGATCTGGCCCGGCAAGCCTATCGGCGAATTCTGTCAGAAAAAGATGCCGACTGGATCGGACAACTGGCCAGCTGGTGGCTGGATAATCTGGATGCCAAGGCAAAATTGAAAACCGATACTCAGCGATTATCCGAAACGCTGGCAGCCTGGGAGAATGAAATTGAAACACTCTCAAAAAAATCCACTCGAACAGCAACTGGTCCGTGAGCTGCAACGGGCGGAAGCGCTCTATCGGCGAATGCTCGCCAGCCTGAATGTCAACTTGTCCAAAGCCGACTGCGGCCCAGATGAGATCACGGCAGGGTTAGCACGCGTCCAGCCATTGATGCTGCAGATCCAGACCATGGAATCCATACTGGTGCCGCTGCGAAACGAGTGGACCAGACAGTCACAACAGGCTGGTCCAATTCTGAAACAGATTCTTCATCAGCATGAAGAAATTCTGAAAACGCTGATCAATCGAATCGATGTCCTGGAGCAGCAACTGCAACAGCATCGACAGAAAGCGCTGCCTGAGATGGACAGGTTCGTCCGGCATCAGCAGATGCAACGAGCCTATCAGCAATCGGTACGTTGACAGCGTCGACAGTGAGGGGGGCAAGACAAATGTCGATCATTTTTCAATCCAAGGCCATGTTGCAGGTGCTTTCACAGGCACGACGCTACGCTCGGAGTTCCATGTCTATTTTGCTCTGTGGAGAAAGCGGGACGGGCAAGGAACTGGTGGCTCATCAGATTCATCAGGAAAGTCCACGCCAGACTCGGCCTTATGTTCGTGTGAACTGTGCCGCCTTCTCTGAAACACTGTTTGAAAGCGAACTGTTCGGCCACGAAGCTGGAGCGTTCACGGGCGCCACACTTCGCCGCCTGGGACGGTTTGAAAGCACCTGTACAGGAACTCTGTTTCTGGATGAAGTGGGCGAAATCCCTTCGGCCATGCAGCCCAAGTTATTAAGAGTCCTGGAAGAACGAGAGTTTCAGCGTGTGGGTGGAAATGAAACATTGCAGTTCACTGGACGGATGATTGCAGCCACGAATCGTGATCTGGAACAAGAGGTTCAAGCAGGACATTTTCGCGAAGACCTGTACCATCGGCTCAATGTGCTCACGTTGTGGTTGCCTCCGTTGAGAGATCGCCGGGAAGACATTCCCGCGCTGGTCCAGCACTTCATCCGCCTGGCCCAACCCGAACTGGAACGTCCGGTCAAAGGAGTGACGCGACAGGTCATGCAGAAGCTCTGCGAACATGATTGGCCCGGTAATGTGCGCGAATTGAAAAATACCGTGCTGCGGTTCTGCATCCTGGCAAATTCCGACGTGGTTGATCACGTCGATCTGCCCTCCGTGCCGGATGTGATCTGTTTTCAGACCGATGCGGCCACATCGGAATTGCCGGTGCTTTTCGAGAATTTATCGCTGGCTGAAATCGAACGACAGGTCATCCTGCATCGGCTCCGCATTTTTCGCGGAAACAAAACAGAGGCCGCCGCCGCATTGGGAGTTACTCCGCGCACGCTACGAAACAAGGTCTCTCACTACCGCAAACTCGGCTTCGTCGGTTAGGGCAAATTGCCGTGGCCCTGGCCTGCATAGCGAGTTTCGATTGATGAAAGACGACTCGCCGCGCGGCGGAACTCAGGCGATGCGGAGTGAATGCTCTCTGGTCTGGAAGCAAGGGTTTTGTTTCGGGACTGTATCTGGTTGGACAGTGAAGGCACTCGCGGTGGATAAGAGCGCGGGATCGGCTCCTGCGACAACTGGTCAGCCAGATAACGGCTGTAGATCAGACTGGCGTCAGCTGTCATATGCACGCCGTCCGGAAACATCTCCGGAACAATGCCGGGAAGGTTTCGGCAATCGAGCAGTTGCACCCGGTTCTGTGCAATGACCTGCAGCAGTTCCGGATCGAGTTCATAAGGGGTGGCAATCGGCATGGCAGCCAGCACCAGCGTGACATGCTGGCTGTGGATCATGTCCAGAAATTCCTGCAGGCGGTGATAGGTTGGGGCGGGAAGTTTCTGCTCCGCCAGACGGGTCTGTCGTTGATTGAGCTGCTGACTCCCATCTCGATAACCCGGGATGAGTGTGTCGAGAACCCGCCGTTGCAGACGATCCCGATTACTGCACATGGCCGACACGGAACAGACCAGGTAAGACATGCGCTCTTCGAACGTCTTCAGGTCGTACCGGCACAGTTCCGGCCAGTCATCCGGCTGACAGTAGTATTGGGCCAGTCGCCCCGGATGCAAGGTCGGCTTATCGCGCAGGTGTCCTCCTTCAAATCCCAGCACAAGGACATCTGGAGCATGCTCCAGCTTGTAGAAATAGTTTCGATAAGCATAAAACCAGTCTGCCAATGCCGTGTTGTCCGGGTTGATTTTGATGGTGGCGGGATGTACCCCGGTGCAAGCAGCAAACTCTTCTTCGAAAATGTCCGGAGTAATCCCGTGCCGTGTCATGGAGTTGCCGAGAAACAGAACTTGAGGATGCTCAGCGGCCGAGGTCAATTCATCGGACTTAGAACGAAAAGACCGCAAGTGGCCCACATCGATAGACAGATGATCCTGAATCATCCGCATCCCGGCTTCGCCGAGAAGAAGACCGACAGCCACCATCAGAATCACGCGATATTCCGTCCCGATCACTCGGCGGACTTCCGGGAAAAGACTAAACATGTTGTAAGAAATTCGTAGAGAACAGGTCGTATTGGATGACAACAAAGTTTTGAGTCCACCGTTGCGAAGGCTGAGGCAACGATAGTTCGTACATGTCATCGAGGTGAGGAGAAAGCAAAGCCGACCGGTGGTTCAGACACAAGTCCTGTTCTGGCTGTATGGATTGTGTGATTGCGTGGCAAAAATCCAACGTGCCTTCTGGCCGACACCTGTTCGGCTCAAGATTTTCCAGAATTGCTGATTTGGCATGTCCTTTTCTCTGGGTGTCTGCATAAAATTCAGGGTCAATTGCTCTGATCCGTGATACGGCACTCTCCTGATTTTGAAAGTTGACAAAGCACTCGGTGCATCGTCTACTCTAAAATTTGGGGTTGGTCTAAACGCAAAGTCCGACAACGGAGGACGTTTCGCGATGACGCACCCCAAATCCAAGCCCTGACAGGGCACTCAGGAGTTTTTGAAAGGGGATCTGTCTGGTGACGATTGAGAACCGCACAGAAACGCGACTGCTGATCGCTGATGATGATCGCACCTTCCGGCGAACGGTGGTGGAGATTCTTTCGCCCTATTTCACTGTCATCGATGTCCCATCCGGAGAAGATGCCATTCACGTTGTGGAAACGGTACAAGTGGATGTCGCGATTTTCGATATGAACATGGATCTGCTCACCGGCCTGGATGCAATCCGCTGGGTCCGGGAGCATCAACTGGAAATTCCCTGTATCCTGATGAGTTCTGACGTCACGCTGGAAATTGAAACGCGGGCCCGGGAACTGGACACATTTTCGGTGATACGCAAACCACCGCGCCGGGCGCATCTGCTGGATCTTATCCACTGTGCCCTGGAGATATAGAACAAGTTGCCCTGGGCTCGCGCTGCGCGCGTTTCGACTGGTGAAACGCAACTCGCCGCGTGGCGGAACGCGTTCGATGCAGGGTGAGTACGCTCTGTGCTGTGCTTGATGAATTCCGTCTGACCAGCAGAAGCACTTCCCGGGTTCCTGATGTTGATCAAGATTTCCTGCGAGTCTTCTTCAGGAAGCAATCGGGATGTTGCTGGCACATGTGTTCAAGGCATTTGTGGAACAGTCTCCGAAGAGCGCTACGGCGTTCGATGCAGGACGATCCGCGTAATTTCCGGGCGACAATTCCATCGTAACGGGTGCTGACCAGCGAGGCCGCGGGAGACGTGCAGTAACGTGGGATGCAATTGAAATGTGCCGCTGGCAAAACGGCAGCCATATCGACTGGGAGAATAGACGGGACCGATCATCGGGAGTTGCACTTGCCCGCCGTGATTATGACCCGAGAGCATCAGTTGCACCCCCTGATGGCATGCCCAGCGAATATTGTCTGGCGTGTGACTGAGCAACAGACGGAAATCAGCCGGTTCCGATAAGTCGGGGTGCTGACCCATCCATGGCGTCTCGTCCCCGCCAGTCAACAGCCTGGCACCATGAACGATCAGTGACTCGCTGCGAGACCCCACATCCGTCCATCCACAACCAGACAGAGCTTGCCGAATCTGCTGCGAATCTTGATACCAGTCATGATTTCCCAGGATGAAGTAACTCCCCAGAGTGCCATGATACTGTCCCAGTGTTGCGGGAATCCAAGACAATAATTCCAGATTGTCGATCAGGTCTCCCGTAAAACAGATGAGATCTGCCGGTTGCCGGGTGACTTTCTCCAGCACCCGTGAGTAATACTCCTGTGTGATCGTGCCGAGATAGTGAAAGTCGGAGAGATGCAAAATCGACATTTCCTCCCAGTTTGCCGGAAGGCTGGGGAAATAGAAATGCTTCTCATTAAACTCCAGCTGAAACTGCTGATTCCAGGGAATGTGAACCAGCGAAGAATAGGGGCCGGGTCGCGCAGGCAGATGCCCCAACTCCGCAGCAATGTTGTAGATGTGCTTCGAGTGTTCAACGGGCAACTCGTGGAATCGATGCCACAGGCGAAAGAGACTTCTCAAGCACAACCAGAGACATCCTGCTGCACAGATCGTGAATACGACTGTCCAGAAATGGCTCAGTTTACTCCATGATCCCCCCGACAGGAGACGGGGACCGTGCAGGCCGGCAAACCAGATCACCGCCAATGGGAACAGGACCAGTACGGCATCATGGAAATGTCGGATGAATTTCAGCGTTCGCGGCGACCAGGCCAGGCTGTGCAGCCGATTCACAAATGCAATCCAGAGAACGGCATTTCCTACGAAAAAAAGGGTCAGCAGCGAGAGATTGGTCCAGAACATGAATTGAACGATGATCACCTTTGGTCAAAAAATCTCTGCTGCGATCCCCCAGCCCTCTCACGCAACTCAAATTTCGGTTAAAGCGCATTCACCCCGTATCGGCCGCGTTCCGTCACGCGGTGAGTTACCTTTCATCAGTCAAAACGCGCGCTGCGCGGGCCGAGGCCAGAGCAACTTGCCCCAGAAAATGTGAAGCGAGCGACGACGGAGCGGAATCGTGAGAAACCGCCCCGGACCCCAGGCTGCGGGACAGCACGAGTGCTTTGTCAACTTTAAAAGCTTGGATAGGCTTGAACGCCAAGTCCGTCAATGGAGGACGTTTTGCGATGACACACCCTGAAACCAAGCCCTGACGAGCACCTGCCAGGGCATTAGAATTCACCCACAATCTCCCCCCCGGCAATGGTGGAGATCGCTTCAATAATTTTGGGGTCGACTTTTTCGCTGATGCCACGTACGGCACCATCCGCGAACAGGAAGTTGACAGGTCCCGGACGAGGCGAGCCGACCCCATCCGGACCATTCAGATACGGTTGCTTCGTAAATGCACGGATTGTGGCACGTCCCCCTTCGCCCCAATTGGTGACATCCGTGGATTCTGTGATCATCACGGTGTTGGACGTTCCATCCGTGATATCACGCAGACGGGTAAACCGGTTATATCCAAAGACGCCTGCTTTGGGGTCGTTAGCCGGGAGAGTGGGGCCATCTTTTCCTAATCCGCCGATGCCCACGTAATTCGTCTTGCCAAATGGACCTTCACCACGTTGACGCTGGGCGGGATTCAGTAAGCCGTTAACCGGTTGTGACAGCGGCTCTTTATTCGCTGCCGCATTCCAACCGGATTTGGAATCGATCTGATTATACAGGACGGCCTGATCCAGAAAGGGGAACAAGGAGACACACCAGCTCAGACGCTCTTCCGGAAGTTGTAAATCGGCATTGGGAACGGTTCCTTCCGGGAAATGGTTGAACACATCGTGATAGTTGTGCATGGCCAGTCCCAGTTGCTTCATATTGTTTTTCGACTGTGAATTCATGGCGGCCTGGCGGGCCTGCTGGACGGCGGGCAACAGTAATGCCGTTCCAATTGCCAGGCCACCGACGCCTGCGCCGGGTGTCACAGAACCACCGATGAGTGGTAGCCCCGGAGCAGACTGCCGGGAGTATCCGTGCCAGCCTTCTTTCTCCCGGGTGGTCACCCCCACATTCATGAACAGGTTCTGCACAACCAACTCAGCGGGTGGAAACGCATTCACATCCACCGGCAGGGGAGCCCCTTCCTCAATGATGCCCGACTCTCGCAGTCCCATTTCCGCTGCATTGATGAACGTGGGAGCCAGACCCAGCAGAAGTTTATAAGTACTGGCAGGATCAACCACGTTCAATGAAGTGAACTCTGCCGGCAGCATCTCAAATGTTTCCGCCAGATCTTCTTCAATCGACCAGCTGAACAGACGCCCGCTGTGACGCATGATCTGGGCATCCACAGCTTGCGGAATCAGTCCGATGACCAGCCAGTCTTCCCCCACGGAAATGGTAGGCGAAATGAAAGGAAATTTCGGCAATCGGAGATAGAAGACGGTTCGATCATCAACATCAACCTGTTGCAGTTCCAGGTGTCCGGGGCGTCCGTGTTCGGCTTCCTGGATGATCCGCCCCAGGATCTTTTCCAGACAACTGACGAGTTGGCCCTGATCCTGCACGCTGGTGATGGAGACCGCTCCCAGTCCGAACATTCCCTGCGAAGAGTCCGTATACAGACAGTGCAGATTGCCGAGTGAACTCAGGAGTTCTGCGGGAGCGAACCCGAGTTCCTGCTGGAGTTTTTCCAGCGCCTTGTCGATTTCCTGATCGACATTCTTCGGTCCGAGCTGTGCCAGTTCCCGCACGATCTTCAGAATGGTGGCATAAGCCTGATTGGTATCGAAGCTGCAGGCCATCAGTCCCAGATGATGCAGCGGCATGGCTGGCAGGTCTTCCAATTGGAACGATTCCTGATCCAGCAGGGAGAGCAGGCCGGTGTGCTCTCCAGGTGCTTCCAGCATGACTTCGGACCAGAGACTGTCGCCTCGATAACCGGAGAGACTGGCGACATGATTCAGATTGGTCAGACCGAGAATTTTCAGGATCTGACTGACTTTGGGAGATTCTTTTTCTGAATTGCCGGGAATGGGTGGCAGAGATTGATTTCCAAACTTGTCCTGCAGCGACTTGAAATCGACCCAACCGAGCGTGGTGACTTCGAAGTCGTCTTCCAGATGGGAATATTTCTCCCAAAGCGGATGTGATGTCAGATTGGGACGTTCTCCATCGGCCACAGCGATAGAATTGGCAATGGCATTCATCCCGGCGGCGATGACCAGATTTTCACCCTGTGCCCACCAGCCCAGTTCCACCAGCGGATTATCAATTTTGATATAGCGAACTTGTCGGCCTTTGACTTTGGTACTGCGGACATCTGCCTGTCCGTTGGAGAACTGGGTGACAACTTCACCCAGCATCTCGGCTCCTTCCGCGGCGAATGGAACCACAACTGTGGCCCAGGCTTGAAATGGCTTGCCTTCGGGGGCATCCACCGCGACCGCAACGGAGACGCCATGTTTCTGCAGATGTTCAACAATGCCAGCTACACCGGAGGTCTCTTCATGGTCCCCCATCCAGGCCAGAATTTCGTCAAAGACATTCATCAGGCCACTCTCGTTGAAAGCCTGATAAGCCACCGTCTGCTCGTAAGCGGCTTCATGCCCGGCAGAGCCATCCAGCCGCAGATAAAACACAGAGTCTGCCGGCAGAAGTTCACCTGGAGTCCAGACGGTCTCTTTCTTCTGGGCATAGCTCCAGCCGGTCGCCAGGGCCAACACCAATACCGCCACCCCACATAACAATCTTGGAAACGACTGCATTTTCATGTTCTGCCTTTCAAAAAGGATCAGTCCGAGAGGAACGCCCTGGCATTCATATTGTTCCCGGTGCTCTCTTCTCTTTCCCAGTCCCCAGCGGATCAGATTTGAAACGACTGTCATCACATAGAAATCATTCCATCCAGCTCATGCACAAGTATCGCGAATTCTTTCAACTCGCAATGGTGGATTGCCCTGCATCGATCATCTTTTCATGAATTTGCCGGCTGCGTGGTTTCCTGTTTGAGCCGCTGCGATCGGATTTCGCGTATGAATTCGTTGATCCGGCTGGGCTCCAGATATTTCGTCACGGAATTTCGAATGGAGTCGCACAGCCGCATCATCCGGGCTTCCGCAACTCGGTCCCCCGCATTTTGTGCCGCCTGCACAGCCACCAGTTGCAGTTGATCGATCTTCATGAACAGTTGTTGTTGCGAAGGGAGGCGTTGCAGATCTTTGAGAAACCGATCGACATCGTCCCAGCGTTTTTGATCGACTGCAGCATTGGTCCGAGTGATCAGCACTTCCCGGGTTGCCACGATTTCGACGAGTTCGCTTTCGAGCAGTTGTACTTCTCCTTCCACTTCCAGCCGGGCGCGATCATCGGGGGTTTCCAGCTGCAATGTTGCGGCGGTTCCGGGAAAGACAGGCACGCGCGCCAGCAAGGCCGTTCCACTATAAACCTGTAACGACTGCAGGCGTCCATCGGGCGGTGCTGGAAGAGTGAGAATTCCCCGGCGATCGGTCGCGAACTCAATGGGCGGCTGTTGCGGTCCCACCGGCGGTGGAGACTGTGGAGAAATCAGACAGCGAATTCCCACCAGCGGGTTCTGGATTTGTCCGCGCGGAAAAATCAGGATCTCTGTCGCAGGAGAGTCCGATGTGATGTGCATCGCGAGCACCTGTACGCGGCGACGCAAGACGGGCAGAGGAGTGCGAAACGCGGAATGCTGTTTCAATGTCAATCTTGCCCGCTGCACCCGGTCAACCTCCAGATAGGTCCAGGGGATGGTCTGAAGACGCTGCAACTTCTGGTGTTGATCGAAGTATCTCAGAAAGGGAACCAGAAACATGCCGGATTGGAAGGGGGCATCAGGTCCTTCCGGCGGAGCCAGTTCACCCGCCCGAACCAGGCATTCCGTGCGACCTGGTTCAATGACGTCGATCTCGACCAGCGGACGGAACAACTCCTGAATCAGTGCTGCCAGTTCGCCAGCCGTGTCCCGGCGATCAGAAATGAGACGTTGATGCTGATTGCCCAGCGACTGTGAACTCTGATCCCATTCCCGGCCGGCAATAACCAGAGTTCCTCCCCGTTCTTCCATGATAATGCGAAACACTTTATCCACGGACTCTTCACCCCAGATCTCATTTGCAGTGGCTGATGACAGGTCTCCCAATGAGGCGATGAGTGTTCCGGATGACTCCAGAGAGACACGCATGTTCCACATCTGGCCATATCGCGCAGCCAGATGTGCCTGCAACGACTGCGTCCATGTCTTGCAGATCGACACGGGCAATGTGGCGGCTGGTCGGCAGGTGATCTGAACTTCAACCTGATAAGGACGCAATACCCAGGGGGGGCTGACTGGCGGTTCGGGCGACTGTGGCGGCAATTCTGCCTGACTGGCTGTTGCGAAACAGCAGGCCGACAACAGGAGAACGGACCACAGCAGGCCGGGCTCTGCCGCACGTGACAGGAACCAGGGGCGCGAACTGAAGAAGAAACGAATCAGGTTCAGAATCATGGCAACGACTCCCGATACCACGGCTGAACCCGCCAACGATCAATCTGATCATAACAGTGTGCAAACCGTTCCGGAAAACCCCGAATGTTCTTTCGCAAGATGACAAACTGATCCACTTCCCACAGCGGAATATAAGCAGTTTCTTCCCAGAGATGGCGATGCAGCGTCTGCAGAGCGTCAATCGCCAGACTCTGATCTCCAATCCGGTCCAGCCGGACCAGTTCCTGTCGAATCCAGTCGGGATAAGCTTTTAAACCTTCGATGTCGGCTTGATTTGAGAATGTCAGCAGCGGCCACATTTCCAGAACCGGCTCTTGAATTTCCAATGTCCGATAAAGGATGTCCCATGTTGATGGTGGCGGATCGCCGGCCCCCACAATGTTGATTTCCAGACCGACACGTCTCCAGTTCTTGACGATCTCAGTGGTGACCTTCATCGCCATGGGGTCGGGCGAAACGATCATCGTGAGGGGAGGAATTTCATGCTTTGATTTCTGCCGTGCTGCCAGAATCAGGGCGAACGCATTGGACAGATCGAAGCGACGCGGCTGAATTGTCACGTTGCGGGCAGGACTTTTCGAAGAAAATGGAACGGTGACCAGACGGCCATGCCGGGCGCGGGGGTCCTGTAACACCACCTCTTTCAATAAATGGTCACCATCAATGGCAGATGCCAGCCCTTTTCGGAGTTCCGGAATCTGGAGTGGCACGCTGGCGGGATTCAGCTGCAGGAGATGCGTTTGCGGAAGCAGGCAGGGCTGAATGAAGAAGGCCCGCGTGAACTCCACATCCGCCTGCAGGGTTCTTAATTCCACATCCGGCAGACCGCTGGCCATCGAAACCTCTCCCCGGCGGAGCCCCTGAATCAGTTTCTCTGGAGAACTGTAGCGGTGTTCCACAATCGCAGCCACATGCGGCTGCGATTGACTGACCGGTTCCGGAATTGCCCGTACATATTCACACAACTCCGCAGATTGGCTGAAGAGTTGAAAGCCGACAGGACTTTGCAGCGAACTCCCCGCCTTGTCCATGATTGCTGAGGGGCGAATGGCGATCTCCGCCAGAAGCGGTTCCACTCGGGGGGGGACCCGCCTGAATTTGAGTTTTAATTCTGTTGGCGACTGGACATCGACTCCCCCCACGAATGTCGAGAGTCGTTCATCAAAATGCGGTGATTCCGGGTCCAACCTGATGCGCAAGGTGTCAGCCAGATCCCAGGCTGTGACGCGGGCTGTCGTGTCATGCGGCTGGTGGTACTGCTTCAGGCGAAAACGCATTTCGCGGCCCAGGTCGGACGGCTCCCATTCTTCGAAGAAACGGGTCCGATAATATGCGGTGCCATCCCGGATTCGATCCATTTCGAATAGCGGAAGTTCTGTGAGGCTTCGACGACGTTCATCGGCAGGAGAGCGCACCGGATAAGCGAGACATTCTCCGGGCAAATCGACCACCCCGACATGCAGACGCTGATACCGTTCAGCAAAATTTCCATAAGGCTGTCTGAAATCCTGATGAAGCGGCCAGATGGCCACAGCCTGTTCCGCCGCCAGCACAGCCCCCCGAACATCCTGAGCCTGACTTGCCTGAACCGCCAATTGCATCTGCGCCCGAGCCTGTTGGTCAAGTTCTTCAGAAAACTTTCGATAGACAGCATGTTCTGGAAATCGTTGATGCAGCTGACCCAGATAATATTGAGCCTGAATGAACTCGCCATTCTGTAAGGCCGCTTCAACAATGTGCTGCACCACTGCTCCTGTCAGGGCGGGCAGTTCTGGAGTTTGAGGAGCACGGCGGAACGCTTCTTCCAGGAGTGCCCAGGCCGATTCAAAATCTTCGGCCTGTCTCCGTTGACCGATTTCCAGCAGAAGCAGCTTCAGTCCCATTTGCGGAATGCCGTCCCAATCCGGACGGTTCCGTTGCAGTCGCGTCAACAGTTCATAGGCCAGGTCCAGATTGGGAGTCTGTTCCTGCAATAACAGATCGATCCGTTGCAGCAACAGGTCTTCGTAGTGCATGAACTGTTTGACCAGTCTGACGGGAAGGCGAAATTCTTTGCGATCAGGACCATCCGGCAACGTGACCACAAAAGTGTTCAGTTCTTCAATTTCCTGATCCAGCTTTTCGCGTTTCTCACCGAGCACCTTTTTGCGAGCTTCGAATTTGATCGCCAATTCCTGCTGGCGCAATGCCAGCGTGTCGGGGCGAGGAGTCATGGGGTTGACGATCAGCACGTCGTCATTGGTCAACACGATCCAGTCCCGCGGGGCCTGCGTCAGCAACTCTTCCGCACTGGGAACCGGCAACTCTTTAAGACGCGGCAACCGTTCGACAGCGGGTTCGAGACCAGCTTCGGTCTCAGCTGGATTGCTCGCGTTTACAGCCGGGGCGTCTTGGGCACGGAGCCTTCCCGGTCCCGTGAAACAGGCCATCCCCATCAGAAAAACGTATCCCCAAGGCTGCACGATTCACCTGTTTCCCTGTTCTGCAAACAAGTTCATTTCAATCGAATCAGAGAACCATCCACGGTTCCCACGCTCAACGCTTCCTCGGTCGATTCCTCCGCATTCATTCCTTTTTTCATCCGTATGGGGCCGAAGCTCAGGGCATTCCCGGTCTCCATGATGCGATCAATCTCCCCATTTTCCGGATTCACGGAGAGCACTCTTCCCGACTGCAGGGCAATCACCATTTGTCCCTGATGATCGGCTACGCCCGCAACGGAAGTTTTCTCCAATGGTAACGTCCAGCGGCAGGTGAGTTCGTTTCCCATTTCCACGGCAGAGAGTTTCTGCTGGCCTTCTTCGATCAACATGAGTCCATGGCTGATCCAGGGCCGATTCGATAATGACAAGTCAAACACGCTGCTGCCGCGAACCTCCAGATTCGCACCTGAAAACAACGTCACCTTGCGGGAGTGATCAACAATGGCCAGCAGGCCTTGAGCCACGGCAGCGGGAAAGAAGACCTCCGAATCCAGTTGTCTGCGGGCGATTTCGGCCAGATAAGGTTTGGGCTCACTGTTCAATCTGAGCAGCAGCACCAGTCCTTTCGAAGTGACTCCCACTGCCTGTTGATCGCTCACAGCAGACAGGCTGACCCAGACATGCTGTTCATCGCTGGGAAATGTGAACGGATGTACGGATGGCTGACCGGCAGGGCGAAGTACATGAATCCCCCCGGCGACAGGATACAAAACTGCGTCTCCCACCGCACATGGAACCGCTTGCGGAACTTCCGGCAGCGGCGAAGTCGATTCAATCTGACCAGTTGCTGACAGGGTCCACTGTTGAGGCGTGCTTCCCCCCATCGCGACAGCCATCCGATTCCGGGAAACAGGTGCTGCCAGCAAGGGGGCCGTGAGCTCGTTGGGAATGGGAAGTCGCACCACCGGGTCCAGGACAAATTTTTTTCCGGTGATCTGTGAACTGGAAATTCGAAATGTCTGTCCCGCATCTGTGAAGAGAACCATGAAGGAGCGATCTTCCGGAGATGCGCAGGCCAGCACCGCGGCCCCCAGCATCGTTTGCCAGTCACTGATCATCTCATCTCGATCGGTACGAGTCATGCTGACCGCGCTGGAAAAAGGGCGACTGCGGGCATGAAACAATTCTCCAGAGACAAACTGCAGGGGCTGAGTGGCAGTCCCGGGGCCAATCGGTTTGCCGTCCAGTTGCAGAACATCGGTCGTCAATCGCAGGCGGCTGAGCGCTGCGGTCGCCATCCAGAGTTGTCGATCCGGTCCCGGCAGCAGATAGGCCGCCCCGGTCTGTGTCCCTTCGCTGACATAGACCGGTCCGCGCGTGAGAGGAGGTTGCCCGGGATCGTCTGAAAGTGAAAATGTACTGATCCGTTCCCCACTGGACGGGATAAACAGGTCTCGCCCCCGCAGCACTGGAGCATCCAGGACGCGACCATTGACGACGCTGGAGGCTGCAGTCGAGAGGCTTCCCCCCTCCTCGTTCAACTCGAGCAGATGCAACGTTGCCCGGTCTGTCTGATTTTCGATCGCCAGCAGATAAGCGGCCACTGTCAGTAACGGGGCCTGAATGGAGCCCGCCGGTTGACCCAGGTCGAAGACATTCTGGCATGCCAGCGGTCGCGTGGTCAGTTGATAAATCACCTGCTGTTGCCCTGCGACAATCAGACGTTGCCCATGATCCATCTCGACAGGACCGCTGACAGGTTGAGAGAAGACCAGTGCTCCTGTGACTTGTCCGGTCTGCACCATGATTGACAGCAGTTTTCCGCTTTGTGTGGGGACATACAAAATTTCCCCAGACAGAAGTGGCCGTCCGGAAAGATCCTCGCCGATGGGCTGTCGCCAGAGCAGGGCTCCCGTCTCGCGATGGAGTCGCACCAGTTCCTGATGATTGCGATCAAACAACAGCAGGCCGGGAGAATTCTTCTCCAGCAGCGGAAAGAATGGGGTCTCGAAGCCGATCACCCGCCGCCAGACCGGCTGGCCGGTCGTGCGTTCGATTCCGTAACAGCAGTCTTTGGCGAGCATCAAAACCGTCTGTCCGGTCGCCACTTCGTCCTTGCTGGTGCGTCCCAGAAACCCCAGCGTCAACATCTCTTCCGGCCAGTCATGGTCGGTCGTCAATGCGGATTGATCGAGATCCTGATCGTCCACGCTTTGGCGTTCTTCCGTCAGCATGCGCCGAAGTCGTTCGTCCAGTTTCTGATCGGCAGCAAAATACGGATAACGATTAAGCAGATTTCGCCGTGTCTGTAATGCCTGTAATGGGGCATGGGCGGCCAGCGCGTTGTCGATGATCTGCAAATGTTCCTGATAGACATCATCCCGCAGGATGAGTGCCTGCGCGGCCCGTTGTGCCTGTTCGATCTGCGCAAATGATTCCACCGGCAATGCGTCTTTCGGAGCATACGCCTGCATGAGTGCGCGGGCCTGCCGGGAAACATCCAGTAATTTCGGATCAAAATATTTTCCCGCTGCTTCTGCTGCTCCCAGTGCAATGGTCCGTGAAAGCCGCAAAATCTCCGCATGCAGGACTTTGAAACCTTCAGTATCTCTTTGTTCCTCAATGAATGTTCGGAGTTGTTGAAGCCCCTCCGGATATTTCGGGGCTCCCCCCTCTATGAGTTGCCGTACGCGGGCCTGCCCCAGCAGTCTGCGGGCGTCAGGCGTCAGCCCGTCGCGAGGGTGATTCAGAATAAATGTCTGCAAAGCTTCGATGCTGGATCGAAAGTTCCCCTCTTCGTACGCCTGTCTGGCAATCTGGAATGCCTGCTGAGTGGTCTGCTGAGTGGCGATGAAATAGAAAATCGCCCCGGTCAGCAACAACACCGCAGCCACCACTCCGCCCCCCAGAATCAACGGAGATTGCAGTACATCTTCTTCTCCCGGACGGCTTTGTTGTGACCGGACAATGGATCGCAACCGTTCCGAGAGTGGAGACTCGACAGCTGGCCCTGCTGACGGCTTTGCTGAGGTTGCAACGCGAATCGCCGGTCCGACCTGTGGAACTTGTGAAGCCTGTGGAATTTGTTCGACATGAACGGGCAGTTCCACCTTCGCGCGCCGGGTTCCCGGTACGGGCTTCTTTTCCACTGGCTGAATCTGTTCCGGCGGAGCCTGTGGTTCCCGAATAAAAGGATCGATGGGTGGCAACGGGACGGGCTTGTCGGTTCGCGGAGCCGGGGACGGTTCTGGCCGGGTTCGTTCTGGCCGGACTCTTTCCGGTTGAGTTGGTTCCAGTGGGGAGAGCTCATCCTGAAAAACCAGATCGACAGAACCGAATCGCAGCACGTCACCTGCATGCAGTTCGACGCGCATCCTGGGAATGCCATTCACATCCAACGGCTGCTGTGAAGCAGCGACCGCTTCATATCCCCCCCGAGACCAACTGATCCGGCAGTGCATGACAGCCACATCGTCTTCATCAATCGCAATATCATTGGAGACATGACGGCCGATCGTGATGGGAGTTTGTTTTTTCAACTCCCGCCGTTCGAGATCTCCCTGCAGAGGCTGGATTTCAATAAAGGCCATGTGTCCCTTCAGACTCTCGAAGCAACGAATGTTTGTAACGAATGTTTGTCAGGAAATAATGTTTGACCGCTCATGGAAATTGACGTGTGACCGTACTTCCAAGTTTGCCCGAGTGGAGAAAAAGGTTCAGAATGTCAGGGGTTGGAAGTACGTGTGGCCTCATTTCGATCGTCCGGAACTGGCACGACGAATCCGCTGCATCTGGGCTGTGATGCCCGCATCCGTCACTGCGACCACTGTGCCGTGCGCGGCTGCCGGATCAACTTCGATCAGCATTTCAGTTTTATTTTCAGTCGAAATTTTACCTCGCAGAAGTTCTACCAGATCATCAATTTCAGGAACCGGGACATCGTCCACGCGGATCACATTCTGTGCATCAATTCCGACAATCACTGCCGCCGCTTCGAGGTCTGCCTGCATGGCCTGTGGTGAAACGCCCGATTCCTCAGCACTGGGAGGGGTGGTTTCCAAAGATTTCTGTAACGTGAATGAGGCGGTAATCATAAAGAAGATCAGCAGGAGAAACGTCACATCCACCATGGGGGTCATGTCGAGCCCGGGTTCCTGCAGTTCCGGGCTGGCAATACGAAACTCCGCTTCTCCTTCCTCCGGATTTCGCCAGGGATCGGGCCGCCGTTGCCAGACCTGCAGGTCTGTGGCGACAGGATCTGCCGACTTCATCCCGGGAACAGCGGTTCGCGCCACCTGTGCTGTCTGGGAAACCGGTTCTTCAAGTTGATTTTCCTCGATCTGGTTGTGTGCCGTGGTGCGATCCACCTGCGGTTGCGGGACCTGGATCCGATGTACACATGCTGGGCAGGTGACCATGGCTCCCGCCTGCCGCTGGGAGATGCTCATTAACTGTCCGCAATGTGTGCAGCGAAATTGAATCGGCATCAGTTCGGGTTCCTGCTGCTCTCCATCCAGGTGAATCCACCGACTTTGCCGGCGAGAGCAACGTGCTTTATGGTTGATCCATGACGCCCAGGAAAAATTTCAGGTCGTCCTCTGCGGGAGCCGCTTCGCTGGCCGCCCGGGTCACTTCATCGACAATCCCGGCAGGGACATCCCGGTCTGCCTTAATAATGACGTTCAACCGTCCCTCTGCGACAGCGGCCCGGACATACGGAGTGACTGCTGCCGGCTCGACAGGTCCGTTTTCTTTCCTTTCGTTCGACAGGTAGATTTCCGGTTCTCCTTCCGTTTTGAAAATGGAAATCACCGTGGATTGATCCTGCGAGACTCCCAGGCCATTTCGGGCATGGGGCACTTGCAGCTCTGTTGATCGTTCCATCTTCGATGTGACCATAAAAAAGATCAAAAGCAGGAACGTCACATCGATCATCGGGGTGATATCCAGCTCATCATCCAGAATAGAGCCGGGTCGTTTGAGCCGAGAACTCTCTGAAAACATCGTACTTTGACCTGCGAAGAGTTTTTTGTGAACGATGCCCCAGCATCATCCAGTCGTTCCAAACCTGATCGGATTCAGACCAGGGACAAGGAGAAAAAGAGAAAGCATATTCACCCCACACAAACCCCGTTCCGCCATGCGGCGAGTTGCCTTTCATCAGTCGAAACCGCCCTGCGCCGGCCCAGGCCAGAGCAACTTGCTCTCTGAGTCTGTCCGGAAAGGTCAATTTGGGCTGCGATCGGCTCTTTTGCGTTCTGAACTTCGTCAGCCTGCATCGACGAATCCTGGGGATTCGCCTGCTTCGGCTTCCTTGTCAGAACA
>Ga0182738_1000959_pt1 | contig 37807 bp, 31 predicted proteins | sample eDN5th30CBELigMG_FD_128876 | JGI IMG/M metagenome (GOLD analysis project Ga0182738, IMG submission 128876) | Enriched Miracle-Growth compost microbial communities from Emeryville, California, USA - eDNA 5th pass 30_C BE-Lig MG (version 2)... ...
ACCCCTGGCTCACCAAGCACCTGGCTTCGTGAGCAGCAGAGAAACGAGATTATGAAGGAGTTTTTTAAACCTGTCAAACCACCTTCGCGTGACCCGTTTCAGTGAGGCCGCCTCGATTCCGCGCCCGATTTCCTTTTTACAAAAACCGGCCCGGTTCGCGTCGCGCTTCGGGTTAACCCTAGTGCGCGTTGCGTCGAGGAACGAGACTATAGCACGCCTTTTTATCCGCGTGCAAACGCGCCCGCCCCCACTGGCCCGAACCGCCCCCGCCCCAGCCGCCCAAGGCTTTGAATCGGCAGGGAAATAAATATTTTTAAGCCCCGCTCCTGCTCCCGTCGCGTGGGGGATATTACTGGGGACGCGGACCAGGATAGCGGGATGGGCCCGCCATATTCACATGGCAAACCTCTATACTTTCCACAGCAGCAAGCGTTTTACTGTCGAGAGACAAACATCGCAGGGCTACGCCGCTGCCAGAACCGACAAAAACACAAAATCAGCCATCCGTAACCGGAACACAAGATGCCCATCAACGAAGATATCCTGATTAACGTTACCCCTTTTGAAACCCGCGTGGCATTAGTGGAACAAGGCGCCGTCCAGGAAATCCATGTCGAGCGCAGCATACAGCGAGGGCATGTGGGAAACCTCTACCTCGGCAAAGTCGTTCGCGTACTGCCAGGCATGCAAAGCGCGTTCGTGGACATCGGGCTCGAACGCGCCGCGTTCATTCATGTGGCCGACCTGCGCCAGAACCGCAGCGAGCGCAGCAATGGCGATCCAATCACCCCTATAGAGAAGCTGATTTTCGAGGGGCAGCCGCTCATGGTTCAGGTGATCAAAGATCCCCTGGGCACCAAGGGAGCGCGCCTGTCGACGCAGATCAGCATTGCCGGGCGCATGCTGGTCTATCTGCCCCACGATCCGCATGTGGGCATTTCCCAGAAAATCGAATCTGAAGCGGAGCGTCATGCCCTGCGTGAACGCGTGCTGTCTCTGCGAGCGCCGGACGAAAACGGCGGCTTTATTGTTCGCACCCAGGCTGAGGATGCAACTGACGAAGAACTGCACGCCGATCAATCCTATCTGCGCACGATCTGGGCCAGCATCCAGGCCAAGGCCAAGAGCCAGCCCGCGCCATCATTGCTGTACACCGACCTGACCCTTGCCCAGCGTGTGCTGCGCGATATGGTGGGACCCGAAACCACATCGATTTTTGTCGATTCCCGCAGCACCACGCAGCAACTGACCGACTGGGCCGCCACCTATACGCCCTCGGTGCTGGACCGCATCAAGCACTATAGCGGCGAAAGACCTCTGTTTGACATGGCCAGTGTGGACGAGGAAATAGCCCGCGCCCTGTCGCGCCGGGTCGACCTCAAGTCGGGCGGATATCTCATCATCGACCAAACCGAAGCGCTCACAACGGTAGACGTGAATACCGGCGGCTATGTGGGAGGCCGCAATTTCGATGACACGATATTCAAGACCAATCTGGAAGCCGCCATTGCCATTGCGCGTCAATTGAGGCTGCGCAACCTGGGCGGCATCATCATTATCGACTTCATCGATATGGATGATCCGGAGCATCGCGCATCGGTACTGGCAGAGCTGAACAAAGCGCTGTCCCGGGACCGGACCCGGATGACGGTAAGCGGTTTCAGCCAGCTTGGACTGGTGGAAATGACGCGCAAGCGCACACGCGATTCCCTGGCTCACCAGCTGTGCGAGCCCTGCCCCACCTGCCAGGCGCGCGGCAATGTGCGAACGGCGCGCACGCTGTGTTACGAAATACTGCGGGAAATCTTGCGCGAATCTAGACAGTTCAATCCGAAAGAGTTCCGGATTCTGGCTTCACAAGCAATTGTCGACCTGTTTCTGGAAGAAGAAAGCGCCCACCTGGCCATGCTGGGAGATTTTGTGGGTAAGCCTATTTCCCTGGAGGTCGAGACGCAGTATTCCCAGGAACAGTACGATATCGTGCTGATGTAGCACATGCCTGAGTAGCCAGGGGCCATGCCTCAACAGACCGCGAGACGAGGCCACCAGGCAAGATCGTCGTCCGGCAAGGTTTTCAGTCGGCCTGAGCAGCGCCCTGGCATACGCCTGGCTGGGTAATCGCCTTGATCGCCCAGTCGATGCGGTCCAGCGTGGCACGGTCAGAGTAATAGCTGTATGCCTTGGCCTTGACCCGGTTCTCGGCCAGATAATTGGGCTTGTACTGCACAAAATCGATCAGCACGGCATTCTCGTATGTAGGCGATGATTCAGGCATGTCGACCATCGTGGCATAACTGGTCTGGTCTTTGTCCAATGAGAACTTCGGCGCCGAGCCGCAGGCGCGTTCATGCTTGAACAAGGCCATCTGCAACTGCGGGAATGATACGGGGATGACATACTCGCCCCTGAAATGCGTGGGGCTGCGCAAGTCACTTTGCCTGAGCCCCTGCGGACCGCTCGCGCAACCCGCCAGCAGAGCCAAGGCGGAAACCACGATGGCGGACAGGGCCAGGCGGCCACGGTTGGCGGGCAGCGCTGAGGCCGATTGCTGCTGGATGTCCATAGTAAGAATTGCGTCCATAGTCGTATATCTGGCGATGGTCTCCGGAACAGCCAGCAGGCATGCCCCGGCATGAAAAAATATTCGCTTGGGTGAAATCAGTCGCTCCGGAACTGCATGCGATACAGCGCGGAATAAAGACCGTCTTTCTCGATAAGCTCCTGGTGCTTGCCCTGCTCGACGATACGCCCCGCATCCAGCACCACAATGCGGTCAGCCTTCTGGACGGTGGACAGGCGGTGCGCAATGACCAGCGTGGTGCGCCCCACCATCAGCCGCTCCAGCGACGCCTGCACTTGCATCTCGGATTCATTGTCGAGCGCCGAGGTTGCTTCATCCAGTATGAGGATGGGCGCATCCTTGATCAGGGCGCGCGCAATCGCCAGGCGCTGGCGCTGGCCACCCGACAGCTGGCTGGCATTTTCGCCAACCTGCGTATCCAGGCCATCAGGCAGGCCATCGACAAACTCCAGCAGATTCGCAGCCTCGAGCGCGCGGCGTATGCTTTCTTGATCGGTCTGTCCCCATGCGCCGTAGTCGACATTTTCCGCGATAGTGCCATCAAACAGCACAACATCCTGGCTGACCAGCGAAAGATGCGAACGCAGATCCGCCAGCTTCAGGTCATGGATGTCGTGACCGTCAATCAGTATCTGGCCGCTTGTCGGGGTGACGAAACGAGGCAGCATGTTGACCAGCGTGGTCTTGCCGCTGCCTGAGCGGCCAACCAGGGCAACGGTTTCACCCGGCTCGGCGACGAAAGAAACATCCGAGGCGGTTTCCCGCTGTGCATCATCAAACTGATGATGCACATTGCGGAACTCGACGCGCCCTCGCACCGGCTTGGGAAGCTCCCCCGCGCCCTCGTCGGGTTCAGGCAACTGGTCAATCAGGGTAAACACGCTTTCAGCCGAGATCAGCATGCGCTGCATGGCGCCTGCGATCTTGGTCAGGCGCTTCATAGGATCCAGGATCTGGCCCAGCGCCGCCATGAACGCGGCAAACCCGCCCACGGTGAGGCCTGAAGTATTCGCCTGGTAAAGCGCCACCGCAATGACCACGGCCACGGACACCGAGATCGCAAACTGCGAGAGCGGCGACATGGCGGCATCCGCGCTGGCTTCGCGCATGGCAAAGCGGCGCAGCTTGGCATTGATGTAATCGAAGCGCTCGGACTCGCGCGCATAGCCATTGAATAGCTTGATGACGCGCTGGCCTGCAATGCCTTCGCGCACCAGCCGTGTCAGGCGCGCATTCATGCCTATGGTATCGCGGTTGATGCTGCGCAGGCGGCGCATGAAGAAGCGCATGATCAGCGATGATATCGGCAGCATGACGATGACAATCAGCGTCAGCTGCCAGGACATGTACAGCAGCACACAAAGCAGCGCGACCACCACCAGCGATTCGCGCACAACAACTGTGATGACCTCCGCGGCCAGGCCGGTGACATTGCGGGCATCGACGGTGAAACGATTCAGCAGGCGGCCTGTGTCGCCGCGCTTGAACTCCTCGTCAGACAGCCCGAGAAGCCGGTCGAACATTTCTTTTCGCAAACCCAGCAACATATTGTTGGCGACCCAGGCGAGCAGATAGTTGCTGGCAAAGGAACAGAGGCCCCGAACCAGCATGAGCGCAACCACGGACAGTGGGATAAACCAGATGTACGATGGCTTGGCGCCCGAAAAACCGTCGTCCAGCAGGGGTTTCATGATGACCGCCAGGGCCGGCTGTGTTGCCGCCGCGACTGTTAGCAGCAGTATCCCGGCGACAATGGCCTTCCAGTATTGGCCGACGCGGCTATATATACGAAGCCACAGCGTGGGGTTCACTGGATCAGCATGGGATGAAGTGGCGTTGGATGCGGACTTCAAAAATAGACTCGCTTATATACTATTGGACTGGCCATTTTAACGTTCCCGGGGCGGGAAGCCATGGCTCATTGCAGGCAGCCAGCCCAGATCTTAACTTACGCTCTCTCATGCCGATACCTTCCGCCATCTATGTACGCCTTCCGAACTGGATCGGTGATGTCTGCATGAGCCTGCCCAGCCTGCGCGCACTGCTGGACACACGCATACCCCTGGTTGTCTGCGCGCGGCCCTGGGCACGCGACCTGCTTGCCGGCTTTGACCTGCCGGACTTCATCGAGATGAAAGGCCGCTGGCGCGAAGATCGCGCAGCCGTGCATGCCTTTCGCAAGCGGGCCCGCCACGCACATCCCAGAGGCCTGCTGCTGCCCGATTCGCTCTCCAGCGCCATGGTCTTCAAGTTCGCCGGCGTGCCCAGCGCGGGCTATCGGGACGACGGGCGCAGCCTTATCCTGCGCTGGCCCATCAACAAGCCCGGCGACGAAATGCATGCGGTGCAGTCCTGGTATTACATCACGTCCCAGGCGCTCAAGCGCTGGGGAATATCTGTCGAGCCCCTGCCTGCCGAGCGTAATCTTGGCCTGCCCCTGGCCGATCGGCATCTTTCGGAAGCTCGCCAGGTGCTGGCTGAGGCCGGGCTGGCTCCCGGCGGCTTTGTGCTGATCGCGCCCACAGCAACCGGTCTGCATCGTGGCCGCGTCAAGGTCTGGCCGTTTTTTGAAGGCCTGACCCAACGGCTCCAGGCAATGGGCAAGACTGTGGTCATGTGCCCGCCGCCCGCGGAGGCGGAAGCGGCCAGGTCAGCCGCCCCTTCCGCAACATTGCTGCCGCCTCTCAAGCTGGGCGCGTTTGCTACACTCACCCGATTTGCTGAGCTGGTGGTATGCAACGATTCCGGCGTATCGCATCTGGCTGCGGCGGCGCAAGCCAGACAGTTGACGTTGTTCGGCGTTACACAGCCTGAGCGAACCGGCCCATGGTCCGACCGTGCCGCATGCCTGGGGGACGCACACACGTGGCCAAGCCTCGACCTCGCTTTTGAACATGTGCAAACTCTACTGTCATCGAACACTGGGCGCTAGCTGATGAACCTTTCGAGTTTTATGACCAATCTCGTGATACCGATGAACCTGTGCATCGCACTGCTGCTGATAGGTGTGATTCTGTTTATTGCACGCAAGCGCAAGACGGGTTTCATCATTGCCGCGACCGGCCTTTGCTGGGCTGTTTTCTGGTCGCTGCCCGCGTCATCCCTGTGGGCGGGTGGCCGGCTGGAACAGCTATACCCGACCCAGCCGCCATCGAGCATGCCCACGGCACAGGCCATCGTCGTGCTCGGAGGCAGCACGGCCAACAGCCGCATCAACTGGTTCGAGCCCCTGGACGAAGATGCGACAGTATCGAGGGTGGACACTGCCAGCCGCCTCTTCAGGGCTGGCCGCGCGCCCCTGGTGCTGCTGTCGGGCGCCGCCCTGGACGGCAATGTCAGTGAGGCGGAAGTGATGGCCAGCCGACTGCGCCATGACGGGGTGCCCGAAAACGCGCTGGTGCTGGAGAAACGAAGCTATACAACACACGAGAATGCCGTGTATTCGGCCCAGGTGCTGCGCCAGCACGACATAGATCACATTTTGCTGGTGACGTCCGCACTGCATATGCCCCGCGCCATGGCTGTCTTTCGCAAACAGGGCATAGAAGCCATCGCCGCGCCGTCCCCCGCACAGATCGTCGTGCCGCGAGACCCCGGTTTTTCGTTCTGGCAGCCCAGCATGCGGGCGCTGTCGGCCAGCCGTTCCATCGTGAAGGAATATGTCGCCTTGCTGGTCTACTGGATCCGGGGCTGGATCTGAGCCGGACGCGAAAGACGCCCGTTCTCAGCCCTGACGGCTCAAAAGAAGCAGCTTGATATAGCGAAAAAAGCTGCCTGCCCCCGCCATGACCGCCAGAATGAGGCCTTCCTTGCCATCGAGGAAACCCCGCCGCACTACATAATGGCGGACGAAGGTCCAGGCGCCGTGGCCCAGGGCTCCAGCGACTGAGGTTTTTCTGCCCTTCTCATGCATGATGCGGGCGGCGGCACTGGAATAATGGTTGATCTTTGCAATAAAGCTTTCCAGGTCGGCATAGGGGTAATGCAGGAAATGTCCTGGCAGCGTTGCCACGGCGCCCTGCGGCAGGACGCTTTCATGTACCGCAACCTCTTTGAAGCGCGCTGTCCCCCTGCGAAACAGCCTCAATACGTAATCAGGCCACCAGCCACTATGGCGTATCCAGCGGCCACAGAAATTGGACAGACGCGCAATCTGGTACGCATCAGCGCCAGGCGCCGCCATGGCTGCGCGTATCGCATCGGCAAGCTCGGGCGTGACGCGCTCGTCGGCATCAACGGATAACACCCAATCGCATGTTGCCAGGTCCAGGGCGCGGTTCTTCTGAATGCCAAAGCCGGGCCAGTCGTCAGTCAGCGTGACGCGGGCGCCATGCTCGGCAGCGATTTCGCGTGTCCCGTCGGTGCTGCCAGAATCCACTACGATGATTTCATCGGCAAAACTGACGGAATCCAGGCACTCACCGATATTTGCCGCTTCGTTCTTGGTGATGATGATGACGGAAAGCGTCATGCATGGCTCCTGTCACGGCGCTTCCAGAGCTGCCACCGGTTATAGAGCGAACCGACCACCGGATGGGCGGCAACCCACAACCGCTGGCCAAGTATGTCGCCGCGCCGGTTGCGCACATCAAACCGGAATATATGATTCGGATCTGATCCTGGGCGATTTTGCCCATAGGGCCGTGTAGTGTACAGGTATCGGTAGCCCGCATCCCTTGCCACAGAGAGGTATTCCGGCTCGAAATATCCCTGAGGCCAGCAGAAATGCTCCGATGCCACCCCCAGGTTGTCGCTCAGCGCCTGCCGGGATAGCCGCAGCTCCCGCTCTATATTGGCCAGCTTGCCATCAGGACCGTGCTTGTCCCAGCGCGTGTGGGTATGCGTATGGCTGTGAAATTCAATGACGCCCGCTTCCTGCATGGCACGAATCTCGCTCCAGCGAAGAATGACATCGTCCTTGCGCCCCTGCTCAATCAGCTCTCCGCAGACGCGGTGGCTAGGGGTCATGGGAAGCGCCCCCTGTCCCATATGCGGCCTGGCCGGGCCATCCCCCACCCAGGAAGTCACGACAAAGAGCACGGCATTAAAGCCGTATTTCTTGAGCAGCGGGTAAGCATAGACCCAGTTGTCCAGATATCCGTCATCGAATGTAATGAGCACGGATCTGCGGGGCGCAGGCTTGCCGTCCAGGTGTGCCGCAAACTCCATCGAAGTGAGCGTGCGATAGCCGAACCGCTTGAGCCAGGCGAGTTGGCTCTCGAAATTCTTGGGGGATGTCGTCCCCGTCCCGCTCGAAGGCGAGACATGGTGATATGTCATGACCGGGACGCTGCGGCGTGCGCTCATAGGCATAACGGCACTGCCGCCCTCTTTCTGCGTGCGATCTGCCCGGGCCATGCCATGTGCGTCATTGCCCGTTCCGGCGGCGGCGCTTCCAAAGCTTGAAGCGGTTGAAAACAGGCCCGATCACAGGGTGCGCCGCTACCCGTATGCGCCGCCCGACCGAGCTGCCAGTGGTATTGCGTACCGCAAAACGCGAGATGAGGGCTGGGTCCGAACCCGGCAAATTGCGCCCGAAAGCCATCGTGGTGTACAGGTGGCGAAAGCCCGCAGCCCGCGCCAGCTCAATGTACTCGGGATCGTAATAGCCTTGCGGCCAGCAATGATGGTCCGATACACCGCCGAGGTTGGCAGCCAGTGTCGCCCGCGCCTGGGCCAGTTCCTCCGCCATATGGTTATTTTTCTGCTCGGGATCGAGTTTGTCCCAGCGCGTATGGGTATGGGTATGGCTGTGGATCTCGAAAACCCCCTCCTCTTGCATGATGCGCGCTTCGCTCCAGCGTATGGCTATCTCGTCGCTGCGCCCATCCCTGGCACGCGCCTCGCATTCCCGATGATCCGGGGTTTCGGGGAGGTTCTCCTGACCCATGAAGGAGCGCGGCGGCCCATCTTTCGACCAGGAGGTCACCAGAAACAGCATGGCGCTGAAGCCGTATTTCTTCAGCAGCGGGTAGGCGTAGACCCAATTGTCGAGATAGCCGTCGTCAAAGGTGATCAGCACCGATTTTTTCGGTACCGGCTGGCCGGCAAGATGGCCGGCGAACTCGCCGCTGCTGAGCGATCGATAGCCGTGACTGCTGAGCCAGCGAAGCTGATCCTCAAAATGCTCAACCGTGACCGTGATCATTCCCGGCGAAGGTGAAACATGGTGATACATGAGCACCGGTACGGCGCGGGCGTGACTCATGGCCTGACCTCGGAGTTGCTGTCCATAATGGCTGCGCCGGATACCGCATGCCGATAGACGATTTCGGTTTCCCGGCAAAGCCGCGCAGTGGAAAAGTGGCTGGCCACCCTGCGCCGCGCCGACTCGCCAAGCTGGCGCAAGTCGAACTCCCCGGCCAGCATCCGGCGGACAAGGGCTTCGATGTGCTGGATATCGCCCGCTGGAACGACCCATCCGTCCCTGCCATCCCGGACATTCTCGGGCAAACCGCCGACGTCCGTCACCAAAGCAGGCAGCCCCATGGCCATGGATTCAAGACAGGCGTATGACGCAGCCTCTGCATACGACAACACAAAACCGACATCGGAGGCCGCCAGCACCGGCCTGATATCCGGCAACAGGCCCGGTAACAGCACATGATCCAGCATGCCCAGTTCGCGAACCAGGGCAACATGCCGTTCTGGCGGCGGATCGCCGGCCACGATGATGCGCACGCGATCACGCAGGGCTGGCTCCAGCCTGGCAACCGCAGCGACAAGATCCAGCCAGCCCTTCTCGTAGTCTGTACCTGCCACGCTGCCGAGCACAAGCAGGCCGGCATGGTCCTCGCCAAAGTAGGCTGCGCGCGCCGCATCGCGCTCGTCTTGGGCCAATGCGGGAAAACGCCGCGGATCCAGCCCCAGCCGCACGGTTTCGATGGGCCGGCCAGCGTAGGGGGATTGTCGCAAAATACGCGCTACGGCCTCACAGACGGCAATGCAGGCGCTCGTGCCCATCCAGGCCCGAAGACGATTGCCAAAGCTGTTGGCTGACTTGGTGTTGTGTTTGGTCCAGATAATGGCAGGCCGGTGCACAAGGCCAAGGCTGGCCAGCATAACATGCCTGTGGTCGCTGGCGCCATTTACATGAACCACATCGAATTGCTCCCGCTTGAGCAGGCGCCGCAGGTGGAACAGTTCAGGCAGCATGCGCCGGACCCTGGATGTAAATGGCTGGCCGATGACACGAATGCCAGCGATCTCGCCGGCCTGCCGATACAGGCGGCTGGTGGCGGGCGTAGCAACCGTGATGTCGTATGACGCCGGCAACCCGGCCAAGAGGCTCTTGATGTAAGTCACGTGCCCGCCACCATTGAATTTGTGCATATTGGTGATCAAAACTTTCATGACTCAAAAATACCTGGCCGTCACGGGACGGCAGACCTGCAACAGAGTGGACGAGAATGCCGGACCTGCGCTTGGCGTACCGCCGGCATACCGCGAGGATCGATAGATGTAACTATCGCGGCTATAAGAGATTTATCAAAACTCTGTAAATTTAAACAAGATCAGACGAACTATTCAAGCAGCAGCCTCGCCTAAAGTGTAAATAAGCCACGTTCCGGGGCTCAGCCTTGACGTTCGGCAAGCCAGCGTCTGTAACATTGCTCCGTGCGCTCAGCCAATTTTTCCAGTGAGAAATTCCCGCTCTCGCGGCAGTAAGCCAGGCCTGCCCGCCCCATTTGCCTGCGCAAGCCCGGATCGTCAACCAGACGCTGCAGCGCCCCTGTCAACGCGGGCTGGTCGTCCAGCGGAACCAGTATGCCGGTCACGCCATCCTGAAACATTTCGGATACCCCGCCCACGTCGGTTCCAATCACGGGAAGGCCCGCCGCCTGTGCCTCGACAAATACCGTTCCCGAGGCTTCCTTGCGCGTGGCAAGGGCGAACAGATCAAAGCCGGCCAGGAGGTTGGGAACATCATGCCGGGTGCCCATCAGGTGGATGCGGCCCTGCAGGCCCAGGCTGGCGATATGCGCCTGAACCTGCTCGAAGGTCGGCGAACCGCTGCCTACAAAGACCATATGCAGCTGAGGCCGGGATTCCATCAGAGGCGCAATGGCATTGATCAAGTCAATATGCCCCTTCATGGCTCGCATCACTGCAACACAGCCCACCACCACATCATCCTGCGCAAGCCCCAGTTCCTGGCGCAGCGTCGAATCCGCCACAGGCTCGGGCAGCGGCACGGGAGAATAGATGGTGGCGATATGGTTTGCCGGGACGCCACGGCTGATGAGCCCCTGGCGAACGTGATCGCTGACTGTGGTAACGCGATGGGGCAGCCATGTGTAAGACAGCATGGAGCCGGCGCGATTGGCCAGATGCCGGGTCCGTACGATAAGCGGCACGCCCGCAAGACGGCCTGCGGTGCCGGCGATAAGCGTATCGATCCGGCTATGGGTGTTGACGACATCATAGTTACCGCGGCGCAGCAGGCTGGCCGTCCAGGCAACCCCTTTCAGGTAGCGCCCCAGCCCGCCCATGGGCAAGGTGTGGACCGTGAAACCGGCTTCGCGCAGATGCTGGCCCAGCTGTGCCTGGGGCTGACACAGCAGCTCCATATGGTGTCCTCGGTCGCGCATGGCCTGCACTTCTTTGAAAATGCGCCGTTCCTGGCCCCCGAATGCCACTGCCGCCTCAGTGTGCAGTATACGCAGCGGTTTCATCAGTAATTGATCTCCACACCATCTGGTTCCACCCAGTCGCCCAGTTGTTCAAGCATGACATCCGCCATGCGGACGCGCCATTCTTCCCCAAGCCTGACCGTGCAATAGAAATCGTCGCGTTTCAGGCGGACCTCGACAGGGACGCCTGGCACGCCATTTTCGGGCTCGGCGCGGAAGGGATTGAGCAACTGGCGCAGGCGCGCCGCATCAGCATTGCCGTTGAGCGTGATGCTCAGGCTGCGCGCGCGCGCCTCACGGGCAAGCTGAAGATCGTATACGGATTCAGCCGACACACGCAGACCGCCCGAGAAGTCGTCATGGCTGACCTTGCCCTGCATGATGACCAGACGGTCCTCTTTGAGGCGATCGCGATGCTGCTCATACAGCTCATTGAAAATCGCGACCTCGACCTGCGCGGAGCCGTCGTCGAGGGTGGCGTACATCATCTTGCCCCGCCGCGTCATCTTGACCCGCGCGGCCGACAATACGCCCGCAAACCATTGCAGGCCCCGGCTTGGCTCCAGGCGAGCCAGCGGCTTGGGCGCAAACCGCCGCACCTCGTCGCGCCAGGCATCGAAGAGATGGCCGCTGAAATAAAAGCCCAGGGCAAGCTTTTCCTGCATAAGGCGGGTCTGGAGATCCCAGGGCGCGACCTTGGCCAGCTCCGCTTCCACGATATCGTTGGCATCGTCGGCAAACAGGGAAACCTGATTGGCGCTGCGCTCCGCCTGCTCGGCCGCCTCAATGGCGCTGCCCACGGAAGCCAGCAGGGCGGCCCGGTTTTCTTCGATAGAGTCGAAGGCGCCGGCGCGGATCAGCGCCTCTATAGTGCGACGGTTGACCGTATGGCGATCCACCTTGCGGCAGAAGTCGAACAGGCTCGCATAAGGGCCTTTCTCCCCCCGTGCGCGGATAATCTCCTCAACAGCGCTCTGGCCAGTGCCCTTGACGGCGCCAAGACCGTAACGCATGGTCCGCGGCGGCTCTCCGCGCGCGGTGTATTCATCCTGCACCGGCTCGAAGCGATAGGCGGAAGCGTTGACATCGGGCGGCAACACCTGCACGCCATTGGCCAGGGCGTCTTTCCAGAAAACCTGGACCTTGTCGGTATCATCCATATCGGATGACAAGGTGCCGGCAAGAAATTCGGCTGGGTGATAAACCTTGAGCCAGGCCGTTTGATAGGCAATCAGGGCATAGGCAGCCGAGTGGGACTTGTTGAAGCCATAGCCCGCGAACTTTTCCATCAGGTCAAACAGCTTGACCGCCAGCTCCGCATCGTAGCCCTTCTCGACCGCGCCCTTTTCAAAAATGGCGCGGTGCTTGGCCATTTCCTCGGCTTTTTTCTTGCCCATGGCCCGGCGCAGCAGATCCGCGCCGCCCAGTGTATAGCCCCCAATGATCTGGGAGATCAGCATCACCTGTTCCTGGTACACGATCACGCCATAGGTGCTCTTGAGCGTGGGCTCCAGGTCGGGATGGAAATAATCGACTTCCGCCTTGCCGTGCTTGCGATTGACGAAGTCGAGCACCATGCCTGATTCGAGCGGGCCAGGCCGGTACAGGGCCAGCATGGCGATGATGTCTTCAAAGGTATTCGGGCGCAGATTCTTGAGCAGCTCCTTCATGCCTCGCGATTCAAGCTGGAACACTGCCGTGGTGTTGCCTTCGGACAGCAGCCTGTAGGTCGCCTGATCGTCCAGCGGCAGCGCCATGATGTCGAATTCGCGCTTGCTCTCGTTGAACTGGCGCACATAGCGCACAGACCAGTCGAGGATAGTCAGGTTGCGCAGCCCCAGAAAGTCGAACTTGACCAGGCCCACTGCCTCGACATCGTCCTTGTCGTACTGGGACACAGCGTTGCTGTCGGTGCCAGGCTGGCAATACAGCGGGCAGAAATCGGTCAGCTTTCCGGGTGCAATAAGCACGCCCCCGGCGTGCATGCCGATATTGCGGGTCAAGCCTTCCAGGGGCCGCGCGAGGTCAACCAGGGCCCTAACCTCTTCGTCCTGCTCGTAGCGCTCCTTGAAAGCAGGCTCGTCGGCCAGCGTGCGCTCCAGCGACCAGGGGTCGGCGGGATTGAAGGGTATGAGCTTGGATAGACCGTCACACAGCGAATAGGGCATCTCCAGCACGCGGCCTACGTCGCGCACCACAGCCTTGGCCCCCAGCGTGCCAAAGGTCGCGATCTGGCTGACGGCTTCCTTGCCATATTTGTGCTTGACGTAATCAATAACGCGTTCGCGGTTGTCCTGGCAGAAATCCACGTCGAAGTCAGGCATGGATACCCGCTCCGGGTTCAGAAAGCGTTCAAACAGCAGGTCATAGCGTATGGGATCGAGATCGGTGATCCCCAGCGAATACGCCACCAGCGATCCGGCGCCCGAACCCCGGCCCGGCCCAACCGGCACGCCATTCTGCTTGCCCCAGTTGATGAAGTCCTGGACGATCAGGAAGTAGCCCGGAAAGCCCATGCCGATAATGGTTTTGCATTCCCAGCGCAGCCGCTCCAGATACTGGGGATACTGTTCATTGCGCTGTGCTTCGTCCGGATACAGCTGCTCCATGCGGCGCGCCAGGCCTTCCTCCGCCAGCTGGATAAGATAGTCGTCCAGCGTGATGCCATCCGGCGTCGGAAAGTTTGGCAGCTGGGGCTTGCCCAGCACCAGCGACAGATTGCAGCGCTTTGCGATTTCCAGGGTATTGGCCAGCGCCGAGGGAATGTCGGCAAAGCGTTCGGCCATGGCCTGCGAACTCTGTACAAACTGATCGCGGGTAAAGCGCCGCGCACGCCGCGCGTTGCCCAGCTGTTCACCCTCCGCGATGCAGACGCGTGCCTCGTGCGCCCGGAAATCGCTTTCCTCGATAAACTGCACCGGATGCGTGGCCACCACAGGCAACTGCTGTGCCGCAGCCAGCCGCAAGGCAGCCTGCACGTATGCTTCGTCACCGTCATGGCCGCTGCGCTGCAGCTCTATGAAGTAGCTGTCTGGAAAATCTCGCGCCCATCCGGCAGCCAGAACGGCCGCCTCGGGCTCCTTGCCCGCTTCCAGCATCTGGCCTACGTCGCCGGCGCGGCCCCCCGATAGCACAATCAGGCCCGCCTGGTTGCGCAACCAGGCGCGACGCACCTCTGCCCTGCCACGATACTGGTTGTCCAGCCATGCGCGCGTCAGAATCTCGCACAGGGCCAGATAGCCCTGATGGTTGCGTGCGAGCAACAGTACGCGGTAGGGCTTGTCCCGGTCCTGCTCGTTTTCCAGCCAGATATCGCAGCCGCAAATAGGTTTGAGGCCTTTGCCTCGCGCACCCTTGTAGAACTTGACGAAGCCAAAGATATTGCTCAGGTCCGTCAACGCCATGGCCGGCTGGCCGAACTCGACAGCCTTGCCGATCAGTTCAGGGATGCGCCCTATGCCGTCCACCACGGAGAACTCAGAGTGAACGCGCAGGTGAACGAAGGAAGGGGAAGATGATAGTGCTTCTGTCATGCCGAGATTGTACTCACCCTGCGCGTCCTTGGCGCGCGGCCAAATGATCCCCCTCGAGAGGGGGGGCCGGGCGTCAGGAACGCCAGGGAAAGCTAGCGCTGCATGGCCGCCCAGGCCTTCTGCAGGCGCTTGGCGGAAACCGGCATGGGCGTGCGCAGCTCTTGGGCGAAGAGCGCCACCCGCAATTCCTCGAGCATCCAGCGAAAATTGTCCAGCTGCGCATCCCTTGCCCCTTTCAGCTGCGCCAGGGCGCGCTGATACTGCGTCAGCAGGGGCGCCATTTCCGCCATCAGCCGCGCATCGCGTGCCGGGTCGGCGCGCAGCTTGTCTATGCGCGCCTGAGCCGCCTTCAGATAGCGCGGAAAATGGGACAACTGCCCATAAGGCGTATCACGCAAAAACCATTTCCCCATCAGCGCCCCCTGCTGCTTCTGCAGATCCGCATAGGCCGCTGCGTGCGTTCTGGCCTGCGGCAGCTTCTTTTGCAAGGCCGACCACTCCGCGAGTATCTGGCCCGCAAGCCGCGCCACCTCCTGGGCCAGCAGGCCCAACCGTGTCTTGCCCTCTTCCCTGCGCGCCGCAAATGACTGGGCGTCCACAGGCCAGGGCTCGGCCAGACAGGCGCGATCCAGCGCGCAGTCGACAATCTGGTCGCGCAGCTCCTCCTGCGTGCCCAGGCTCATGTAGAGCATGCTCATGCGGGTGAGGTCTGGCAGATTTTTCTCCAGGAATCTCACCTGCTCACGCAAGGCCAGACGAAACAGGCGCAGCAGGCCAGCATGGTGATACTGGCGCGCCTGCGCCGGATCATCGAATACATCCAGATCGCAATGCGTGCCGCGATCGACCAGCGCGGGATAGCCAATAAACGATTGTCCTTTGCGCTTGATTTCCATGATTTCGGGCAAAGGTCCGAAGGACCATTCCGTCAACTGCTCGTGCGCCAGTGCCTGGGCCACGTTCTCGTCGCGTGCGGCCACCTTCTGGAAGGACGCCTGGGCCTCGCGCCCATGCTCAGCCTTGAGCTGATCGAGATTGCGCCCTCCTGACAGCATGCGTCCGTGCTCGTCGACCACCTTGAAATTCATAAATAGATGCGCGGGAAGGGTCTCTGGCTTGAAATCGCTGCGCTGCGGGCGAACCTTGACCTGCTCCCACATGTCGGCCGAGATGGCCTCCAGCAGACCCATGCCAGGGTCCGCCGCGCGGTCGAACCAGCGCTCGAAAAAGCCTGCAGCATAGTCTGGCAAGGGCACGCAATGGCGGCGCAGCTTCTGGGGAAGCGACTTGAGCAACAACAGCGCCTTCTCCTTGAGCATGCCTGGCACCAGCCATTCGCAACGCATGGGATCGATCTGGTTGAGCGCAAACAGCGGCACTGCGAGCGTCACCCCGTCGCGCACCGAACCCGGCTCGAAATGGTAATCAAGCGACATGCGCACACCCTGCCACTCAAGCTCGCGGGGAAAAACATCGGTCGTCACCCCGGCGGCATCATGGCGCATCAAATCATCGCGGGACAGCATCAGCGCGCTTGCCTGCTCCTTGCTCAAGCCCCTGTGCCATTTCTCCAGCGTTGCTGTCTGGAATATCTCCGCGGGTATTTTCTGATCATAGAAGGCGTGGATGAGCTCCTCATCCACCAGGATATCCGGCCGACGGGTCTGATGTTCCAGCTTTTCAATGGAGGCAATCAGTTTGCGATTATGCTGCAGGAAGGGCAGGCTCGAATCAATATCCCCAGGCACCAGGGCCTGCCGGATAAACAGTTCACGCGCCTGGCGCGGATCTATCTTGCCATAATGCACGCGCCGCCCATGATAGACCGGCAAGCCATATAAGGTCGCGCGCTCGTTGGCCACGACCTGCCCCGCCTTCTTGTCCCAGCGCGGATCGGACCAGCTGCGCTGCAGCAGGTGCGACCCCGCCCGTTCCAGCCATACTGGATCAATTTTTGCCACGCAGCGGGCATAAAGCCTGGTGGTTTCGACCAGCTCGGCGGCAACAATCCACCGGCCTGCTTTCTTCAGCAGGCGCGAACCGGGATGAATCTGGAAGCGGATGCCTCGGGCGCCCTGATACCCGCCTCCCTCCTCGTTCTTGAGCCCGATATTGCCAAGCAGCCCAGCCAGCAGCGCCATGTGTACCTGTTCAAAAGTGGCCGGCAATGAATTCATGCGCCAGCCCTGCTCCCCTACCAGCGCTGCCAGCTGGCTGTGCACATCGTGCCACTCACGCAGGCGCAGCGGCGAGAGGAAATTCTGGCGCAGCAGTGCTACAAGCTTGCGTTGTGATGCTTTGTGCTCCACCTGCTCGCCATACCACTTCCATAGCTTCAGGTATGAAAGAAACTCTGATTTGTCATCGCCAAATTTCGCCTGGGCGGCTTCAGCCGCCTCCCGCTCTTGCATAGGCCGGTCGCGCGGATCTTGTACTGACAGCGCCGAGGCAATGACGAGAATTTCCGCCAGGCACTGCTGATCACGCGCCGCCAGGACCATGCGCGCAATACGCGGGTCGACAGGCAGACGCGCAAGCTCGCGCCCCGTGTCGGTGAGCGCATTGGCATCATCGATTGCCCCCAGTTCCTGCAACAGATGATAGCCGTCGGCAATGGCGCGACCGGGAGGAGGATCGACGAAGGGAAAGGTTTCAATATCATCCAGACGCAACGCCTTCATGCGCAGGATGACCGACGCCAGCGATGAACGGAGCACCTCGGGGTCGGTGAAAGGCGCCCGCCGCTTGAAATCATCTTCGTCATAGAGCCGGATACAGACGCCCGGACCAATCCGCCCGCAGCGGCCCGCCCGCTGGTTGGCCGACGCCTGGCTGATGGGTTCGATGCGCAGCTGCTCGACTTTGTTACGCCAGGAATAACGCTTGATACGCGCTACCCCGCTGTCGACCACATAGCGGATGCCCGGCACGGTCAGCGAGGTTTCGGCCACATTGGTAGCCAGCACGATGCGCCGCAGATTGCCCTGCGGGCGGAAAATCCGTTCCTGCTCGGCCTGCGATAGCCGCGCATACAAGGGAAGTATTTCACTGTGGCCAAGCGAACGCTTGCGCAAACCCTCCACAGCCTCACGTATTTCCCGCTCGCCAGGCAAAAACACCAGCACATCGCCCGAACCATGCCGCATGCACTCACCGACAGCGTCTACCACCGCATCGATCAGGTCGCGCTCCTCGTCTGCGTCCACGCGCTGTTTTGCGCCGCGCCGCTGGGCCGCCTCTTCCTGGCGCCCTGCCGGCTGTGCCACGGCATCGTCGTTGAGCACGGGGCGGTACAGAATCTCGACGGGGTATAGGCGTCCCGACACCTCGATCACCGGCGCAGGCCGGCCTGGTTCGCCAAAATGTTCCGCAAAGCGCGCGGCATCGATCGTTGCCGAAGTGATGATGAGCTTCAGGTCGCGCCTGCGCGGCAGCAGTTGCTTGAGAAAACCGAGCAGAAAATCAATATTGAGGCTGCGTTCGTGCGCCTCGTCGATGATGATGGTGTCATAGCGGCGCAGCAAGGGGTCACGCTGCGACTCGGCCAGCAGGATACCGTCAGTCATGAGTTTGATGGCCGTGCCCGGACCGCTGCGGTCACTGAAGCGGATCTGATAGCCGACCCAGTCTCCCAGCTCCGTATTCAGCTCCTGCGCAATACGCCGTGCAACCGATGTGGCCGCCAGCCTGCGGGGCTGGGTATGTCCGATCATGCCACGCCGGCCCCGCCCCAGCTCCAGGCAGATCTTGGGCAGTTGGGTGGTTTTGCCCGAGCCCGTCTCGCCCGAAACGATGATGACCTGATGCGACTTGAGCGCTTGCGCGATCTCAGCCCTGCGGGCGCTGACGGGCAAGTCCTCCGGATAGGCAAGCGGCGGCAGCGGGCGTTCGGCCCGTTGCCCGGCTTGCTTGCCTTGATCGCGCCGCTTGTGTGCCTTTTCCGACAAATTGACAGACTCTTGCATGAAACTTCTTTTCCTTGGACAGTCCCTCATTATAATTTTGGCTGGATATAACTTTCCGCGGGGACCTCCACGCCCATGACAGCGCTCGAAACCGACACCACCATGTCCGCACAGGACGCGCCCGAGTTTGCCCCGGCCCAATTCGTCAGGTGGTTCCGGGAGGTGGCTCCCTATGTGCATGATTTTCGCGGTAAAACCTTTGTCATCGGTTTTGGCGGCGAGCTGGTGCGAGATGGCGTTCTCAACACGCTGATACAGGATCTTTCCCTGCTTTCCGCGCTGGGGGTCAAGCTGGTGCTGGTTCACGGCTCACGGCCACAAGTCAATGAACAGCTGCGCCTCAAGGGCTTCGATACCCAGTTCGGCTCAGGCACGGAGCCGACCAGCCCCGAGGCCCTGGAATGCGCCAAGGAAGCCGCAGGCGAGATACGGCTGGACATAGAGGCGGCTTTCAGCCAGGGGTTGCCCAACACGCCCATGTCGCATGCGCAGATTCGGGTGATTTCGGGCAATTTCGTCACCGCGCGGCCTGTCGGTGTCATCGACGGGGTCGATTACATGCATACCGGCGCGGTGCGCAAGATGGATATTGATGCCATCAACAGCATCATCCACCAGCGGGCCATTGTGCTGTTGTCGCCGCTGGGCTTTTCGCCTACCGGCGAGGCCTTCAACCTTGCCATGGAAGACCTGGCCACAAGCGCCGCCGTCGCGCTGCGCGCGGAAAAGCTGATTTTCCTGACGCAGGACTGCACGGTGCGCGACGATGATGGTTCGGTGGATACAGAGCTGGCGCGTGCCGATGCGGACAGCCTGCTTGCTTCCGGGTCGCTGGATGAAGAGACAGCCCGGTTTCTCGGGTATGCCTCGCTGGCGGTCAAACGGGGGGTGGCGCGCGCGCATCTGGTGCCCTATACGCTGGATGGCAGCGTGCTGCTGGAAATTTTCACCCACGACGGGGTGGGAACCATGGTGGTCGAGGATACGCTGGACGATCTCCGGCCCGCCACGGTTGACGACATTGGCGCCATTGTGCAGCTGATCGAGCCGCTGGAAGAAGATGGCACGCTGGTGCCTCGCGGTCGCTCAGTGATCGAGCGCGATGTGGAGAAATTCACGGTGCTTGAACATGATGGCGTGATTTACGGCTGCGTTGCCCTCATCCCCTATCTGGAGGATGACATGGCGGAGATGGCATGCCTGATTGTCCATCCGGAATGGCAGAGCGCCGGCGAAGGTGAGATGCTGCTGCGCCACACAGAGGCCCGCGCGCGCGCCATGGGGGCCAAGCGGCTGTTTGTCCTGACAACGCGCACGTCACACTGGTTCATGAAACGCGGTTTCGTGCGCGGCGGCGTTTCCGACCTGCCCAAGGAAAAGCAGGCCCACTACAACCGCTCGCGCAACAGCCTGGTGTTCATGAAAAAGCTGTAGCGCTCACGAGCGGGAAACCCTGTTGCACATATGGCCGCGAATTCCGGCCTCCCGCTTCCCATGGCTACAATAGAGCCAGCCGGGCCGGTTATTCCGGGCACCAAACACAATACGCAGCGCGCTGTCGTTCCCGAACGACAGGCAACGCGCATTTACCGTTCCTATTTTCAGAGGTGGATACTGTCATGGCACGCATGGTCAACTGTGTAAAACTGAAGCGCGAAGCCGAAGGGCTGGACTTCCCTCCCTACCCCGGCGACCTTGGCGTGCGCATCTGGCAAAGCATTTCCAAGGAAGCCTGGGCCCAATGGATGCAGACGCAGACCCGCCTGGTCAACGAAAACCGCCTGAATCTCGCCGACGCCCGCGCCCGCAAATATCTCGCCCAGCAAATGGAAAGCTTCCTGTTCGAGGATGCCAACGTGGAAGCGCAAGGCTATGTGCCACCCAGCGGGGAGAATGGCTGAGCGCCATCCGCACAGGCGCTCCTTTCTGATCCGGCCTTTGGGCGGCGAGACGATCAGGCATGAATAGTTTGCGCCGCTTGTGTCGGCGCGCGCACTACATGCTAGATGTTGTTTTCCTCTTCCGGCTGCTCACCGCGCGCGGTGCGTTCGGTGTTCTTGACGCCGGTGTGACGCACGTCATCGCCGCGCACCATATAGATGACGCGCTCCGACATATTCTTTGCATGGTCGCCGATGCGCTCCAGCGCCCGCGCGATGAAGATCAGGTCTATGGAGTGTGAAATTGTGCGCGGATCTTCGATCATGTATGTGATGATATGGCGCAGCGACCCCTTCCATTCCTTGTCCACCTCCTTGTCATTGCGCACCACTTGGGCGGCGTGGACAGGATCCATGCGCGCGAAGGCATCGAGCGCATCCCGGATCATGGTTGTGACAAAGCCCGACATGTGGCGCAGCTCGACGACGGGTTCGTAGCGCCCATCGGACTCATGCAGCCGGCGCGCCATCTTGGCGATCTTCTCGGCCTCGTCACCGCAGCGCTCCATATCCGTCAGCATCTTGGATACGGACAGCAGCAGGCGCAAATCAACTGCGGTGGGCTGGTTGCGGGCAATAAGCAGGCTGATCCGTTCGTCGATCTCGACCTCGAGACGGTTCACATCCTTCTCGCGTTCGCGCACCTTGTCCACCAGGCTCAGATCGCCCGTGGCGAGGGCATCCATGCTTTCCTTGACCATGGACTCAACCAGCCCGCCCATCTGCAGAAACAGTGAGCGCGTGGTTTCGAGGTCGGTATGGAATTGCTTGTTGGTATGTTCAGACATGTCAGCCTCTGGATCACAACGGGTATGGATTATTCGGGCCGGCTCCGAAAAGGCCGGTATGGCAAACCGGCTCGCGTACAGCGTGCAGACCCGGGCAATATGCTAGGTTACACCGGCATTATGACTGAATTATGAAGCTGTAACATGAGACAGCTTCCCGCCGCTAGGAGGCCGCCAGTTGCCTCACCCCATCCTGGCCCGAGACCAGCGCAACGTCTGCGCCGCTCAGCGCGAACAGGCCGCAGCACACAACCCCAGGGATATTATTGATCCAGGCTTCCATCGCTTTGGGATCAGGGATGTCCAGCCCTGCGACATCAAGAATCTCGCAGCCATTATCCGTGACATAGCCAGCCCGCAGCACCGGTTGCCCGCCCAGGCTGGTCAGCCGCCGGGTCACGGCTTCGCGCGCCATGGGAATGATCTCTACAGGCAGCGGAAAACGGCCAAGCCGATCGACGAGCTTGGATTCGTCGACAATGCAGACAAACCGTTCGGCTACCGAAGAGACGATTTTCTCGCGTGTAAGCGCCCCGCCGCCGCCCTTGATCATGCAGAGCCCGCGATCGATCTCATCGGCTCCGTCGACGTAGACAGGCATCCCGGCCACCTCATTCAGGTCGAACACCTCGATACCCAGATCGCGCATGCGGGCCGAACTGCGCTCGGAGCTGGACGCCGCACCCCGGAACGACCCCTTGTGAGCCGCCAGTGCATCGATAAAAAGGTCGACCGTGGAGCCCGTGCCCACGCCCAGAATGACAACGGGGCCAAGCAAGGGAAGAATGTATTGCACGGCCGCGTCGGCCACGTTGCGCTTGAGTTCGGTCTGGTTAAGCATGATGAAGAATTGTTGCCGGCTCAATCACGCATGGCATGCTGCCGCGCCGGTATTGAGCCCGCCGGATTGGAAATTGCGTGATGCCCGAAGCACGGTCCCGCATAGCGCGGTATCGCATCAGGCGAAACGCTCGAGGTACTTCTTGTCCGAAAACCCCACCCCCACGCCACCCTGGGCATCGACAGCCACGGGCCGGCGCACCAGCGCGGGAAACTCAGCGATCAGCGCCAGCCATTCGGCATCGCCACCCGGCTGCTTGCGCGCATCGGGCAGGTTGCGCCAGGTCATGGATGCGCGGTTCACCAGCTTTTCCCAGCCGCCAAGCGCCTCGGCCCAGTCACGCAACGCCCTGGGGTCGATCGGATGTTCGCGGTAGTCGGTGAAATTGTAATCCACGCCGCGTTCGTCCAGCCATTGCGTCGCCTTGACGCAGGTGCTGCATTTCTTCAGGCCATACAACTGAACTTTACCCATGATGCTACCTCTTTGATTCTGTAACCGTTATGCCGCGCATGCAGCGCCTGGCCCCTGCCTATTGCTGTGCCGACCTCGCCTCGCGGCGAACCTGTATGCGATTGGCCACAATAACGCATATTCCCACCACCAGGATAAACAGTGTAGCCAGCGCGTTGATTTCTGGCTTCAGGCCCAGGCGCACGCGCGAAAACACCTCCAGCGGCAAAGTGGTGTAGCCGGGCCCGGACAGGAAGGATGCTATGACGACATCATCCAGCGACAAGGTGAAAGCCAACAGCCAGGCCGCCGCCAGCGCGGGCGCGATGAGCGGCAGCGTGATGCTGAAGAAAACCCTGACAGGCGTAGCCCCCAGGTCAAGCGCGGCCTCTTCCAGTGAACGATCCAGATCGCGTATGCGCGACTGGATAATAACGGCGACATACGCCATGCAGAGCGTCGTGTGCCCAACCCAGATGGTAAAGATGCCATTGCCCGCGGGCCACCCGGTCAGATCGCCGATCTCGACAAACATCAGCAGCAGGGAAATGCCCAGCACAACCTCCGGCATGACCAGTGGCGCGCTGAGCATACCGATATACAGGCCAAACCCGCGAAAACGCCCCATGCGCGCAAGCACGTAGCCCGCCCAAGTGCCAATGGCAACGGCCGCGGTGGCCGTCAGCGCGGCAATCAGCAGCGAAAGCCGGGCGGCGCTCAGCAAGGCATCATCTTCCAGCAGCGCCTTATACCACTTGAGCGAAAAGCCGCTCCACGATGTCATCATCGAGGAATCGTTGAAGGAAAACACCATCAACGAGAGTATGGGCAGGTACAGAAAGGCAAAGCCCAAGGACAGCGCCGCCACGCGCCAGACTGGATGCGGCCCGGTCATCGCTCCCCCTTGCGGCGGCCTTCGATCTGCCGCACCTGGTTGTACTGGAACAGCACCAGCGGAATGAGCAACAGCATGATCATCACGCAGGTAACGGCGGCGGCCATGGGCCAGTCTGCATTGTTGAAGAACTCATTCCACATCACGCGTCCCATCATCAGCGTGTTGGCGCCACCCAGCATCTCGGGAATAACGTATTCGCCCACGGTCGGAATGAACACCAGCATGGCGCCCGCGATGACGCCAGGCATGGACATAGGCAGCGTCACGCTGAGGAAAGCCCGCCATGGCTTCGCCCCCAGATCGTAGGCGGCCTCAAGCAGGCGATGATCGAGCTTCACCAGGTTTGCATAGAGCGGCAGGATGAAAAACGGCAAGTACGCGTAGACCAGACCGATATACACAGCCAGATCTGTGCGATAGATTTCCAGCGGCGCATCGATGATGCCCAGCCACATCAGCAGGTTGTTGAGCAGGCCGTCATTACGCAGAATGCCCACCCAGGCATACACGCGCAGCAACAGCGAGGTCCAGAATGGCAGGATCACGCCAAGCAATAGCACGTTGCGCAGGGAAGCGTCCGAGCGCGCGATGTAGTAAGCCATGGGGTAGCCGATCAGCGCGCAGCAGACTGTCGTAATGGCCGCCATCTTCACTGAGTTGAGATAGGTGGCGATGTACAGGCTGTCTGTGAACAACAGCGCGTAGCCTCTCAGGCTGAGCGCGATATTGAGCACCTGGTCCTTGATTTCAACCAGCGGGGTGTAGGGGGGAATGCCAAACTTCAGATCGGCGAAGCTGATCTTGAACACCAGCAGAAACGGCAGCAGCAGGAACAGTGTCAGCCAGGCAAACGGCGGCGCGATGGCCAGCCAGCGTCGGCCTGGGCGCGCACGCCAGGAGATCTTCTTCATGATGGCAGCACGGTGGCGCTGTCGCTGGACCACGCGAGGTAGACCTCATCGTCCACGCCCGGCGCCTCGGCCTGCGCCAGTATCTGGCTAGGCACATGGGCTTCGACCAATTGGCCGGCGTCCAGCCGCACCTGATACCGCGCGTATGCGCCCATCCAGGCAACGTGGCTGACCATGCCATGTCCCCAGTTTGATTCCGATTCGGGCGCCTCACGCATCACGCGCATGTTTTCTGGCCGTATGGAAACATGCACCTCCATGCCCAGCGGCTCGCTGACCCCGTGATTGACGTACAGCGGGCGGGTCAGCGCATCGCTTTCGATGAGCACATGATCAGGCTCGTCGACGGTAATGGTGCCGGTAAAAAGATTGGTGGAGCCGATGAAGCCTGCCACAAAACGCGAACTGGGAAAGGCGTACACGTCATGCGGGGTGCCGCACTGCACGATCTGCCCTTCCGTCATGACGGCAAGGCGGTCAGCCATGGTCATGGCCTCTTCCTGGTCATGCGTGACCATGATGCAGGTAACACCCACCTGCTCCAGGATCTTGACAAGCTCGATCTGCGTTTTCTGGCGAATCTGCTTGTCCAGCGCCGACATGGGTTCGTCAAGCAGCAGCAGCTTGGGCCGCTTTACCAGACTGCGCGCCAGCGCCACCCGCTGCTGCTGCCCGCCGGACAGCTGGTGCGGCTTGCGCCGGGCATAGCCGGCCAGCTGCACGAGGTCGAGCGCTTCAAAGACACGCTCGTGGATCTCATTGCGCGGCACGCCCTCCTGCTTCAGGCCGAACGCAACATTGGCCTCCACGGACATATGCGGGAACAGCGCATAAGACTGGAACATCATGTTGACCGGACGCTTATAGGGCGGCAGGGCCGTAATGTCCTCATTGTCCAGATAGATGCGGCCCGATGTGACCTCTTCAAAACCGGCCAGCATGCGCAGCAGCGTAGACTTGCCGCAACCCGAGCTTCCCAGCAGCGCGAACAGTTCATGGCGCCGCACAGACAGGTTGACCGATCGCACGGCAACTGTATCGCCAAAAATCTTGACGACATCTTCGATGCGCACGAACGCATCGGCATCTCCGGACCATGACATCGCGGCGGGCCTGCTTTCCTGCATGATGCCTAGCGCCCCGATTTGAGCTCAGCCCACATGCGTGTCTGCAGGCGCTGAACAGGCAAGGGCTGCGGCTTGATGACGAAAAGCGTCTTGGCCACTTCGGGCGGCGGGTAGATCATGGGGTTGTCGGCCACATCCTTGATGACGTGCTTGCGCGCTTCCTTGTTCGCATTGGGGTAGAACATGGTGTTGGTGATGGCCGCATGCACTTGCGGCGTCTCGATGTAATTGATGAAGGCATGCGCCTCGTCAACGTGGGCGGCATCCTTGGGGATGGCCATGGTGTCGAACCATACGGGCGCGCCGCCGTCAGGGATGTAATAGTCGATCTTGTATTGCTTGCCGGCTTCCTTGGCGCGATGCGCCGAGATCATGACATCGCCCGAAAAGCCGTAGACCATGCACAGATCGCCGGCGGCCAGTTCGTCAATGTAGCCGGACGAGCTGAACTGGCGCACATAGGGGCGTATCTGCTTGAGCAGCTCCAGCGCCTGGCGGTAATCGTCAGGATTGCTGCTGTTGGGATCCTTGCCCAGGTAATGCAGCACGGCGGGAAAAACCTGGGCGGCCTCATCGAGAATGGAAATACCGCAGGCCTTGAGCTTGGCGGCATTTTCAGGCTTGAACAGCATGCCCCAATCGCCCAGCTTGACATCCGGCCCCATGATTTCGCGGACCTTGGTGACGTTGTAGCCAAGACCGTTGGTGCCATAGCCCCAGGGCACCAGGTACTGGTTTCCGGGATCCACTGAAGCCACGATATCCATCAGATCCTGGTCCAGGTATTTGAGGTTGGGCAGCTTGGACTTGTCGAGCTTCTGAAACAGGCCGCCCTCGATCTGGCGCGCCGCATAATGCGTCGACGGCACGACCACGTCGTAACCGGATTTACCCGTCAGAAGTTTGGCCTGCAGGGTGTCGTTGCTGTCGTAGACATCATAGCGGGCCTTGATGCCTGTCGCCTTCTCGAAACCCGAAATTGTATCCGGGGCAGTGTATTCCGCCCAGTTGTATACATTGACGATTTTTTCCTGCGCCCATGCCGTACCCACGGCAGCGACCAGGACTGCGCCCGCGAGCAGTGTCTTCGTCACGCTGAATTTCATTGCCAGCCTCCCCAGACGATACAAAAAACCCAAAAGGCGTGATGATAATGCTTTTTCGTGACTAGATGTGTTCTGTTGTCTTCCCCAGCACCTCGTAGGCCCGGTTCAGCTCGTCCCACCAGAGCATGCCGCGCTCGGCAGCCACCTTGACGAGCGAGCGGCGCAGCCTGAGCAGATTGCCGCGCCGACGCTCAGCCGACAGCAAGGGCCGGACCCTGCCCTTGTCAAAGTCAATAAGCCAAGCCTTGCCCTGGGGGTCAAGCAGGATATTGTAAGCATTGAGGTCAGCATGCCAGACACCGGCCTCATGCATGGCAAAGATAGCGGTGGCCACCTCGACCGGGCTGGCTGTATCCAGCATCTGGGCCAAGGGCCGCGTATCTTCAAGGCGCTGCAGCAGGATTGCGGCCCGATAGCTCGCCCCGCTGTGCCAGTAGGCGGCAGCGATAGGCCGTGGCACCGGCAGGCCAAGCCCATGCATGAAATGCAGCAAGCCGAACTCGGCAAATGAGCGGGTAGCCTCGGCACCCGCCCACAGGTATCGATCGGCACTCAGCCTGGCCGCCAGGCCGCCCCGGCGATAGCGTCGCAGCACGGCGCGCCCGAAACTACCCTGCACAAACCAGGCAGCCTTCCGCCCCCCCGCCCCCACCGGCTCGGCGCGCAGGCGCTCATCGGCGGCATCGAAAAGCCATTCGCCCGGTTCGGCCACCAGCGCGCCATCGTACCGCAAGGCGCCGCCAGCGATATGCAGCAGCTGCGGATCCGGTGCGGGACCCGCGCTGGAAGAAGGTTCCGGGGAACTGGATGTATTCACGCTGTCAGACCTTGAGCAGAAGAAGCACCATGATAACAAGCAGCATGCAGGCGAACATCAGCTTGAGCCTCGCCTCCGGCAGTGCATAAGCCATCCTGACGCCATAAGGAACAAACATGATGCTGCCCAATGCGAGCGGAACGCCTGCCACCCAGTCGGTCTGGCCGTGTGCCGTATAGGTTATCAATGCCACAAACGTACCCGGCACAATCATGGACAGCGCGATGGCCTGTGCGCCCACCTGGCTGAGGCGAAAAACCGTAGTCAGGACGGGCACCGCGAGGACAGACCCTCCCACCCCGAAAACCCCGCCCGCCAGCCCGGCCATTACCCCGAGCAGCGCAAACCAGCCCCGGTGGTAGTCTCCGGGCTGCCGACGCGCCGGCAGGCTGTGCGACCTGCCAGCGCCGCGATAAGCCTGATAGAAATAGAACAGGGCCACGAAAAGCACAAAAATCGCATAAATCATGCGCAACAGCCGAGAATCTATGCCCAGCGCCAGTCTGGCCCCCACCCATGTGAAGAATATGGCGCTGCATGCGCCGGCGGCGGCGGCCCGGAAATCGATGCGCGAATGCTGGTTGTATTTGCGCAAGGTGAGCAGCACAGCGGGCAGCACCATGATCAGCGAAGTGCCCTGGGCCATCTGCTGATCCATGCCCAATATCAACCCCAACAGTGGAATGGCCAACAGGCCGCCGCCTATCCCCAGCATCCCCCCGGTAAACCCGATAAGCGCGCCGCCCGCCAGCGCGCCTGCGGCAAGAAAATACCAGGACAGTTCGACGGCTCCGTGCATGCTCAGCTCAACTCGCGCAGCCGCTCGATCGCGACATCGATACGATCCACCGCGATGACCTGCAAACCTTCAATAGGCTGGCGCGGCGCATTGGCCTTGGGGATCAGGGCCATGCTGAATCCAAGCTTGGCCGCTTCCCTCAGACGCTCCTGCCCCCGGGGCGCGGGGCGGATTTCACCCGCCAGACCGACCTCCCCGAAAACAACCAGGCCTCGCGGCAGCGGCTTGTTGCCCAGGGAGGACATGATAGCCAGCAAGACAGCAAGGTCGGCAGCCGGCTCGGTGATTTTCACCCCGCCCACGGCGTTCACAAAGACATCCTGGTCGTAGGTCACGATGCCTGCGTGCCGGTGCAGCACTGCCAGCAGCATGGCCAGCCTGGTGCTCTCCAGGCCGACAGTAAGCCGCCGGGGGTTGGGCACGTTGGCGCTGTCAACCAGCGCCTGTATCTCGACCAGCAGCGGGCGTGTGCCTTCCTGCGTGGCCATGACGCACGAGCCCGGCACATTCTGCTCATGCTGGGACAGGAACAGTGCGGAAGGGTTGGCGACCCCTTTCAGCCCGCGATCCGTCATGGCGAATACACCCAGCTCGTTGACCGCGCCGAAGCGGTTCTTGAACGCCCTCACCAGCCTGAAGGCAGAGTGGGTATCGCCCTCGAAATACAGCACGGTATCGACAATATGTTCCAGCACACGGGGGCCGGCCAGCGCACCGTCCTTGGTGACGTGGCCTATGAGCACAATGGCTGTGCCGGTCTGCTTGGCAAGCCGGGTAAGCTGCGCCGCGCACTCGCGCACCTGCGACACCGAACCGGGAGCGGCGCTCAGCTCGCCCGAATACAGCGTCTGGATGGAATCGATGACAGCGACGCTGGGACGCTGCTCCGCGAGCGCGGCGGTAATGGCTTCGAGGCGGATTTCGGCCAGCAGGCTGACATCGCTGGAGGCCAGCTCCAGGCGACGGGCCCTCAATGCCACCTGTTCGGCGGATTCCTCACCGGTCACATACAGAACCTTGACGGCGCGCGACAGGGATACCAGCGCCTGCAACAGCAAGGTGGATTTGCCTATGCCTGGATCGCCGCCGATGAGCACGACAGCGCCCGTTACCAGGCCTCCGCCCAGTACGCGATCAAACTCGGCAATACCGGTCGGCTGTCGCGGCAGCTCCCGCGCCTCGATTTCCGCCAGACTGCGCACCGGGCTCGATGCGGCCAGCGGCGCATAGCGGTGATTCTGGGCGCCCGCGTCTTTTACCTCATGGAGCGTATTCCATGCCCCGCAACTGGGGCACCTGCCTTCCCATTTGGGGCAGGAGGCGCCGCATTCGGTACATACAAACAGAGTCTTGGTCTTGGCCATGCGCAAGTGTAACGCGAGCGGCGCGGACTGGCCGGCACTCAGCGGCCAGCCAGGCTCCCGCCGCCATCCACCCCAAGAACCTGGCCCGTAATGTAGCCGGCGGCATCGCTCAGTAGGAAGGAAACCGCCGCCGCCACATCCGCGGGCCTGCCGACACGCCCCATGGGTATGGATGCGAGCGCATTCTTTTCCGCCTCGCTGCCTTCAGGATGATTGGCCCGGAACAGCTCAGTTTCCACCGGGCCCGGCGACACGGCGTTGACAGTGATGCCATAAGGGGCGAGCTCGAGCGCCCAGGTGCGCGTACAGCCGATCAGGGCGCTCTTGGCCGCGGCATAGCTGCTGCGGTTGAGGGCGCCATGCGTAACGCGGCTGCAAATGTTGATGATGCGCCCCTCTTTACGGGCCTTCATGGATTGCACAAACGTCTGCGTTACCTGCACGGCGACCCGCACATTCAGGTCCAGCACTTGATAAAGCGACGCCAGATCAATCTCGCCCAGGGGTTCAGGCCGCACCAGCCCGACGTTATTGACGATGCCATCGACCGGATACTTCTCGCGTATGACGCGCAAGACCTCCTCGGTCTCACCGGCATTGGCAAGATCGCAGGAATACAGATAGCCAGGGAAATCGATATCCTGCGTGTTGCGGGCCAGGCCCACCACATGGCAGCCCTGGTCCGCCAGTTGACGGCTGATGGCCCAGCCTATGCCTTTCGTGGCGCCGGTGACCAATACGCATTTGTCTTTCATGATGAAGAATCTTCCTGGATGACAATTTTTGGAACGCGCGGCGCCACGGCGCACAGCAGCTCATAGCCTATGGTGCCGGCAGCCTGCGCCACCTCGTCGACGCTGGGGCCGCCCTCCCCCCACAGGACGACGGGCGAGCCTACCTGCGCATGGGGGACCGGATCGAGGTCCGCCACCAGCATATCCATGGACACCCTGCCCAGCACGCGTGTGCGCACGCCAGCCACGGTAATAGGCGTGTCGGTAATCGCATGGCGCGGATATCCGTCGGCATAGCCGCATGCGACGACGCCGATACGCATGGGCCTGTCCGCGCGGAAGATATGACCGTACCCCACTGAGGCGCCGGCAGGTATGTCGCGCACGCTGATCAGCCGGCTTGCAAGTGTCATCGCCGGCCGCAGCCCAATCTGCGCAGCCGGTCGCGAGGCAAACGGCGAGGCGCCATACAGGCAGATGCCTGGCCGGACCCAATGTCCGTCCTGCCCCTGGACCGTTGCCCACAGGCCCTGCGTCAACGTCCCTGCGGAATTGCACACGCTGGCGGCGCCGGGCAAGCCTTCCGTGCATGCGTTGAACAGGGCAATCTGCTCCCGTGTCGTGTCAGCATCGTCATCGGCGCGGGCGAAATGGCTCATCTTGCCGATATCTCCCAGCAGGCCAGCCTGCCTTGCCCGCACAGCGCGCTCATAGGCCTGGCGGTAGCCCGATGGCGCAAACCCGAGGCGGCTCATGCCGGAATCGAGCTTTACAAACGCATCAAGCCCGGCAGGCTGCCCGGCTTCCAGCATATCCAACTGCTCGACGCAATGAAGCGTGGTCCGCAGGCCGTACTCGCGCAGGACAGGCAGATCGCGCTCCTCGAAAAAGCCCTCAAGCAGCAGAATGGGCTTGCTCCAGCCCAGCTCCCGGCAACGCACGGCCTCATCCAGGTCCAGCATGGCCAGACCGTCCGCCTGGCTGAATGCGCGGACGGCATTGTCGACCCCATGCCCGTAGGCGTTGGCCTTGATCACTGCCCATATCGCGGGCCTGACAGCGCCATCCGGCGCGCCGGATGGCAAAAGCTGTTCCCGTACAACCTCAAGATTGTGGCTCAGCGACGACAGGGAGATCGTGGCTGAAATCGGACGTGGCATGGTTCCTCCATATTAGAAACCGAAGTCTAAACCGATCGGGAAGCGGATGGTAGTCCGCACGCGGCCCAATGACGCCGCCAACCTGTATACTCGCCGCCATGTCCGTCGATCATTACGAAAACTTTCCGGTAGCCTCGGTGCTGCTGCCGCGCCGCCTGCGCGCGGCTGTGCGCGACGTTTACCGTTTCGCGCGCAGCGCCGACGACATCGCGGACGAAGGCGATGCGTCGCCGGATGAGCGGCTTGTCCATCTGGCGGGCTATCATGACGCGCTGCGGCATATGGCGCGCGGCGAGCCGCTGCCCGCAAACGACCCGCGCAGAAGAATATTCGATCCGCTGGCCGCCACCGTCAGGCATCACGGCCTGCCGCTCACGCTCTTTCATGATCTGTTGTCCGCATTCGAGCAGGATGTATCGACCACCCGCTATGAGACGGACGCTTTGCTGCTGGACTACTGCAGCCGCTCGGCCAACCCGGTGGGCCGCATCATGCTGCATCTTTACGGCCAGGCTGACGGCGATAACCTGGCATGGTCCGACGCCATCTGCACGGGCCTGCAGCTGACCAACTTCTGGCAGGATGTCGCCGTCGACTGGCACAAGGGCCGGGTCTACATCCCGCAGCAGGCGCTGCGCCGGCATGGGGTGAGCGAAGACTACATTGCCGCGCGCGCGGAGACAGAAGCAGCTTTCCGCCCCGCTGCCCCGAATCCGGAAGGCGCGGCAAAAGCCAACAACCACCCCGCCATAGGGAGGGGTGACGCCGCAGGCCATGCACCCGGCATGCACGATGACGCCGCCTGGGAAAATCTGATGCGCGAGCAGGTTGGGCAGGCGCGCGAACTGCTGCAATCAGGCCTGCCACTTGCGCGCAGGCTGCGCGGACGCATAGGCCTGGAGCTGAAACTGGTGGTGCTGGGCGGTCTGCGTATCCTGGAAAGGCTTGACCAATTACACTATGACATATTCCAGCAACGCCCCGTGCTGCAGAAGCGGGACTGGGCGCTGCTGTTTTGGCGCGCGCTGTCCTGATGGCCCTCGCCCCGTACCCATTACATTGCCGCCCCGGCGGCTTTCCCTTTCTTGAGCATGAGTCCTGACGAATATTGCCAGAACAAGGCCGCGCAGAGCGGCTCCAGCTTTTACTACGCCTTCCTGTTCCTGCCGCCCGAACGCCGCAGGGCCATCACGGCGCTGTATGCCTTCTGCCGCGAGGTCGACGACATCGTGGACGAATGCACGGAGCCCTCGGTGGCGCGCATGAAGCTGGCATGGTGGCGCACACAGGTCGAACAATTGTTCGCGGGACATGCCGAACATCCTGTGATGCAGGCGCTCGCCCCTCACATCGAGCCGCATGGCCTGGCCCAGGACAGGATGCTGGCGGTGATCGATGGCATGGAGATGGATCTGGATCACACGCGCTATATGGACTGGCCCGCGCTCAAGCGCTACTGCTGGCATGCCGCCGGCGTCGTCGGGGAGTTGTCGGCGTGTATCTTTGGCCAGACCAGGCCGGAAACCATGGTTTATGCGGAAAAACTTGGCCTGGCCTTCCAGCTCACCAATATCATCCGCGATGTGGGCGACGATGCGCGCAGGGGACGCATCTATCTGCCTGTGGATGACATGCAGCAGTTTGGCGTCACGGCGGCCGAGATCTTCGACAGCAAGCATTCCGACCGCTTTGCGGCGCTTATGCGCTTTGAGGCTGATCGGGCCCGGCAATACTATCGCGAGGCCATGCAGGCGCTTCCGGAACAGGATAGGCGCGCCCAGCGCCCTGGCCTGATGATGGCCGCGATCTACCACGCGCTCCTGGTTGAGATAGAACGCGACAACTGGCAGGTTCTGGACCAGCGCATCTCGCTCACGCCCATACGCAAGTTCTGGCTGGCCTGGAAAACCTGGGTCGGCGGCGGCAAGGGCCTGATGCGCCGTCTGCAACGGCAATGATGCTGTCCGCCACCCTCGCGAACCGTTGCAGCGGCGGCAGCCCGGTCCGGCCGTGAATATCGCTGTCATTGGCGCAGGCTGGGCTGGCCTGAGCGCCGCAGTCGCACTCAGGCGCGGCGGCCATGCGGTCAATGTATTCGAAGCCGCCCGCACCGCCGGCGGCCGGGCGCGGCGGGCGGAAAACCGCATGCCGGGCGTGCCGCTGGATAACGGCCAGCATATCCTGCTGGGTGCCTATGCACGGACGCTGGCGCTGATGCGCGAGCTAGGGTTGTGCCCGGAGCAGTTGTTTCACCGCCTCCCGCTTGACCTGCGCTCAGCTGACGGCCGTTTCCGCCTGCGCGCAGCGCCCTTGCTCGCCCCCCTGCACCTATTGGCCGGGCTGGCCCGCGCGCAAGGGCTGGGCATTGCGGAACGCTTTGGCATGGTGCGCAGCATCGCACGGCTGCGTCTCGGCGGCTGGCACACAAAGCCCGGCCTGTCCGTGTCCCAATGGCTGGATGCGCATCGCCAGAGCGGGCATGCACGGGCTGTTTTCTGGAGACCGCTCTGTCTGGCCGCCCTCAACACGCCTCCCGAGGAGGCCTGCGCCCAGCTCTTCGCCAACGTCTTGCGTGACAGCGTGGGCGGCGATGCCAGGGCCTGCGATATTCTGATTCCCGCCACGGATCTTTCCAGCCTCTGGCCCGACCGCGCCGTCGCCTTGCTGGCCAGCCCGCCGGGCAGCGTACAGCTTGGTCACGCCGTGCGCAGCCTTTCGAGCGGCAGCGATGGCGTCCTGGTCGACGGGATGCGCCACGACGCCGCCATCGTGGCATGCAATACACCTTCGGCCCTCAGACTGCTAGCTCAGTTGCCCGCTGTGCCGGGCTCGGCCCAATATCTCGAATGCCTTGCCGCCTTCGATTTCGTGCCAATTGCCACCCTCACGCTGCAGCTGCAACAGCCATGGGCGGCGCCCGCCCGCATGCAACTGCTCTGTGATGCTCCGGAACGGCTTGAGTATGGGCAATGGTTGTTTGTGGACGGCAGGCTGGCCCATATCGTCGTGAGCGATGCGCGCGATCTCCAGGAACAGGATACCAAGCGCGTCATTGACGCAATGATCGGACAGCTGCGGCGCCAGGCGGACCGCGCCCTGCCAGAAATTGCCGCGCAGCACCTGATTGTCGAGAAACGCGCCACCTTCAGGGCCCGTCCGGGCCTGTCGCGCCCGGCCAATGCCACGCCGTGGCAAGGGGTTTGGGTGGCGGGCGACTGGACCGACACCGGCTACCCTGGCGTCCTGGAAGGCGCCGTCCGCAGCGGCGAACAGGCTGCGAAGCAGGCGTCAACGCAAGGCGCCTGAGCCGGCACGGCGGCACGGTGTCCACCGCGCAGCCATGCCCGATTGCGCGTCAGCCCTGGGCGTCGTCCGCGTGACGGACGATGTAGTCGCGCACCTGGGCCACATCGCAATCCATGACGGTAACGCGCTGAGGCAGCTTGCCCAGGTCGCGCAACGCCTCGGGCAGCGGTGCCGGCAAGCCGGTAGCCTCTCGAATCGTGTCGCTGAATTTCGCGGGCAAGGCAGTTTCCAGCACCAGCATGGGAACACCGTCTTCCACATAGGGCGCGGCGACCTTGACACCATCGGCCGTGTGCGGGTCTATAAGCACCCCGGTGTCATCGCGCACCGCACGTATGGTGCGCAGGCGATCCTCATGCGTGCTGACACCCGCCACGAAGCCATAGCGCGCCTCGAATTGCGGGCGCAGCTCGCTGAGGTCGAACTCGCCCTTCTCTGCCAACGACTGCCAGCAGGCGCGCACGCGGTCGGCATCCTGGCCCAGCAGGTCAAAGACAAAGCGCTCAAAGTTGGATGCCCGTGAGATATCCATCGATGGGCTGGAGGTTGCATGCGTCTGGGCGGCCGAACGGGGCCGATACACACCGGTGCGGAAAAATTCTTCCAGCACATTGTTCTCGTTCGTGGCAAGCACCAGGCGCCGGACGGGCAGCCCCATCTGGCGCGCAAAATGCCCCGCCAGGATATTGCCGAAATTGCCCGAGGGCACGGCAAACGAAACCTCTTGCCCCGGCCCGCTGGTGGCGCGCAGCCAGCCCCAGAAGTAATACACAATCTGCGCGGCGATCCGCGCCCAGTTGATCGAATTGACCGCGCCGATATGATGGCGGCTCTTGAAATCAAGATCGCCGGCCAGTGCCTTGACGATGTCCTGGCATTCGTCGAAGACGCCATGGACAGCAATATTGTGGATATTGGCGTCCTGCAGGGTATACATCTGGGCGCGCTGGAAGTCGCTCATGCGGCCATGCGGCGACAGCATGAAGACCGATACGCCGCGCTTGCCGCGCAAGGCGTATTCGGCAGCCGAGCCTGTGTCTCCGGAAGTGGCGCCCAGGATATTGAGCGTGGCGCCCCGCCGCGCAAGCACGTATTCAAACACCTGGCCCAGAAACTGCATGGCCATGTCCTTGAATGCAAGCGTCGGCCCCTCCGACAGCCCCAGGAGCGACACCCCGCCGCCCAGAGGCTTGAGCGGCACAATGGCCTCGCTGCCGAACACCTCGGCGCTGTAAGCGGCGTGCGTCAGGCGCGCAAGGTCGGCGCGTGATATGTCGTCGATGAAGAGCGACAGCACCTCTGTCGCCAGCTCCGCATACGAAAGGCCGCGCCAGGACTCAAGCGTCTCGGCGCTAACCGTTGGAACGCTTTCCGGGACGGCCAGGCCGCCGTCAGGCGCCAGGCCTTCGAGCAGGATATCGGAAAAGGCCTGGGGCGCCATGCCCCCGCGCGTGGAACGGTATTTCATGACAGGGACTCCACACGCAGGCGGGTAACGCCGGAATGCACGAAGGGCAGCCCGGATATGCGTTGCAGGGCGCTGTCGATATCGCCTTCGCGCGCCTCATGGGTAAGGAAGATAATGTCCGCTTCGGCCTCACCATGCGGCTCCTGGAACATCGAGCCGATGGAAATGCCCACCTCGGAAAGAATGCGCGCAACATCGGCCAGCACGCCCGGCCGGTCCTGCACGCGCAACCGCAGGTAATAGGACGACACCACGTCAGCCATGGGCAGAATGGGCGTGTCGACCATGGCATCGGGCTGGAAGGCGAGGTAAGGCACGCGATGTTCCGGATCAGCGGCCTGCAGGCGCGCCACATCGACCAGATCGGCCACGACGGCGGAGGCGGTGGCCTGTTCGCCTGCCCCTTTGCCGTAATACAGCGTGGGGCCGACAACGTCTCCGTTGACCAGCACCGCATTCATGGCGCCGTTCACATTGGCCAGCACGCAATCCGCGGGCACCAGCGTGGGGTGGACGCGCAGCTCGATGCCTTCCGGGCGCCGGCGGGTGATGCCCAGCAGCTTGATCCGGTAGCCCAGACGCTCGGCATGGGCAATGTCTTCCTGTGCCAGGCGGGAAATGCCTTCGGTGTGCGCCTTGTCAAACTGGACCGGGATGCCGAATGCCAGCGAGGCAAGCAGCGTCAGCTTGTGCGCGGCGTCGACCCCCTCGATATCAAAGGTGGGATCCGCCTCGGCATAGCCCAGCCGCTGCGCGTCGGCCAGCGCCTCGTCGAATGACTGGCCTGTGGCCAGCATCTCGGAGAGGATGAAGTTGGTGGTACCGTTGATGATGCCGGCCAGCCACTGGATGCGGTTGGCCGTCAGCCCCTCGCGGATGGCCTTGATGATGGGAATGCCGCCAGCCACCGCTGCCTCGAACGCCACCATCACGCCCTTTTCGAGGGCGGCGGCGAAGATCTCATCGCCGTGCTCGGCCAGCAGTGCCTTGTTGGCGGTGACCACGTGCTTGCCGTTGGCGATCGCCGCCAGGATCAGCTCACGCGCGACCGTATCGCCGCCGATCAGTTCCACGACCACATCGATTTCGGGATGCGACACAACCTGCAGGCCGTCCGTGACCACCAGCACGTCATCGCCAACCAGACGGCGGGCCTTGTCGGTATCGCGGACGGCGACAGCCGCCACCTCGATGCGCCGCCCCGCCCTTCGGGAGATTTCCTCCGCATTCTGCCTCAGCACCTTCCAGGTGCCGCCGCCAACCACGCCCAGGCCCAGCAGGCCTACCTTGATGGGACTACTGCTCATTTACCTACACCATCCTTGCGGAACATTTCCTTGATGCCGCGCACCGCCTGCCGGGTGCGCTGCTCGTTTTCGATGA
>Ga0182738_1000960_pt1 | contig 37775 bp, 36 predicted proteins | sample eDN5th30CBELigMG_FD_128876 | JGI IMG/M metagenome (GOLD analysis project Ga0182738, IMG submission 128876) | Enriched Miracle-Growth compost microbial communities from Emeryville, California, USA - eDNA 5th pass 30_C BE-Lig MG (version 2)... ...
CCGCACCCCGCAAATAAAATAACCGCATGAAAAGCATGTGCTTTGTGACGGCGACGTCAAAATAGCAACAGCGCGGCGACGATGCCGGCGACCGCGAGGATGACCAGCGGCTCGGTGAGGTTCGCTAGCGCCCCGGCGATCAACGCACCCTGGCTGAGGCCGGCACGCTCGATGGCCAGCAGCGCGCGATCGCGCTCGTCGAGCTCGTGCATGACCGCCGTCACCCCGCCCTCGGTGCAGGCTTCCGCGAAATGCACGCGGAGGGGAATGAACACGTACCGTGTACCCCGCAACAGGCGGTCGAGGTCGAAGTCCGGGTCGCACGGAACGCTGGCGAAGCGCCGGCGCGTCTCCGGCGTCGGGATGTGCCGGTGATGCACGGCGACGAAGGCGCGGTAGAGCGCACTGAACGATGGTTTGTCCGTCCGGGCGATGTCGTCCGCGATGCGCTCGCAGCCGCCGCTCCACAGGGGCGCCTCGGGGTCCGGCTCGCAGGTCATGCGCACGGCGTAGCCGGACGGCAGATCGAAACGCCCCTGCCGGTCGCTGATCTCGATCGCAACGGCAACCGCGGCGATGGCCAGCACCGCGCCGACGAGCAAGCGCCAATTGCGGCGCAGCTCGGCAATCACAGCGTTCAGCCGCGCCTTGGCGCCAGTATCCCCCACGTCCATCGTGCACCTCCGACGGTCCCTCCTAGCGCAAGCAATAGAGCTACGTCGACCCGGATGAGGCGTTCGCGCATGCGGTGAAGTAATGGCGCATTCACTCAATTTGGTGATCGCCTGACTATTGTCGGACAACAGCCGCTTTTTGCTGGTCATCGTTCATGGAATAGGGCAGTAGGAAGCCGCTGTGTGCGGACGATCGGCCGGCCGACGACATCGCCTTGTCCCGTGGCCCGACCTGCGGTTCTGCCAATTTCGAAACACTAGGGAGGGTGCTGCTGGCGTGCCCGCGACGGCTTTCGTCGTACCCCAGTCAGTACGCGATCATGGAACCGGAAGCGCTGCGAGAATTCTACCGGTGCTATCGCGAGCGGCGACTCGCCGAGGCCGTCGCCGCCTTCAGCGACGACTTCCTGTTCAAATCGCACATGCCAAGCGATCCGGTCGATCCCCAGCGTCCGCGCAGCCGTGCCGAGTTCACGCTGATCTGCCACAAGTTTCTCGAAGACTTCGACATCGTCGTATTCGAGCCCGGGCCGTTCACAATCGACGGCGACGCGGCCTGGAACGAGGCGGACGGCGTGTTCCGGCACAAGCAGACCGGCAAGGTGCTCGAGGCCAAGTTCGTGCATCGATGGCGCTTCGCGGACGGCAAGGTGCTGGAACTCCAGCAGGAGCACGACGTGGCGCAAATCGAGGCTTTCCTGCGCAGCATCGGCACCGACCTCGGCTAGCGCCGCGCGGGCGAGCGCATGGCGTCGCCGCCGGATTCCCATCCTGCCCGGCCTCGAAAGCGTTGGCCTCCCGCGCAAAATTGAGCAAACTGCGCTTCCCGGCGACGCTGCGTCCCGGGCACAACCCCCGTGCGTATTTGCTATGTCGATGGTATCGAACGGCAATTGCGCGTTCGACACAGCTTTAGGATGCAAGGCGAAGGAATGACCGGGCTTCCCGACTTCACGAAAATTGCCCTCAACGGCGGCGCGGCCGCGAGCGGCCCGGCGGCGGCCAGCGATGCCATCGCCTGGGAATCGCCCGAGGGCATCGGCATCAAGCCCGTGTACACCGCCGCCGATACCGCCAGTCTCGATTTCCTCGACACCTTCCCCGGCATCGCCCCCTACCTGCGCGGCCCCTATCCCGCCATGTACGCGCTGCAGCCGTGGACGGTGCGCCAGTACGCCGGCTTCTCGACCGCCGAGGATTCCAACGCCTTCTACCGCCGCAACATCCGCGCCGGCCAGAAGGGACTGTCGGTCGCCTTCGATCTCGCCACCCACCGCGGCTATGACTCGGATCATCCGCGCGTGCGCGGCGATGTCGGCATGGCCGGCGTCGCCATCGATTCCATCTACGACATGCGCACGCTGTTCTCGGGCATCCCGCTCGAGCAGATGTCCGTGTCGATGACCATGAACGGGGCGGTGCTTCCCGTGCTGGCGCTGTTCATCGTCGCCGGCGAGGAGCAGGGCGTTCCACCGGAGAAGCTCTCCGGCACGATCCAGAACGACATCCTCAAAGAGTTCATGGTGCGGAACACCTACATCTATCCGCCCGAACCTTCGATGCGGATCGTCTCGGACATCTTCGGCTACACCTCCAAGCACATGCCGAAGTTCAACTCGATCTCGATCTCCGGCTACCACATGCAGGAGGCGGGAGCGACGGCCGACCTCGAGCTCGGCTACACGCTCGCCGACGGCATCGAGTATGCGCGCGCCGGCGTCGCGGCGGGCCTCGACATCGACGCGTTCGCGCCGCGCCTGTCGTTTTTCTGGGCGATCGGCATGAACTTCTACATGGAGATCGCCAAGATGCGCGCCGCGCGTCTCTTGTGGGCGAAGCTCATCAAGGAGGAGTTCAAGCCGAAGGACGCGCGCTCGCTCAGCCTGCGCACCCATTGCCAGACCTCCGGCTGGTCGCTGACCGCGCAGGACGTGTTCAACAACGTGACGCGCACATGCGTCGAGGCGATGGCGGCAACGCAGGGCCATACGCAGTCGCTGCACACCAACGCGCTCGACGAGGCGATCGCGCTGCCGACCGACTTCTCCGCCCGCATCGCGCGCAACACGCAGCTCCTGCTGCAGCAGGAGACCGGCACCTGCCGCGTCATCGACCCTTGGGGCGGCAGCTACTACATCGAGCGGCTGACCTACGAGCTGGCGCAGAAGGCGCTCGCCCATATCGAGGAGGTCGAGCGGCTGGGCGGCATGGCGAAGGCGATCGCGGCCGGCATCCCGAAGATGCGCATCGAGGAGGCCGCTGCCCGTACGCAGGCGCGCATCGACAGCGGCAAGCAGACCATCGTCGGCGTCAACAAGTACCGCGTCGACGACGAGGCCGAGATCGAGATCCTCAAGGTCGACAACAAATCCGTGCGCGAGCAGCAGATCGCCAAGCTCGAGCGCCTGCGCGGGGAGCGCAACGAGGCGGAGACGCAGGCGGCGCTGAAGGCACTGACCGAGGGCGCCGCGGGAAGCGGTAATCTCCTCGACCTCGCCGTCAAGGCCGCCCGCGCCAAGGCCAGCGTCGGCGAGATCTCCGACGCCATGGAGAAGGTATTCGGCCGCCATCGCGCCGAGATCCGCGCCATTTCCGGCGTCTACCGGTCGGAGGCCGGCAGCATGAACGCAAACGTCGCCAAGGTGCAGCAGCTCGTCGAGGCGTTCGACAAGGACGAGGGCCGCCGCCCGCGCATCCTCATCGCCAAGATGGGGCAGGACGGCCATGACCGCGGCCAGAAGGTGATCGCCAGCGCCTTCGCCGACCTCGGCTTCGACGTCGACATCGGGCCGCTGTTCGCCACGCCCGACGAGGCCGCGCGGCAGGCGGTCGAGAACGACGTCCACATCATCGGCGTGTCGTCCCTCGCCGCCGGACACCTGACGCTGGTGCCGGACTTGAAGCAGGCGCTCGACAAGGAAGGCCGCGGCGACATCATGGTCGTCGTCGGCGGGGTCATTCCGCCCGCCGACTACCCGGCGCTTTTCGAGGCCGGCGCTGCGGCCGTGTTCGGCCCGGGCACCAACATTCCCGAGGCGGCGACCGACCTGATCAACAAGCTGAACGTGAAGCTCGGACACACGGGCAAAGCGGCGGCGGAATAGCTGCCGTGGTGAAGCCGTTAACGCGGCGCCACGGGAGCCGGCTCGATGTAGGCTTCGCCGTCACGCCAGACGCAGACGTGGCCGACGGGGTCAGACAGGATCTGGATCATCTCAGTCAGCATCGCGGCATCTCCCTTTGTTTGTCAGCCGATGATGCACACCCCGCCGGGCGTTCTGCTGTTCCCGAGGTGACATCGGCGGTTGCGAAATGCGCGCCTCGAGAGCATGTAGAGAGAACGGTCGCTGAACCCTAACGTGGAGACCCTTATGAGCGAGACGATCAACACGGGTCTGATGGTGTTCCTTGCCGAGGGCAAGGAGGGCATCGGCGCGGTGCGGGAGACGGCGCCCGATCACATCGTCGTCTACGTCGAGAATGCCGGCGAGTTCAAAGTGCCGCGCACCGCCGTGCGCAGCGTGCACGACGGCAAGGTGATGCTCGACCCCCAGCACGTCGATAAGGCGCTGCTCAAAGCCGTCGGCCACGCCCATGACAGCGAGGATCCCCGCCTCGTCGGCTGATCGTCGCCTTCCTGTCATCTGAGCGGCGGCATCGCGCCGGGCGTCGACCTTTCCATCGGGCCCGGTACGCCCGCGCGTGATGCCGGACCGGCCACGGTGAAACGCCGGCGCATCGCCGCGACCGAATTGATGTCGCGGGCCACCGACGGCGGTTGCACCGCCGCCGACGCGGGCGTAGGAAGCCGGCGGGAAGCAGGCGCGGCCAGCGGCGGAACCCGGCGCATGATGACGATCTACTGCTCGGACGGGAAAGTCCTGAAGGTCCGCGATACGAACGCGCCGCTGACCGGCGATTGCGTGTGGATCGATCTCCTGCAGCCCACGGCGGAGGAGGACAAGTTCGTCGAGCAAGCCCTCGGCATCGATGTCCCGACGCGCGCCGAGATGCGCGAGATCGAGCCGTCCAATCGCTTCTACCAGGAGCGCGGCGCCTACTTCATGACGGCTTCGATCGTGTACAACGTCGAGGCGCCGATCCCCAAGATTTCGCCGGTCACGTTCATTCTCGCGGGCGACCGTCTGGTGACGGTGCGCTACGCCGAGCCGAGAGCCTTTCCACTCTATCTGCAGCGCGTCGAGAAGGGCGATGCCTCGTGCACCGCCGGAGCCTCCATCATGGTCGGGCTGATCGATGCGATCGTGCATCGTATGGCCGACCTCATCGAGCGCATCCAGGACGAGGCCGACCGCCTGGCGCAGTCCGTGTTCGACCTGCGCGGCGGCCAGCACACGCGCGACCGGCGCCTCGACGTCATGCTGAAGCGCATCGGCAAGGCCGGTGACATCAGCGCCCGCGCCGAGGACAGCGCCACCTCGCTCAGCCGGCTCCTGCACTATCTCGCGCAGGCGACCAAGGACCGCGGCGACGACCCGCGCACGCGCCAGCGCATCAAGGCGGCGCAGCGCGACATCAACTCGCTCATGGAGCACACCAAGTTCCTCTCCGGCCGCATCACCTTCATCCTGGATGCCACGCTCGGGATGATCAACATCGAGCAGAACCAGATCATCAAGCTGTTCTCGGTGATGGCCGTGGTGTTGCTGCCTCCGACGCTCGTCGCCTCGGTGTACGGCATGAACTTCAGGCACATGCCGGAGCTGGAATGGGTGCTCGGCTACCCGTGGGCGCTGATGCTGATGGTGATCGCCGCCGTCGGCCCGATCATCTATTTCCGCCGCAAAGGCTGGCTGTAGCGTTTTTCGGCTTCCCAGCGAGCCCTCCCGGGCCGGACATCAAAGCCCGAGCCACAATAGCGCGGCCACCCCGCAAACGCCCAGCGTCGCAACGATGCTCCAGCGCATGGCGAAGATCAGGACCAGCGCCAGGCATGAAAGCGCCAGCGCCACGAGGTCGAGCGAGCCGGGTTGCGGCATGAAGAGCCTCAGCGGTCCGGCGTGAAGCTCGTCGACGCGTGCAAACAGCACGTGCAGGGCAAACCACAGCGACAGGTTGGCAATGACGCCGACGACCGCGGCGGTGACCGACTGCAGCGCTGAGGCGAGGCGCGGCGCGTGCGTGAGGCGATCGATGTACGGCGCGCCGACAAAGATCCACAGGAAGCATGGCGCAAACGTCGCCCACAGCGTCACCAGCGCGCCCAGCAGGCCGAGCCAGACGCCGCCCGCGCGCAGGGCTGCGATGTAGCCGACGAACTCGGTGACGAGGATGAGCGGTCCGTTGGTGGTCTCGGCGAGCCCGAGCCCGTCGAGCATCTCATCTGCCGTGAGCCAGCCGTAGCCGCTCACGACCTGCTGCGCCATGTAGGCCAGCACCGCGTAGGCGCCGCCAAAGGTCACGACGGCGAGCTTGGAGAAGAACAACGCGAGCTGGCTCAGCACGTGGCCGGTGCCGAACACCGCCGCGATAGCGAGCAGCGGCACGATCCATATCGCGAGCCAGATGCCGAACGTCGCCAGCGTTGCGGAAGGCCGCACGGGAGGCATCGGCTCTACGGGCGAATGCACTGCGCCCGGACGTAGAAAGTAGCCCGCTGCCGCCGCGGCAAGGATGACCAGCGGGAACGGCAGGTTGAGAAAAAAGATGGCGATGAACGCCGCGGCCGCCGTCGCCCAGTCGAGCCCGCCGTTCAATGCCCGCTTGCCGACGCGGAGCAGCGCCTCGAGCACGATGGCCAGTACCGCGGCCTTGACGCCGACGAACAGAGCTTCAACCGCCGGCGTGCTGCCATAGGCGCCGTAGAGCATGGACAGCGCGAGCACCAGCGTGGCGCCCGGCGCAACGAACAGGAGGCCAGCCGCAAGGCCGCCCTTCACGCCGTGCAGCCGCCAGCCCGCATAGGTGGCGAGCTGCATGGCCTCCGGCCCCGGCAGCAGCATGCAGAAGCTGAGCGCCGACAGGAACCGGCGCTCGTCCAGCCAGCGCTGCTCATCGACGAGTTCGCGGTGCATCAGCGCGATCTGCGCCGCCGGGCCGCCGAATGACAGCAGCCCGATTCTGCCGAAGACCGCGAGAAGTGTACGGAAGGAAGGTGCGGCAGATGCCGGCCGTTGGCCGGCGGCGCTGTCCGTTAGTTCCATGCGTTGCCTCCAATAGCGTTGGAGACGGCGCTTGGACACGAATGTCTAACGGGGCGGCCCGTCTTGCCCCACCTCTCCGATGGTACGCGCACTATCCGCGGGGAACAATCCTGTGTCATCGCCGATGCGCCGAGCTGCGACCCGCCGTCGCGCCACGCGGAGCGCCGGCAGCACCTAACTCCTTTGCCAGCCTCGATTCCTTAAAATATTGCGCCAGTGTCTCTCAAATTGAAGCATTGACCGCCACAATTAGCGGTGGTCCGTAGCGCGCGCCAGAACGGGGGGCACACCCCGGTCCATCTCTGAAGGCGGCCGAACGAGTTCTGGTGTTCGGCTCCGGACGACGAACCAACGGCGATCCAACCCACCCAATCGCGCGCCGGCAAAAACGAGCGCGCCTCCAGCGGTGCACAGCCGCTCGCTGGTCCTGGATCGCATTGTCCCGAGCCCACCGCCTGCAACAGGAGTAAGATATGCGGACCTTCATCGTTTCCGTCCTGACCACTGCCGCGCTCGGCCTATTCGCGCTGAGCCCGGCCAGTGCCGAGAATGCTCCGTGGCAGTGCATGAGCCCTGCCTTCGCGTGCGGCGGCGCATCGACAGGTGCCAGCCATCGCGCTTACGAGCGTTCCTACGCCTATGATGGCGAGCGCTCGCATCGCCGCCATGCCAGCGGCAAGCGCAAGCCGGCGCACGTCGCCAAGCTGGAGAAGAAGCCGAAGGCCGAGGCCGCCCGCAAGGAAGCCAAGGTAGCTCTGCCCGAGCGCAAGCAGGCGCAGGCGAAGCCGGAGCACAAGCCGCAGCAGCAGGCGGCTCTGCCGGCAGAGACCAAGACTCCGGCGCTGGAGAAGAAGCCGGAGATCGCCGTGCGCAAGGTGGAGACCGAGCACGCCTACCGGATCAGCTCGACGCAAAGCGGCATGGCCTCGTTCTACGGCGAGGGCGCCGGCAGCCGCACGGCATCCGGTCAGCGCTTCAATCCGAGCGCGATGACTGCGGCCCACCGCACGCTGCCGTTCGGCACCAAGGTGCGCGTAACCAACAAGCGCAACGGCAAGTCGGTCGTCGTCACCATCAACGACCGCGGGCCGTTCATCCGCGGCCGCATCATCGACCTGTCCACGGCCGCAGCCGGCGTGATCGGCATGCGCTCGTCGGGCGTCGCTCCGGTGTCGGTCGAGCGCATCGCCACCAACTGAGGCGAGCGCACCGCGAAGACAAAATCGGCGGCGGGTGCCTTCGGTGCCCGCCGCCGTTGCATTCTCAGGGAGGTGTCGCGGCGCTAGCCGACGACGAGGCTTTGCAGCGTGGCAAAATCGGGGATGAATCGCGCGACGCTCAGCTCGGGCACGCTGGCCAGCAGCATCGCGCCAACGACGATGGCGGCGCCGCCGAGAGCGACGAAAACGGCGGCTCCCGGGCCGGCCAGGTGAGGATCGTTGAAGAGTTCGCTCCGAGCCTTCATGGCATGAGCTCCTTTGACGATTGGCGCGCCTTGGCGCCAGGACGAAACCACTTCGACACTGCTCCCGCCGCGTCGTAATGACGAGGCGCCCAACCCCCAACATTAAGCAAACGCAGCTAGCGCGTGGTTCCGTTTGCCCCGGACCGAGAATTGCCGGTAAATTCCGGCAAATTGCGTTCGCAACGGCGACCAGTCTGAGGCAGACCACCCATGAAGGCCAACGTGTCGAGGTTCGTGCGCGAAGCCGCCCTGGCCCAGATCAAGACCGCGATGATCGAAAAAAAGCTTACGCAGGCTGAACTTGCGGATGCGGCGGACTGCCACGAGAAGACCATTCAGAATCTGCTCGGCGGCCGCTCGGTGCGCGACCAGACTTTGTTCGACGTGTGCATGGTGCTTGGGCTCGACTTCGAGAAATTGAAGGGAGCCTGGAACGGTGCGGCCGGCGCGCACCCGGCGCCGGCGGAGTTGCATGGCGAAGCGGGTGGCGAGGTGGCGCCGCTCTACATGGGCGCCTACACGCGCGCCGCGGTGGACCATTACCTCGGCAGCTACCTCACCGTGCGCGCGTCGTTCTCGCGCCCGGACTGCCTCGTCGCCTATCGCACCGACATAACCTGGGACCCCGAGTGGCCGAGCCTCCTCTTCCAGGAGCGCGACCGTCCGGACGCGCCCTACTCGCACCGCGGGCGCCTCTACGTTCCCTCGTCGTCGATGTTCATCCACCTCGTCTCGCTGACCAAGGGCGCGATGCGCATGATCGTCGTCTCGCAGGTCGACCGCTTCGGCGAGATGCGCGGCATCATCACCACCATCCACAAGCATGGCGCGATGCTGGTGCCGGTGGCGACGCCGATCGTCTATGCCAAGCGGGAGGCGTTCGACGGCAACCTCGGCGACATAACATCGGCAAACCCCAACTTCGCGGCCTACAGGAAGCTGCTCGACGAGACGGTGGCCGACGGCTATGCGCGCCTCGTCGAATGAGGCACGGCCGCCGTGCATGCCGAGCGGCGATCTGCGCCGCGGTCCTCGTCCTGATTGCGGGAGGTCCCGTCCTGGCGGCTGAGCGCATCATCGAGATTGCGGGTCCCGCCGGTCCGCTGCAGGGCGCCTTGCGGGCGGACGGGCCGGTTAAAGCTGCGGCCATTATCGTGCCGGGCTCCGGCCCCACGGACCGCGACGGCAACAACCCACTCGGCGTCGCGGCATCGACCTATCGGCTGCTGGCGGATGGTCTCGCGGCCGACGGCATCGCGACGCTGCGCATCGACAAGCGCGGCATGTTCGGCAGCAGGCGCGCGATAGCGGATGCCAATGCCGTGACCGTTGCCGACTATGCGGCCGACATCCGAAGCTGGGCGAAAAAGCTTCGCGCGGAGACGCAAGTCGGTTGCGTCTGGGTCATCGGCCACAGCGAGGGCGGCCTGATGGCGCTGGCCGCCGGCGCGGACGAGGACATCTGCGGGCTCGTGCCGGTGGCGGCCCCCGGGCGGCCATTCGGCGATGTGCTGCGCGAGCAGCTACGCGCCAATCCCGCCAACGCCGCGCTCCTGACGTCGGCGCTCGCCGCCATCGACAGTCTCGAGGCCGGCAACCGCATAGATCCCGCGAGCCTCGCGCCGCCCCTTTTGCAACTCTTTCATCCGTCCGTGCAGGCCTTTCTCATCGACATCATGTCGTACGATCCGGCGAGGCTCATCGCGGCGGTGTCGAAGCCGGTGCTTATCGTCCAGGGGCAACGGGACCTGCAGGTGTTGGAAGCCGACGCGCGAAGACTGCAGGCGGCAAGCAGCGCCGGCGCGGAAATCCTGTTGCTGCCGGACGTCAATCACGTGCTGAAGCGCGTCGCGACCGGCGATCGGGCTGCCAACAGCGCCACTTACGGACGGCCGGATCTGCCGCTCGCCCCCGGCGTCACCGAGGGCATAAGCCGTTTCATCTTGCGGCACGCTTCCGTCCCGTAGCGACGGCCTTAGCTGCACGCGCCGGCGCCGTTGGATCACTGCAAGACCGAGGCGAGCCGTCAGCCTTCGTGCAGCACGTGGATGCGCTCGGGATCGAGGTGCAGGTCGATCGGTGCGCCGACTTGCAGCGCCTGGGAGGCCGCTTCGCGTGCGCCGATGCGGAAGCGTAACGTCCCCTGCGGCAGCTCGACCGTAAGCGCTGTCAGCTCGCCGATGGGCTGCACGCCGGTCAACCTCCCCTTCACTACATTGCCGCGCCCACCGCCGGCGAGCGCGATGCAATCCGGCGGCACAAGAGCGGTGACCTTGTCGCCCGCGCGCGAGCCGTTGAGATGCGCCACGGCGAGGCGCTCACCGGCGCAGCGGATGTGGGCCTTATCCTCGACGGTCGCGGGCAGCATGTTTTTCTGCCCCATGAGCCGGGCGACGCGCGGGCTGGCGGGACGCAGGCGCACCTCCTGCGGCGTTCCGATCTGCAGCGTTTTACCCGCATCGAGCACGCACAGCCGGTCGGCAAGCGCCTGCGCCTCCTCCAGGTCATGGGTGACGAGGACCATGGGAATGTCGAGCGAGCGATGCAGCGCCGCCAGCTCGTCCTTCAGGGTGTCGCGCGTCACCCGATCGACGGCCGAGAACGGCTCGTCGAGCAGCAGCACGCGTGGATCGCGCGCCAGAGCGCGAGCCAGCGCGACGCGCTGACGCTGGCCGCCCGAGAGCTGGTCGGGACGGCGGCTTTCGAGGCCGGGCAAATGGACTTTGGCGAGAAGTGCGCGCGCCCGCTCCGCGCGTTCTGAGTCCGGCAGATGCATCATGGCGAGCCGCACGTTGTCGAGCGCCGAGAGATGGGGGAACAGCGCGTAGTCCTGAAACACGAGACCGACACGGCGCGCCTGCGGCGGCAGATCGATGCCCGCGTCTGTATCGAGCCAGATGTCGCCATCGGCGAGGACACGCCCCCGCTGCGGCCGGTAGAGGCCTGCAATCGTGCGCAGCACGGTCGTCTTGCCGCTGCCTGACGGGCCGATCAGGGCCAGCAGCTCGCCGCGCGCACATTGCAGCTCGACCTCGAGCGGGATCGGCGCGGACTGATGCAGCGACACCGATAGCGCCGTCGCATCAGCGCACATGCGGATAGCCCCTGCCGCGCCGCGCCAGGGCATGCACGACAGCGATGGCGATCAGCGAGAAGACGAGCAGCGCCAGCGACATCACGGTCGCCTGATCGATGCGGAACGCCTGCACCCGGTCATAGATGGCGATCGACAGAACGCGCGTCTCGCCCGGAATGCTGCCGCCGATCATCAGGATGACGCCGAACTCTCCCAGCGTATGGGCGAATGTCAGCGCGATTGCCGAGACGATCCCCGGCCAGGCCAGCGGCAGCTCCACGCGCCGCATGGTTTGCCAGCGCGACAGGCCGCTGACGAATGCGGCCTCGCGAATGTTGCTCGGAATGGCTTCGAAGGCGCGCTGGATGGGCTGTACGGCAAACGGCAGATTGACGATCAGCGAGGCGACGAGAATGCCCGTGAACGTGAACACCAGCGATGTGCCGAGCACGTCCTTCAGGAAGCGGCCGAAAGCGAACTGGGGCGAGAAGGCAATGAGCAGATAAAGGCCCAGCACCGTCGGCGGCAGCACCAGCGGCAGCATGATCAGGGCTTCGATGCCGCTCTTGAAGGGAACGCGGCCCCAGGCGAGAAAGCGGGCGATGACAACGGCGATCGGCAGCAGCAGTGCGACGGTCCACGCCGCAAGCTGCATCGATAACGCGAAAGCCGACCAATCCATACGCGTCCGACTTCAGGATGTTGGGACCGCAAATCCGCTCGCCTCGAGCACCTCGCGTCCCTTCGGCCCGCGCACGAACTCCACGAACTCCTTGGCGACGGGGCTCGCACCCTTGATGATCGCCAGTCCGTGATTGATCGGCGCGTACAGCTTTTGTGGCACGACGGCGGAGCTGATCTTAGGGGCGATCTCTTTCGAAATTGCCAGCGACTTGGCGATAAACCCGACTTCCGCCGCCCCTGTCGATACGAACGTGGCCGTCTGGCCGATATTCTCGCCCACGACCAGCAGCGGCTTCGCCTGGTCCCAGAGGCCGGCGGCCTTCAGGGCTTCCTCCGCCGCGCGGCCGTAGGGCGCCGTCTCGGTGTTGGCGATGGCGATGTGCTTCACCTTGCCGGCGGCCAGCGCCTCCTTGAGACCGTTCAGATCCGCGTCGATGGCAACCTCCGATCCCTGCGGGGCGGCGACGCTCAGCTCACCGCGCGCGAACACGACCGGATCGCCCTCCGTCAGCGACTCGGACGCGAGCTTGTTGACGCTTTTGTCGTCGGCGGCGAAGAAGGCCTGGAACGGCGCGCTCGCCTTGATCTGGTTCACGAGGTTGCCGGTGGCGCCGTAGGTGATCTTGACGCTCTTTCCGGTCTCCTTCTGGAAGCGCGCGGCGATGTCGTCGAGTGCGTAGCGCAGGCTCGCGGCGGCGGCGATGGGCGGCGCGTCCTGCGTCTGTACGGTCGGCGCCGCGGCAGGCATCTCCTGCGCCATCGCGGGCACGCCGACGGCGAATGCCGCCAGGGCGCCGAGCAGAGTCAGCCGCAGACGGCCAGTACCAAGTGTGCGCGAGATCGACGCCATGAAACTCTCCATGCTTTTGCCGGCGGCATGTTAGGCGCGAGCTTCAGTCATAGTCGAGCGCTATATTCAATCCGGCATATCGACGGTAGCACGGAGCTTCGTCTTGGCAGAGGTCCGTTCGTTCCCAGCGTCCGGAGCCTCGCTTGTGCTCGTGCTCTGCGGCGTCAGGAAGCGCTCTTTCAGGTCTACCGTCGAACGCCGGCCGATGCTGGCGCGGTTGCGCTCCAGCCACTTGTCCGCCTCGTCGCGGCCGGCGCTGAACAGATAGCTGAGCATCGACCAGTCCGGCTTCATGGTGCTGTCGGGGCTGAGCGCTGCGGTATATCGGCCCGCCTCGATGAGGTGGAAGCGATGCGTGGCGAGGCGCGCGTAGCGCCCGCGCGGTCCGCCTATGCGCCCCTGGAGGCATTCGCGCACGGTCTCTATCAGCTCGACCTCGCGGATGAGCGGCGCGTTGAAGGTAAGGCGATTGACGTGCAGGCCGATGTCGCGCACCCCCGTCGGCAGGCCCTCGCGGACGAGCGGACTGAGCTGCACGATGAGCGTATCCTCGACGGGGCTTTCCATGGCCAGCGTCTTGATGTCGGGGTTGGCCGAGAAGCCGCCATCCCAGTAGGCGACGCCGTCGATCTCCACCGCATGATGCAAGGTCGGCAGGCACGCGGACGCGAGCACCGCCTCCACGGTCAGCTCATGGCGGCGGAATATGCGGGCCCGTCCGCTGGCCACCTCCGTTGCGGCGATGAGCAATTCGATGGGCGAGCTGGCGCGCAGCCGTTCGAAGTCGATGCTCTCCGACAGCAGGCGGCGAAAAGGATCGAAGCCCAGCGGATTGAACTCGTAGGGCGACCAAAGGCTCGCCATGTGCGCAAGCTGCGGCGCGCGCGACAACCCATAGAGAAAGGGATTGAAGCGCAGCAAGTCGGGCAGGCCGGCCTTGTGCACCGCCTCCCAGACGCCGCGCAGCTTGTTGCGCGCCGACGTCTTGCCGCCTTCGCTCAGGCCGGCGGCGACCGCGACGGCGTTGACGGCACCGGCGCTCGTTGCGCTGATCCAGTTGATCTCGAGCTCGTCGTCCTCGAGCAGCCGGTCGAGCACGCCCCAGGTGAATGCGCCGTGCGCGCCGCCGCCTTGCAGCGCGAGATTAAGCCGGATGTTTCTCCGAAACAGTCGCACCTGCATTCGCCCCGCCTGACCAAGGGCGCTCCATCCGCTGTCGCCCCGTAGCCCTATATAGTGTCACGGCGAGCGTTGGATGGGGAGCAGCACCGGCTGGGCACATCGCGCGGTACGAGTGTCTTCCGAGCCATAGATTTGTGCAGGCGGAGCCAGTCGCACGCAACGCTGCGCACGCCTTGTGCATCGGCGCGCAAATCGCTGCGACAACAAGCGCGTGCGTGCGTCCTTATGCGACAACAGAGCGCGCCGGTTATGCGCACTTGGCGGAGCGCGCCGGCACCGAGCGTCATGCGCGTGTCACGCAACCCGCCGCCGCTCGATCAGACCGACGGTATCGCTGCCTGCCACGAGACCGCGCGTCGTGCACTCGATGTGCACGCGCCCGTCGATACGTCCGATGCGCAGCAGGTTGTAGCGACCGAGTGGCTCGTGCTTGTGCGCGCGCCGCGCCGATCCCGACGCGACGCCGATCACCGGCACGCTGCCGCCGCCAACTTCGGCGAGGCGTGCGAAATCCATGTGGCTGTCGACGTGATTGTGTCCGTGCAGGACAAGCTCGGCTCCACGCCGCGCCAGAATTTCCGACAGCGGTGCAGCATCGCGCAGCGCCCGCCGCGGCGGCGCCTGGCCCGGCAGCGGCGGATGATGGATGAGCACGACGCGGATCAATCCCTCGGCCTCGGTTTTCGCCAGCACGTCGGCCAGCGAAGCACGCTGTCTCGCGCCCACGTTGCCCGCGGCAACGAACGGCGGCGTCTCGACGGCGGAGTTGATGCCGATCAGCGCCAGCGGACCCACGCGTCGCACGAAGGGGAACGCCGGCGCCGGGGCAGCGGAAAACTGCGCGCCCCACGTGTCCGGCTGCATGTAGGCGGCCCAGCGCGCGATACCGGGGTCGCCGCGCAGCGACGTGTAGATGTCATGGTTGCCGGGAACGATGGTGACGTTCCGCGGCGTGCCGACCTCGCTCAGCCATGCCGTCGCCGCCTCGTACTCAGCGGGCAGGCCGAGATTGATCAGGTCGCCGGTGATCGCGATGTGATCGGGCGCCTGCGCCAGCATGTCGGCGATGATCAGGTCGAGCGCGGCGCGCTGATGCGTGGCCTGGCGCTTGCGCCAATTGATGTAGCCGAGGCCGCGCTTCACGTTCAGATGCCGCCAGCCCACATTGGGAACCGGCGCGAGATGCACGTCCGAGACGTGGGCAAGCGTTATCGTTTCGCTCATTCGCAGGGGTGGCCAGCGTTAAGGTCCGTCAGGCAGGATGTCCGGTTGAACCTATCACGCCGGACGCTCGGGCGTGCCGGCGCCGATCGATGCCGGGGGTGCGCGAAAGGTCGCGCAGCGAGGAGCAGTGCATTGGCGAGCAGGCCCGTTCTTACCAAGCTCTTGCAGCGCTACTGGCGCCTATCCCGCGGTCTGACGCTCGGCGCTCAGGCGGCGCTGATCGATGCCCAGGACCGCGTCCTGCTCGTACGCCATACCTATCGCGAGGGATGGCACTTTCCCGGTGGCGGCGTCGAGCATGGGGAGACGGTGCATCAGGCGCTCGCGCGCGAGCTGGAGGAAGAAGCCGGCGTCGTCCTCACCAACCCGCCGGAGCTGTTCGGCATCTATTCGAACGCGGTGTCGTTCCCCAACGATCACGTGGCGTTTTTCGTGGCCCGCTCCTGGCATCAGGTGCGCGTTCCGGAGCCGAACCGGGAGATCGCCGAGCATGCCCTGTTCCCGCGCGACGCCCTGCCCGCCGACATTGGCGCGGGCGCGGCGCGGCGGCTGGCCGAGATATTCGCCGGCGCGCCGCGCAGCCCGGCGTGGTGAGCCGCGGGGCAAGGTTACCGGCCGGACCGGTGCGCCTCTGGACCGGAAAAATGGCGCATGCTACAGGGCGCGCATGATCAGGCGGCTACGAGGTTCAGGACTGCGACGAGGCTGCACGCACACGCGTGCTGCGCACGTCCGTTCTCCGCGTTAGAAACTGAAGCCGCCGGCGCTTCGCCGCGGTCGCCTCGAAAGCTCGCCGTCCATGTCACCATTCGTCGCCAGCCGGCCCGTGACGGCCGCCGACCTCCCTGCGATCTCGCGCCTGCACGCCCGGGTGTTCGGCCCCGGCCGCTTCGCGCGTACGGCGTACCGGGTGCGCGAAGGGACGCCGCCGATCTCGCCCTATTGCCGGGCAGCAATGCTCGGCGAGCAGCTCGTCGCCGCCGTGCGCTTCACCCCGATCAGCGTCGGCGGAACCGGCGGCGCGCTGCTGCTCGGCCCGCTCGCGGTCGATCCCGATTTCGCCGGCCAGGGCTTCGGCAAGCGCCTCGTCGCCGAGGCGATGGCCTCGGCACAGCAGGATGGCGTGCGCCTCGTGCTACTCGTCGGCGACGAGCCCTACTATGGCCGCTTCGGCTTCCATCCCGTGCCGCCCGGCCAGATCACCCTGCCGGGACCGGTCGATCCGCGGCGCCTCCTTGCCTCGGAGCTGGCGCCCGGCACTCTGGCGCAGATGCGCGGAATAGTCAGCGCCGAGCGCGCGTAGGACGTGACCTCGAGCCCCTGCCGCGCATAAAGTTGCGGCATGGGATAGCGCGAGGAGGGGATAATGGACCGGCGATCATTGCTGAGGGGCAGCGGCCTGCTGATTGCGGCCCAGGCGCTGACCATCGAGGCCGGCGCGCGGGCGAAGCTAACGCCGGTATCGCCCGAGGACGAGAAATTCACGCAGCTCGCCATCGACCAAGCCAAGCACGCCGACCACCCGTTCGGCGCCATCATCGTACGCGAAGGCCGCGTGCTCGCACTCGGGCAGAACAGCACCAAGCGCAAGTCGGACCCCACCGCGCATGCCGAGATGATGGCCATCCGCGCATTCCTCGACGGCCATGAGCCGGAGGCATTCAAGGAAGCGACGCTCTACGCTTCCGGGGAGCCGTGCGTCATGTGCATGGGCGCCATCATATGGTGCGGAATCAAACGCGTCGTTTTCGCCGCGTCGATCGGCGAGCTCGAGAAGCGCATCGGCCAGATCGAGATAACGTGCCGGCAGATCGCGAACGCTGCTCCATTCGCGAGCGTCGAAATAACCGGCGGCGTGCTGCACAAAGAAGCCATCGATCTGTTCGCGGATAAAATCCCTTAAGCACCAGCGCGTTGGTATTGCATCGGAACTCTTGTCTGTGGGCCGAGTTTATCCGCAGACAACAAAAAGGAGTTCGACAATGGCACGCGATCTATTGCTCTGGCTGCTCGGCGTTCCGATTAGCGTCCTCATCCTGCTGCATCTTTTCGGCGTGCTGCACTGGTAAAGGAGGCGTCCGCGTCGGCCTCGTTGTTCACCGGGACAAACTTTTCGCCGGCGCTGGAACCGAAACAGACGAGCGAACATTATCTGTGCGGACACGGGCCTCGCTCCCCTCCCCCCATCCCCTCGTCGAGGCACGGGTCCACCCATAAACGGGCGCTCACCTTTCACGAGAAGGTGAGTGCCCCATTTTTTTGGGCGGTGCTTGCGCGGGCCTCAGTCGGCGAACGGATCTCGCATGAGAATGGTGTCGTCGCGCTCGGGGCTGGTCGAGAGCATGGTGACCGGCCGCTCGATCAGCTCCTCGATGTAGCGAACGTACTTCACCGCTTGCGCCGGCAGTTCGCTCCACGAGCGCGCGCCGGCGGTCGACTGCGACCAGCCCGGCAGTGTCTCGTAGATGGGCGTCACGCGCGCCTGCGCACCGCTGCTGGCCGGCAGACGGTCGATGCGCTCGCCATCGAGCATATAGCCGACACCGACTTTTATCTCCTCGAAGCCATCGAGAACGTCGAGCTTCGTCAGCGCGATGCCATCGATGCCGGCGATCTTCAATGTCTGACGCACGAGCGTGGCGTCGAACCAGCCGCAGCGGCGCTTGCGACCCGTCACGGTGCCGAACTCGCGTCCCCTCTCCCCGAGCCGGTTGCCGATCTCGTCCGTCAGCTCGGTGGGGAACGGCCCCGAGCCGACGCGCGTCGTGTAGGCCTTGGCGATGCCGAGCACGTAGCCGATGCTGCGCGGCCCCATGCCCGAGCCAGTTGCCGCCTGGGCCGCAACCGTATTCGAGGAGGTCACGAACGGATACGTGCCGTGGTCGATATCGAGCAGCGCGCCTTGCGCCCCCTCGAACAGAATGCGCTTGCCGGCGCGCCGCTCGCGATCGAGCAGATCCCATGTCACGTCGGTGAAGGGCAGTATCTTGGGCGCGACCTCGTTCAGCTCGGCGAAAAGTGCCTCCTTCGAGACTTCCGGCTTCGACAGGCCGCGGCGCAAGGCGTTGTGATGCACTAGAATGCGATCGATCTTGTCGCCGAGCGTCGCCGTGTTGCGCAGGTCCTGCACGCGGATGGCGCGCCGCCCGACCTTGTCCTCGTACGCCGGGCCGATGCCGCGACCCGTGGTGCCGATCTTGCCGACGCCCGCCGCCTCCTCGCGCATCTGATCGAGCTCGCGATGCAGCGGCAGGATGAGCGTCGCGTTGCCGGCGATGCGCAGGTTGTCGCGCGTGACCGACACGCCCTGGGATCCGAGCTTCTCGATCTCGCTGCACAGCGCCCACGGATCGACGACGACGCCGTTGCCGATGACGCCGAGCTTGCCCGGACGCACGACACCCGACGGCAGCAGTGACAGCTTGAAGGTCTTGTCTCCGATGACCAGCGTGTGACCGGCGTTATGGCCGCCCTGGAAGCGCACGACGATGTCGGCGCGCTCCGACAGCCAGTCAACTACCTTGCCCTTGCCCTCGTCGCCCCACTGGGCGCCGACCACTGCGACGTTCGCCATCTATCTCAAGTCCCACTCGCAACGAGGCCCCGGAACGGTCGCCGGGGCCTATCGTGGGCTTATAGCGCAGATTCGCTCCTGCCAAGCCCTTGGGGGGGGTCTGGCCGCCGCAGCGGGCGCGAAAGGCAGGAAACCGGCCGGCCGGCCTAGTGGTAGACGATGCCCTTGGCGCCCGGCCAGACGACCCGGTAGCCGAACTCGATCAGGCGCTCCTCCTCGGGGCCCAAGTCGGACTCGAAGGCGATCACCCCGCGCTTGCCGTCGATATCGCGCGTCGTCGGCTGAGTCGGCCCGACGTACTCGACCTTGATCTCCTCGTTCTGCGACACGGGGATCTGGTCCTGCACCACCAGTCGCACCGCGCGCTCGTGCATGTTCTTGACCGTTATGCGGAAGTTGCGGCTGTCGGTTTTCGCCGATGAGATGAGGCCCGTCTCGCCGCGCTTGTCGTTGGCGATGGAATGGCGGACGCGCACCTGATCGTCGGCGCCGAAGCCGAGCTCGTGGTCCTCGCCCGGCGACAGGGCGGGCAGCGTCCCCGCTCCGACGAACGTCCCGTCACGGAACAGCGACACCGAGCCGGGAAGCATCGGCGAGCCCTTGGGAAGAACGAGCTTGGCGTAGAGGTAGGCCTTGGGGTCGAGCTTCGGAACGGTGCGCACGGTGAGCAGCGGCTCGACCTGGTCCTGCTGCAGGAACACGCGCTTGGTCTCACCCGTCGGCGGCACGGAGAGACGGCCCGGCACCGCGAAAACCGCCTGGAACGGGGCAACGTCCACGGCGGCGCCGATCTCGCCGACGCGCAGGTCGGCCGCAGCCTCTGCCAGCGGCGCCTCCGCCTCCCCCCCCATGCCGACGCGTTTGCTCTTGCGCACGGCGAGCCGGTCATAGGCGGCGACCGGAGCCGGCGGCGGCGGAGCCGTGGCGGCGACGAGCGGCGGCGCCTCCGGCGCGAAATCCACCGTTACCGTATCGACGGCCGGAGCGGCGGCGTTGGCCGTCGGCCGCGTGGTCGACAGACGCAGCTCGACGTTGTCCCAGCTTTCGCCGCTGCGCTGCATGATGTCGGCGCGGCGCGTCAGCTCGAGCGCCGGCGGCTCGGTCTTGGTACCGGTCGTCAGACGCGCATCGTAGCGAGGGGTCCAGCTCGCGCTCGGCACCTGGTAGCGGACCGTGATATCCGCCTCGAGCTGCGCGCCGGCCACCACATATACCTTGACCTCTGTCTGCTCGGCGCGTCCCGGTGCGAGCGCCGCGAGCTTCTTCTCCAGCTCCTCGATGCGGCGATCGAGATCGCGCTTCTTCACCTCCGCGTCGAGCGCTGTCCGTTGCGCGTCCACCATGCCGGTGCCGATGAGCGACAGGATCTGCTGCCAGTCGGTGTGCGGGGGCGGCGCCGCGGGCACGGCTGGCGCGTCGTCGGGTTGCGGGCGCGCCGGCATCTGCGAGAGATTGCGCAGCAGTATCTTCTGCGTTTCGGCCGCGTCCTGCTGTCCCTGGATGATTCCTCGCTCGTCGCGCAGCTTCTCGATGTCGTCCTCGATGCCTTTGCGCTCGGCCTGCAAAGCCTCCTGATCGGCACGCGGAATATAGCGGCGGCGAGAATCGACCGACTGGATCTCGAGGGCGCCGGTTGCCTTGCCGTCCACGCGGATCGAGCCCGGCACGGCTTCGGCCGGCAGATTGTTGAGGACGAGCGTGTGCTCTCCCTTCTCGAGCGACAGGCGCGCTGACCGCATCGCCTCGGCGCCGGACGGAAAGACCGTGACGCTCGCAATGCGCGAATCGACGGGAATCTCAGCCGCCAGCGCTGCCTGCGCGACGCAGGCGAGAATGACGCTGGCGATGGCGGCAGTGGTGCGCATGATCCCAGTCCCCTTCACGAGCAGAGAGGAGACGAGTGCGGGCGTTTCACGTCTGAATTATGACACGTCACGGCGCAGCGATGCGCGCCCCGCGAGACGTTAACCACGTTCGGCGGCGGCTACCGCATGGGCCCAGTCGAGCCACGGCGTCAGCGCCTCGAGATCGGACTGCTCGACAGTCGCGCCACACCAGACGCGCAGCCCTGGCGGCGCGGTGCGATAGGCACCGATATCGAAAGCTATGCCTTCGTCCGCGAGCGCGCCGGCTATGCGGCCGGCGAGGTGGCGCTCCCCATCAGCGCCGCCGGCGACGCCCTGCAACCGCATGCATACCGACGTGTTCGAGCGCGTCGCCGGATCGACCGCCAGATTGGAGATCCACGGCGTCCGGTCGATCCAGTCGAAGATCACCGCAGCGTTGCCATCGGCGCGCACCCGAAGCGCCGCGAGGCCGCCGATGCGTTCCGCCCAGCGCAGCGCATCGAGGTAGTCCTCGACGCACAGCATGGACGGCGTGTTGATGGTGATGCCGCGGAAAATATCCTCGTCGATGCGGCCGCGCTCGGCGAGGCGGAACAGCTTCGGAATCGGCCACGGCGGCCGGTGCTCGGCGAGACGCTGCAGCGCCCGCGGCGACAGCACGATCATGCCGTGAGCAGCCTCGCCGCCAAGCACCTTCTGCCACGAGAAGGTGGCGACATCGACCTTCGCCCAGTCGATAGCCTGCGCAAACAGCGCCGAGGTGGCATCGACGAACGTCAGCCCGCTACGGCCGGCGGCGATCCATTCCGCGTCCGGCACACGCACGCCGGCGGTGGTGCCGTTCCAGGTGAAGATTACGTCGCGATCGAAATCCACGGAGCCCAGGTCCGGCAGCCGCCCGTAGTCGGCTTCGAGGACCCGTACGTCGACGATCCCGAGCTGGCCGACCACGTCCGTAACCCAGCGCCGCCCGAACGCTTCCCAGGCGAGCACGTCGACGCCGCGCGCGCCGAGCATGCTCCACAGCGCCATCTCGAAGGCACCCGTGTCGGAGCCGGGCACGATGGCGACACGATAGTCGGCGGGCAGCTCGAGCAGCGAATGGGTGAGATCGATGGCGAGCCGCAGGCGATCCACGCCCGCCGCCGACCTGTGCGAGCGCCCCAGCAGCGCCGATGCCAGCACGTCGGGCGACCAGCCCGGCCGCTTGGCGCATGGACCGCTGGAGAAGTTGGGCCTTTGGGGCCGGCGCGTGGGTTTGAAGATGTTGCTCATCCGTCGCGCATCTATGGGCGCGTCGCGCCACCCGTCAACCGAGGCGCAAAAAACAAAAGGGGCGGCCTGAAGCCGCCCCTACGCGATCTCACCTCGCGCCGGCTAGTTCACGTAGAACCGGAAGCCGGCGCGGATCTGATGCTCGTTGATGTCGCCGATCTCGACCGTCGACACCGGCCGATCGATGTTGTCGAGCGTGACCTCCGAGCCGCCGATGTGCAGGAAGCGGTAATTCAAGTCGATGGCGAAGTAGGAGGAGACGTCATAGGAGACGCCGACCATTGCCGCAGCGGCGAACGCAGCGTCCGTGCTGCGCTGGCTGACCGAGTCCTCGCTGCCATTGGTGTTGACCGTGAAGCTCTGCGTCAGCTGGTTGACGGCAAAGCCGAGGCCGGCGCCGATGTAGGGCGTCCATGGCGTACCGGTGCGGAAGTCGTAGTAGGCGTTCAGCAGCAGGATCGTCGACATCATCTTGGTCTTGTCCTGCGCGTAGACGTTATTGCCATCGATGACGGCGCTGCCGCTCTGCTCGGCGTGCATGATCGAATGGACGTCTACGGTGACGTCCGTGCGCCAGTTGGGGCTCCAGATGTAGCCGACGCCGGCACCGCCCGTGAACGACGGCTCGAAGCTCTGCGACCACTGCGCGTTCGGCAGCACCGACTCGACGAGATTCGTACCGAGCACGTTGATCGACGGCGATCCGCCAAAGCCGGCTGCGAAGTCGCCGCGGAAGTACCACTCGGCCTCCTCGACCGCGACCGGAATGGGTGCGGGGACTGGCGTGCGCACGCCCGAGGGGTTGATGCCGTTGGAATAGTATGGGTCGCCGTCGGCAAGGGCCGGCGACAGAGTGGCGCCCATCAAGCCGGCGCCGATGGCGAGGGCGAGCGAAATGCGAATGAGTGCACGGTTCATCTGCGTCGATCCTTGGTTGACGGCTGGCTGGCCTCGAAGCCGCCCGACGTCCTAACTCTGCCCTTGAAGGCCGAAGCGCCCCTGGCGCCGGCCTCACGCGTAAGCAAACTAGGAAATCGAACTTCGACTTGAGGCGGCCGCGATCGACGCCGGGGCCGTGAATGCCGGGCCCCGCGAAGAGCCCGGCTCGTTCATGTATCGCGCTCGCTGTAGGCGGCGCTCTCCGGCTTACTTCACCGGGTAGAGGACAGGCTCTTTCTGCAGCTTGTAGCGGAAGCCCAGCAGCAGGTCGTTGGAGGTGATGTCCTTGATCTGGTGGCCGGCGTAGGCGAAGTCGCCGTCATAGGTCGTGACGCCGCCGCTCTTCGCGTTGCCGAGATCGACGTACCGGTAGGAGAGCTCGATGACCGTCTGCGGCGTGACGTCGTAAGCGACGCCGGCGTGGATCGCCCAGGCGAAGTTGCTCGTCGTCTTGTCCTCGCCGAAAGCGACGCCGCCCGTCGGTACGTTGACATCCTTCAAGCCCTCGACCGAGATGGTCGAGAAGCCGATGCCGGCACCGATGTAGGGCGTGAAGCCGCACCAGTTGCCCATGTCGATGTAGGCGTTGGCGAGGCCGAGCCAGGTCTTCATGTCGGCCGTATATTCGTTGGTGCCGGCGATGAATCCGCCACCACCCGGATAGGAGTCGGTTCCGAAGTACGTCGCGTCGCCGCGATACTCGCCGGTCAGGTCGAAGCGCAGCCAGTGGCGCGCCTGCCAGCCGACGCCGATGCCGAACAGGGGGCTCGACTTGATGTCGTTGTGGAAGACGGTGAAATCGTTCGTCTCGTACGTCCCGTTCCACATGTTGCCGGTGTCGGGGTTCGCCTGGCCGATGAAGCCCTTGACGTAGATGCCGCGATCGCTCGGCGGCGGCGCAACCTCGTAGCCGCCCTTGAGGCCGCCGTCGTAGATGTCAGCCGCCATGGCGGGTGTGCTAAGGGCAAGCACCATAGCCGAGCCGAGCACGCCCAACGCGTAGGAACTGCGATTGGTATTCATTGATACTTCCCCTTCGAATTCGACATGCCGCCGAATGGGCGGTCCGCAAGCGCGAACGCGAGACGTGTTCAATTGCCGAATATCGGGGAGAAGATTTAATGGAGGCTTAATCGACGTCCGGAAATGGTACGCCAGCGAACAGTGGCTGTTAACGGGGCGTTAACGCGCTCCGCGCCGTGGCCGGCGTTGTCCGCGGGCACAGATGCGAGGTGCGGTTAGAAAGGGAGCTCGGCGGTTTTCCGCCGGCCGCTTACGCCGCGGCCGCGGCGCGAACGGCTTCGACGATGTCGCCCACCACCGTCGAGACGAGGCGCTCGTCGTCGCCTTCCGCCATGACGCGGATCACCGGCTCGGTGCCCGACGGACGAATGACGAGGCGCCCGCAATCGCCGAGCTTCGCCTTGCCGGCGTCGATGGCCCTGACGACCCGCGTATCCTCCAGCGGGCTGCCGTTCGAATAGCGCACGTTCTTCAGCACCTGCGGCAGCGGCTCGAAGCGCCGCGTGACCTCGCTGACCGGGCTGCCCGTCGACACGACGACCGCCAGCAACTGCAAGGCGGTGATGAGCCCGTCGCCGGTGGTCACGTAGTCGGACAGCACGATGTGGCCCGACTGCTCGCCGCCGACGTTGTAGCCGTGCTTGCGCATATGCTCGACGACATAGCGGTCGCCGACCGGCGTGCGCACCATGTCGAGGCCGAGGCCCTTGATGTAGCGCTCGAGGCCCAGGTTGCTCATTACCGTGGCGACGATGCCGCCCGCCGTCAGCTTGCCGGCGCGATGCCAGGTATCGGCGATGACCGCCATGAGCTGGTCGCCGTCGACGATCTCGCCCTTCTCGTTGACGATGACGACGCGGTCCGCGTCGCCGTCGAGCGCGATGCCGATGTCGGCGCGCGTCTCGCGCACCTTGCTGATCAGCGCGCCGGGGGCGGTAGAGCCGCACTTGTCGTTGATGTTGCGTCCGTTCGGCTCGACGCCGATCTTGACCACCTCGGCGCCCAGCTCCCACAGGGCTTCCGGGGCCACCTTGTAGCCGGCGCCGTTGGCGCAATCGATGACGATGCGCAGGCCGTCGAAGCGCAGGTTCCTCGGCAGCGTGCGCTTGGCGAACTCGATGTAGCGCTCCTGGGCGCTTTCGACCCGCGTCGCGCGGCCGATGGCGCCGGCGGGAGCGAGGAGATCCGCGGTGTCGGCGTCGATCAGCTCCTCGATGCGCCGCTCGGTGTCGTCGGACAGCTTGTAGCCGTCCGGATCGAACAGCTTGATGCCGTTGTCGTCGAAGGGATTGTGCGAGGCGGAGATCATCACGCCGAGGTCGGCGCGCAAGCTGCGCGTGAGCATGGCAACGGCCGGCGTCGGCATCGGGCCGAGCAGGAACACGTCCATGCCGACGGCGGTGAAGCCGGACATCAGCGCCGCCTCGAGCATATAGCCGGAAAGCCGCGTGTCCTTGCCGATGACGACCCGATGGCGGTGGTTCGAGTGCGTCTGGAAAATCTTGCCGGCCGCCATGCCGACCTTCAGCGCCACCTCCGAGGTCATCGGCGGCTTGTTGGCGAGCCCGCGAATACCGTCCGTACCGAAATAGCGGCGCGACATGGCGATCCCTTTGGTTTTCTCCGGCAGCTTGTGCCTACCATTGCGCGACTTGGATTGCATAGGCTTCCCCCACCGCCAGTTGTTCGCAAGCTGGTCCAGCTCTGCGACGAGCCTATTGCGCAGCCCGGCCTCGGAACCACTCACATCCGATTGGCGCAAATTACAGTCCCGCCCCTAAAAAAGGCGAAACCATAGCGCCGGGCGGGCTAGCCCAGCGCCCGGTCGCTGCCGGCGAGGGAGGCGCGCCAGACGTTCAGCGCCTGCCGAGTTGCCGCAACATCGTGCACCCGCACCATCTGGACGCCCTGGCCGGCCCCCACCAGCGCGGCGGCAATGGAGCCGGGAAGCCGGTCGCGGGGATTGGGCGCATCTGAAATATGGTCGATGAGCTTTTTGCGCGAGGCGCCGAGCAGCACCGGCACGCCGAGGGCATGGTAGAGGGACAGGGCCGCCATGACGGCGACGTTGTGGTGCAGGTGCTTGCCGAAGCCGATGCCCGGGTCGGCAACGATTTTCGCGCGGGCAATCCCGGCCGCCTCGCAGGCCGCTATGCGCGCCGCGAGATAGTCGAAGACGTCGAGGACGACATCGTCGTAGCGCGGATTGTCGTTCATCGTGCGCGGATCGCCCTGCGCATGCATGAGGATGACCGGCAGCCCCGAGGCAGCCGCCGCGTCGAGCGCCTGCGCATCGTGCGTAAAGGCGGAAACGTCGTTGAGGATATCGGCCCCCGCATCGGCGGCGCGGCGCATCACCTCCGCCTTGCGCGTATCTATAGAGATAAGCACGTCCGAGCGCTCACGCAGGCCCGCGATGACCGGCAGCACGCGGCGCAGCTCCTCCTCGGCGGGAACGTAGTCGGCGCCGGGGCGGGTCGATTCTCCGCCCACGTCGAGGATGTCCGCGCCTTCCTCGGCAAGGCGCAGGCCGTGGGCGATGGCGCCTTCGACGGTGGCGTGCAGACCGCCGTCCGAGAAACTATCCGGCGTGACGTTGATGATGCCCATGATGCGCGGCCGGTCGAGGGCCAGGCCGGCAAGGCGCGGGCGCGGCGCGGTGAGCGCTTCCAGGTCGCGCGCGGCGTCGGCGGTGCCGCGGCCCCAATCGCGCTCCACGGCCTCGCCCAGCGTCACGATCCGGCGGGTAATGCGAGCTCCATCGCGCTCGGCGATCTCGACGGCGGTGAAGCGCAGCGGCTGGCCGGCGAGCGGCAGGCCGGCGAAGGTCTCCTCGCCCGTGTCGGCCGGCGCCGGGAAAAGGCCCACCGGCCGCAGATAGATCGAGCGCTGCATGTGTCGTCGGACCCCGAAAAGCAAAGCGGCCACGGATGGCTCCGCGGCCGCTTCTAGAGCGTTTATGTGGCCCCGGTAAAGGGCGCCGCGATCAGCTCGAGGGCTGCGGCTCCATGGGACCGGCCCCACCCGAGGGACGCAGGCGGCCGCCGGCGCTCGGCACCGCCGACCCGAACTGGTCCTTCGGCAGGTCGTCGTCCGGCTTGCGGACGATCTTCTCGCCGCGCATCAGAGCCTGCACCTCGTCGCCCGAGATCGTCTCGTACTCCATCAGCGCCTGCGTGATGGCCTCCAGATCGTGGCGATGGGCGGCGACGACCTCGCGCGCCCTGTTCTCGCCGTCGGTGACGATGCGCCGGATCTCGTGATCGATCAGCCGCGCCGTGTCCTCGGACATGTTCTGGCGCTGCGTGATCGCATGGCCGAGGAAGACCTCCTGCTGATTCTCGTTGTAGCGCAGCGGTCCGAGCTTCTCGCTCATGCCCCACTCGGTGACCATGCGGCGGGCGAGATCCGTCGCCTGCATGATGTCGCTCGAGGCACCCGTGTTGAGGTGGTCCTTGCCGTAGATCGCCTGCTCGGCGACGCGGCCGCCGAACGACATGGCGATGCGCGCCTCGCACCACTGCTTGGAGTAGCTGAGCTTGTCGCGCTCCGGCAGGTTCATGGTCACGCCGAGGGCGCGTCCGCGCGGAATGATCGTGACCTTGTGCAGCGGATCGCCGCCCGGGACCTTGAGGCTGACCAGCGCGTGGCCGGCCTCGTGATAGGCCGTGGCGAGCTTCTCCTCCTCGGTCATGGCCATGGAGCGCCGCTCGGCGCCCATCATCACCTTGTCCTTGGAATCCTCGAACTCGAGCTGCGTCACCAGCCGCTTGTTGCGGCGCGCGGCGAGCAGCGCCGCCTCGTTGACGAGGTTGGCGAGATCGGCGCCCGAAAAGCCGGGCGTGCCGCGCGCGATGAGCTTGGGATCGACGTTTGGCGCGACCGGGACCTTGCGCATGTGCACGCGCAGGATCTTCTCGCGCCCGGAGACGTCGGGGTTCGGAACCGTGATCTGACGGTCGAAGCGGCCGGGACGCAGCAGCGCCGGGTCGAGCACGTCCGGACGGTTGGTGGCGGCGATGAGGATGATGCCCTCGTTCGCCTCGAAGCCGTCCATCTCGACGAGAAGCTGGTTCAGCGTCTGCTCGCGCTCGTCGTTGCCGCCGCCGAGACCGGCACCGCGATGGCGGCCCACCGCGTCGATCTCGTCGATGAAGATGATGCACGGCGCATTCTTCTTCGCCTGCTCGAACATGTCACGCACACGGCTGGCGCCGACGCCGACGAACATCTCGACGAAGTCGGAGCCCGAGATCGTGAAGAAGGGAACGTTGGCCTCACCGGCAATCGCGCGGGCGAGCAGCGTCTTGCCGGTGCCAGGCGGTCCCACCAGCAGCGCGCCGCGCGGAATGCGGCCGCCGAGGCGCTGGAACTTCTGCGGATCGCGCAGGAACTCGACGATCTCCTGCAGGTCGTCCTTGGCCTCGTCGACGCCGGCAACGTCCTCGAAGGTGACGCGCCCGTGGCGCTCGGTCAGCAATTTCGCGCGCGACTTGCCGAAGCCCATGGCGCGGCCCGAGCCCGACTGCATCTGGCGCATGAAGAAGATCCACACCGCGATGAGCAGCAACATGGGGAACCAGTTGAGCAGCATGCCCATGATCGAAGGTACGTCCTCGTCCGAGGGACGCGCGCGGAACTTGATGTCTTTCTTCTCCAGCCGCTCGACGAGCGTCGGATCCGACGGCGCATAGGTGGTGAAGGAGCTGCCGCCGTCGCGCATCGTGCCGTAGATGCGATTGCCGGCGATCGTCGCGTCGGAGACGTTGCCGCTATCGACCGCGCTCAAGAATTCCGAATAGGTGATTTCGGTGCCGCGCCGGCTCTGCGTCGGATTGTTGAATAGATTGAATACCGCCGCCAGCAGAACCAGGATTGCCACCCAGATAGCCAGCTTTTGGAAGTTCGAGTTCATTTCGATCCCTGTACAGCACGAGAACGGTCTGGGACGACCCGCTTTCCCGGATCCGTCCGGGGCCCGCTCGCAGCTCGCGTTAACATAGGGGTGGGGCTGCGCATTGCCAAGTTACACGCCCCTCGCTCCCCAGGAGCTTAACGTCGGAGCGAGCTAACTGCGACGGCCTGGCCGTCGCAGGTTCGCAAGCGGCGATTAGCCGAGAAACTCGGCCAAATAGGGCCCTTGCGGATAAGCCTGCAATGTCCGCGCGTTAACGAAATCCGCCAGACCCGCGGCGAAGAGAACCTGCTCGCCGCGCCAAAATGCCGGCAGCGTCGCAGCCGCCGCAGCGGGAACGCCGACAACTCCGAGTTGCTGGCGCAGCTTCGCGAACGCCTCGGCTCCCAGCGCACGCACCTCAACTATCGCGGTGGCTCCCTCGGCAAGGGCGACGCGGAAGCGGTTGTCCCACACGGCGGACGTGCCGGGCGCAAGGGTGATCACCGGCAATGCCGCGCGTCCAGCCTCGCGATAGACGCGGAGCTGCGCGCCATGGCGGCAAACGACGGCGCCGGCCAGCGTCGCGCCATCGAAGCTGCGTTGCGATAGCCGCGTCACGAGCCCTTCGAGCCTCGCCATGCGTACCGGCTCCTGACGACCGCCAAACGATGCGACGAGGCGCGCCAGCAACCGCAGGCGAAGCTCCTCGGGCGCGGCCTCGAATACGCCGGCGTCAATGCTCGCGAATGCGCCGGCATGCACGTCGAGGCGCGCGCGCTGCTGCAGATCGTCGACAGCCGTTTCGAGCGCATCGCGGACGCGCGACAGGCGGCGCGCACTGAGCGCCAGCTTCTCGTTGGTGAGGCCGAGCTCCGCCAAATGCGCGCGAGACTTCCTGATGCGCACGCGCTCGAAGCGTGACGCGTCGTTGCTCGGATCCTCGATCCAAGCCTGGCCGGCGCGATCGAGCGTGGCCCGCAAGCGCGCGCCCGCCACGCCGAGCAGCGGCCGGGCGATCATGACCGGAGGAAGAACCGCATCGATGGGACGCAGCGGCTGCATCGCTGCCAGACCGTCGACGCCACTGCCGCGCCCCAGGCGCATCAGGACCGTCTCTGCCTGATCGTCCTCGGTGTGCGCCGTGACGATGGCCGCGGGCCCGTGTCCGGCGGCGCGCGCCGCTTCGGCGAGAAGCGCATACCGCGCCGACCGCGCTGCGTCCTGGATGCCGGTGGCGGGCTTGTTACCGGACCATGTGAGGAGGCTGGCTACGAACCCTGCCGCGCGCGCCTGGCCGACCACCCATTCCGCTTCCGCGCGAGAGCCCGCGCGCAGGCCGTGATCGACGATGGCGACGATGATCCTCGGCGCGGGCGATGCAGCCGTCTGCGCCCAGCGCCGCGCGAGCCGCATCAGCGCCATGCTGTCGGCGCCGCCCGAGACGGCGAGCACGAGCGTGCGGAAAGCGGCAAGGGGCGCAAAAAGCTCCGCCAGCTCGTCGTCCTCGATAGGAGACCCGACGGAGTCGGACCGAGCGCGCGGCGCGCTCGCGGCGTGCGCGTCAGCCGCAGCCGATCCGCTGGCGCTCGGACTTGGCGCGCATTTTGACATTCTCGGGCGCATTGGGGAAACGGGTTGAAAGCTCGCCGAACGACGAGCAGGCGGCATCTTTCTGGCCCAGCCGGTCGAGCGACATGGCCAGCTTCAGCAGGCTGTCGGCGGCCCGCGGGTTGCCGGCATAGCTCTGGTAGCCCTTCAGGAACGAGCCGGCCGCGGCCTTGTACTCGCCGCGCACGAAGTGCGACTCGCCGAGCCAGTACTGCGCATTGCCAGCGAGAGAATCCTGCGGGTAGCGGGCGAGGAAATCCTCGAACGCGTTCTGGGCCGCGGAGTAATCCCGCTGCATGAGATAGCCGTAGGCCGTCTCGTAGAGCTGCTTGGCCGTGCCCGTGTCGCTGGCGTTCGGTGCCGTGGCCGCGCCAAAGGCCGGCGGCAGCGCGGCCGTCTCGGTCGTGGGCGGCGGAGCGGCGCCGGGAGCTGCCTGTATCGGCTGCAGCTGTTGCTGTATCGGCTGCTGCTGCTGCTGTGGCTGCTGCTGCGGTGGGGCCGCCTGCTCGCTCTCGAGCAGGCCGCCGATCGAATCGCCGCTCGCCGCCGTCACCGTCGTAGAGCCGAAGCGCCCGGTATCGACGTCGGCATGGCCGGCAGGCGCCATAGGTGCCACGTCCGGCAGCGTCGCCGTGCTCGTCGGCGGGCTGACAGGCGCACCGACAGGGGCCGGCAGATCGGAGCGGCGCGGCTGTGCGCCAAGCGAGCGGATCTGCTCGGTCAGTTGCTGCACCTGCGCGGCGAGGGCGCGAACCTGTGTCTCGAGGCCGTCGAGCCGCACACCGTCGGCACCGCCGCCGCCGTAGCTGGCTCCGCCATCGGCCGCGGGCGCCGCGCCACCACCGGCGCCGGGTCGCGCCAGCGATTCCAGCGTCCCGATGACGACCTGCATGTCGACGAGCTGCTCCTCGAGCTGCTCGACGCGCTGTTTCAGGGCCGAATCGTCGCCGGCCGCCGGCGCTGCAGCGGCCGCTTTGCCTTTGGCCGGCGCCTGCTGGGCGATGGCCTGCGCCACGCCGAGCGGACCGGCACCCGACCCGCTCATTAGGAGGCCGGCGGCAAAGACGCCGCCGAGAAGGAAGGATGCGAAGGGGCGGAGCATGGGCACTGTCGACCTTACTTCGTACGGAGCTGCGTTCGCAGCGGAGCGCAGCCGGTTACCGGGGGAAGGCAGCCACTGCGGGTTACAATCGGCACGGCCCGCGACGCGGGGCGGCACGGCAAGGATTTCTTGCGTTCTAGGCATCACCTGGAGCCTCGATTGTCAACGCGTCATGCCCGCTGGGCGGCGGATTACAGGCGGCTGGGACAACGCCTCCGCGTGACCGGGGAGAGCGCTCCCGGCCGGGAACGCGACCGCCGCGGGTGCCACCTCGCCGGCGGCCGCGGGCGCCAGCGCGGCGGACAGCGGCGGCGTGCTGACAAGCCCCAGCTTCTCTGTCGTTCCGGAGGCGAGGACCAGCGTCACCGCGCGCCGGTTCTGCGCATGGCAGCCCGCGTCGCTGCACGTCGCGATGCGCACCGAGCGCCCCAGCGGCACCACGGCGATGCGGCTCGGCTCCACGCCCTCGGCGATGAGGCGCTGGCGCACGGCCTCGGCGCGCCGCTGCGACAGCAAAAGGTTTTCCTGATCTCCACCCGGCTCATCCGCGTGGCCCTCGATGGCCGCCTCGAATTCGTGCCAGCGCATGAGCCATTGCGCCTGCGCGCCGAGGGCCATGCGCGCCCGCATGCCGAGTTCGGCGCTGCCGGCGGAGAAGAACACGCGGTCGCCCGCCTCGAGCCGCAGCCGCGACTGGATCGCCGCGTTGCGGCGCATCTCACGGTCCCACGCGGGTCCCTGGGTGGCGGCGGGGCCGCCGCTCATGCGCGTGTCGCCGATCGACGGAACATTGAGAGAGCCGGTCACCGGGGCGCCGATGTCGGCCTGCGGCGCCGACGCCCGGCCATCGAGCTTGCCGAGCTGGCGGCGCGCGTCGGCTGCCGCCGGCGTCGAGGGGAATCGCGCGATGACCGACGAAAAGGTCTCGCGGGCGAAATCCGTATGGCCGGCCGACAGCTTCTCGACGCCGTCGAGGTAGAGCTCCTGCGCCCGCTGTGCATCGTTGTAGGCAGCGCCCGATCGGCCGGCAAAGGGCTCGGCTGCCGCGGTGCGCGGCAGCCCGCTCGCGGCGCAAGCTGCCAGGGCGCAGGCCGCGATCAAAGCGCGGCGACACGCAACGCTACCTGATCCACGCCGAAGCCAACCCATCAAGATCCTCGCGAGCAAACCGCTGAAATCGCAGCGATGATTGCCCAGGCTTTACGGCAATTCTTTGCTTTGTCGCGGTTCTGGAGTCCTAGGTGTGGATGTGAGGCGGTGCGGCCACACGAGCCGTCGCGCAGGCCGGAATCAAAACGATCCCGCGGGGTGATCCGCGGGATCGCCAAATACTGGCAGCCGATGGTGGCTGGCGAAACGGCTCTAGTTGCCGGCCGTGCGCGAGTTGAGGACGGTCTGCGCGCGGCGATTCTGCGACCAGCACGAGATGTCGTTGCAGACCGCAACGGGCCGCTCCTTGCCGTAGGAGATCGTGCGGATGCGCGCGCCGTTGATTCCGTTCTGCGCCAGGAAGTTGCGCACCGTCGTGGCGCGGCGGGCGCCGAGCGCGATGTTGTACTCGCGCGTGCCGCGCTCGTCGGCGTGGCCCTCGATGGTGATGGTGTACTGCGGGTACTGCTGCAGCCACTGGGACTGCTTCTGAAGCGTGGTCGTCGCCTCGGGGGTCAGGTCGGAGCTGTCGGTCGTGAAGTAGACGATGTCGCCGACGTTGACCGCGAAATCGCGATGCGTGCCGGGCGTGACCGAGCCGTCGCGGCCGGTCAGCGACGAATTCGGCTGATTCTCGTTGTTGGCGCATGCGGCGACCATGGCGCCCACGAGCAAGACGGCTGCAAGGCGCGTTGCTTGGGCAAACCAGGATGTCGTGGCCATGAATATCCCTTTCGTCGCCTCCCAAACCTCGAGAGCGGGGCGACAGTTCCAGATCGAGAGGAGTTATCCGACAGCTTGTACGAAAATGTGGCCGGAACTCCGCATTAGCCGGCACCTTCGTGTGATTCGTCACAGGAGAGCACCGACGTGCAAGGATTAGTCGGTGATAAGCCGCGCGGCGCGGCGACGAATGGACCCGGTGTTGCGAGAAGTCGCCTGCTGTGGTCCATCTGCACCGATAGGCGGGCGGGCGGTTTTAGCGACAGTGCGCCGCCGGACTTAGCGACAGTGGGCAGCCGGACTTAGCGGCAGGTGATAGCCCGGATCAGCGGCGCGTCGCGCCTTGGCGCTGCTCTGCCGCTACACGCGCGTCGCCACTCGCGCCGCACCGCTGGGCCGCTCCACTCGGGCCTTGGCTCTGCCTTGCCGCCCCGCTCGCGCCTTGGCGCTGGCCTGTCGTTACCGCTTGCGCCTTAGCCCTGCCCCGTCGTTACCGCTTGCGCCTTGGCGCTGCCCTCGCCGCACGCTCGCAATCCATTTCCTGCTTCGGCGCGGGCGTCCAAAAGCGGACCGGCCGGCACAAGCAAATCAGGGCTGAAACCGGCGCGTTGGCACCGGTTTCAGCCCTGCAATTCTAGCCGCCCCGACAAACGCCGAGGCTGCGAAACTTTCAGCGACTTAGCGCGCCGGCTGCGTCGCCGCCGGAACGTCGGCGCCGAGCTTCAGCGGAGCAGGCTCCTCGCGGCGGCAAGCGCCGAGAGCAACTGCAGCGGCAACGGCCGCAATAAGGATGGCCCCCTTCATCGTAATCATCTCCTAAAAAGGATTGTCCCAGCCCACTAGCCTAAGCTTAGCGAGCAACTTCCGTGGTCATATCAGCGCCGAGCTTCAGCGGAGCAGGCTCTTCACGACGGCAAGCGCCCAGAGCAACAGCAGCGACGACGACGGCGAGTACGATTGCACTCTTCATAGCATTTTCTCCTATGTTGTCCTGGCCTTGCCGCCGGCTCTTAACGAGCGGGCTGCGTAGCGGCAGGCATGTCAGCGCCCAGCTTCAGCGGCGCCGGCTCTTCACGACGGCACGCGCTCAGCGCGACGGCCGCAACCACTGCTGACAAAACGATCAGCCCCTTCAAACCCTGCATGGTCTCATCTCCTGATGCTTTATCGGCACTAGCCATATACTGGGGTACTTGTGCGGCTCGACTTGATCAAGAACAGAGGCAGTTATCCCTCAGTTTTCCAAGCCGGTAGGTGCGAAAATGCAACTCCGTTCCGCAGTGTACCCAGACGCTGGCAGCGCCCGGTTGTCTTCACCGGAAAAGCCCGAATTTACGCGGTAAACTCGCCTCTCCGGTGCAGAGGCGTCTAGACAGAATAGATGCGCAGCCAAGGTTAATTTCAGGTTAAACGGCGTTTCAATTCAGGAGCGGCGACCACGCCGGATCGGACGCGAACGACGGGGTTGGAATCACCCTCTCGTTGTACCCTGTCAGATCGATGGAATAGATTCGCGCGCCGCCGTTCGCCCCCTGCGATTCGCGGAAGAACATCAGCACACGTCCATTGGGGGCCCAAGTCGGTCCCTCGTTGTGGTAGCCCTCGGTGAGCACGCGCTCTCCGGTGCCGTCGGGGCGCATGACGCCGATGAGGAACCGTCCCCCGAGTTGCTTGGTAAACGCGATGTAGTCGCCGCGCGGCGACCAGACGGGGGTCGAGTATTGCCCCTCGCCCATGCTGATGCGGTGCGCGTTCGACCCGTCGGCGTTCATGACGTAGATCGCCTGAGCCCTGTCACGGTCCGTCTCGAACACGATCTGGCGGCCGTCGGGCGAATAGCTGGGGCTGGTGTCGATGGACGTGCCGGGCGACAGCTGGCGCTTCTGGTGCGTGCGCAGGTCCATCTCGTAGATCGCCGAGTTGCCGCCCTCCTGCAGGCTCATGACCACGCGCTGGCCGTCGGGCGAGAAGCGCGGCGCAAACGTCATGCCGGGGAAGTCGCCGACGATCTCGCGCTGACCCGTCTCGAGGTTCATGAGAAAGACGCGCGGCTGGTCGCCCGTGTACGACATGAACGTGATCTCTTGATTCGTCGGGCTGAAGCGCGGCGTCAGCACCAGCTCCTGGCCCTTGGTCAGAAGGCGCACGTTGAAACCGTCCTGATCCATGATGGCCAGACGCTTCACCCGCCGCTCCTTCGGCCCCGTCTCGTCGACGAAGACCACGCGGGTGTCGAAGTAGCCGGATTCACCGGTAAGTTGCTTATAGACCTGATCGGCAATGATGTGGCCGACGCGGCGCCAGTTCTGCGAACTCGTCGCGAACCGCTGCCCGGCGAGCTGGCGGCCGGTCGTCACGTCCCACAGGCGGAATTGCGCCACGATGCGGCCGTCGGCGCTGCGGCCGACGTCGCCGACGACGAGCGCATCGGCACGAATGGCACGCCAGTCCGGGAAGCGTGGCGCGGCGTTGATATCGCGCACCTGCTCGAGATAGGAACCGCGGTCGAGCGGCTCGAAGAGGCCCGAATTGCCGAGGTCGGCCGTCACCACCTGGGCAATGTCGGCAGCCAGCTTCGGATCCGGCCCGAGGAAGAACGGTATGGCAATGGGGATCGGCGCGATCGTGCCTTGCGTCTGGCGACCCTGAAGACCACCGCCCCCGCCGACGAGCCCGGCGGCCCCATTACCTCCGCCGCCGCCCGCTGCCGGAGGCGGCGCCTGGAACTGGCGCATCTGCGCATCGAGTCCGCCGCCGCCCTCCGGTCCCTTGTAGCTGTCGTCGGGACGCTGCGCCGCGGCCGGCGCGAAGGAGAGCGCCACTGCCAGCATAGCCAGCGCGACGCCACCAAGCGCCCGCCACCGAGTTGCCTTGCATCCGCCCACTGTCATGCGTCCGTTCCGATCTCGCATTTGCACTTCAATCCTTTGCCCGTCGGGCTCTTACACCGAATTGCGCTGTGAGGCATTCCTACCGCTGCACCAGCCCCAGGATGACCGGCCAGTCGAACGCCCAGGTGACCGTGCTCCAGGCTCCGTACATGTCGGGCGGGAGCTGAAACGGCGCGCACTGCTTGACGGCGCGCACGGAGGCATCGGCGGCGATGACGAACAGCGGCGTGTTCTGGCGATTGACGACGACCGGCTCGCCGTTCAGCGAGCCATCCTGGTTGAGCTGGAAACGGACGTTGACGATCGGCGTATCGGGCCCGCCGCCGCCACCGGGAAGGCGCGCGCAGGGCTCGAGCTGGCGGTTGATCATCGACAGCAGCAGATCCTGCTGGCGCGCCGACAATACCGTGTCGTGGCCCTGGCGCTCACCCGCCGTCGGCCCGGTGTAATCGGTGGGGTTCGTCGGCGGCGTCGATGTCCGCGGCGCACCGCGCTTGTCCGGAGTCTTGTCGAGCAGCGCGGCGATCTTGTCGGCGTCGAACTTGTTCTTTTCCTGCTGCTTGCGCTTCAGCTCCGCCAGCTTCTTCTTGCGCTCCTCGGCCTTGCGCTTCTCGTCGGCTTTCTTTTTTTCGTCAGCCTTCTTTTTTTCCTCGGCCTTCTTCTTGTCGTCCTCGGCCTTGCGCTCCTGCTCCAGCTTCTCCTCGAGCTTCTTCTTTTCGTCGGGCGTCGGCCCGGGCTCGGGCGTCGGCTCGGGCGGCGGCGCGGCGGCGAGCTTCTCGGCGATCGGATCCTTCTTCGGCTCCGGCGGCGGCTCGCTCTTTGCTTCCTCGGGAGGCGGCGGCGGCTCGGCCGCGGGGGGCGGCGCCGTCACGGGCTTTGGCTTTTCGGCCTCCTTCTTGGAGACCTCCTGCGGCGGCTCCTCCTTGGCCTTCGCCTCGAGTTGCTTGGCCGTCGGATCGCCCTGCTTCAGGCGCGTCAGCTCGGACGGCGTGATGATTGTCGCCTCGATTGGAATCACGGGAGGCACATCGAGCGGCCGCTGGTGGAACGACAGCAGCGCGTAGGCCAGGAGAAGAGCGTGGCCGATGAACGAGGTGATGAGCCCGCGGGTCACGCCTAGCGTCCCGAAACCGAGGGTTGCGCGAGCTTCGACCCCGTAGGCAACACTCGAAGCACATGCCAGCTAGCGCGATCGAGGTCGCGAAATTCGCTCGCGACCTGGCTGATGATGACGGCGAATTTCGCGATCATCGCGCGAGTGTCCCGAGGCCGGCGCTCGCCGGTGCCGGCCGCGCTGTAGAGAGCGAGCGCCGGCCTCATAGGGGACACTCGAAGCACATGCCAGCTAGCGCGATTCAGATCGCGAAATTCGCTCGCGACCTGGCTGATGATGACGGCGAATTTCGCGATCATCGCGCGAGTGTCCCG
>Ga0182738_1000961_pt1 | contig 37732 bp, 30 predicted proteins | sample eDN5th30CBELigMG_FD_128876 | JGI IMG/M metagenome (GOLD analysis project Ga0182738, IMG submission 128876) | Enriched Miracle-Growth compost microbial communities from Emeryville, California, USA - eDNA 5th pass 30_C BE-Lig MG (version 2)... ...
CAAATTTGAATATTTTGTAGCAGTTTGATAACTGGTTTATCATCAGCGCCTAGTCGCTTGGCGTAGGCGGGATGGAGAGGTACCCGGCTCTGGCGGGACGACGCTTTGCTCATTTGTTTCAGGCTGGCGCCAATGTCTATATCTTCGTTTTCCGCTTTCGCTGTCTGTGTTTTCCCTCGAGATCATGTCTGGGTCGTTCCGGTTCGGCGGATGAAGCTTGCCCTTGTCGTTGCAGGACTGAGTGTTTACGGGCCCCAGGCGCTAGCCGACGGCGTGGTGCGAGGCAATCCGCTGGACAGCCTACCCCGGATGGAGACGCCGCCAGCGCAGCAGAAGCCCGCGCCCGCTTTGCAGGTGCAGCGGCCGGACGCGCAGGCGCAGGTGATCCAGCGGCTGCAGCAGCGCATCGTGCCGCGCCATTTCGAGGTTGCGGGCAACAAGGCTGTGCCCCTGAGCGATATCGTGCCTATTCTCGAGCCGTTGGCGGGCAGGGAGCTTACGGTCGCGCAGCTGGTGCAGGAGGTGAACAAGATCACCGAGCTGTATCAGGCACGCGGCTATGCTTTGTCGTTTGCCTTGCTGCAGAGCCAGGATTTTTCGCAGGGCAATGTCCGTGTCACGGTGGTCGAAGGCTATGTGTCGGCACTGCGTGTCGAGGGTGATGTGGGCAATGCGGGCGCGCGGCTGCAATCGCTGGCCGAGCCCATCGTGCAAGAGCGCCCGCTGACGCGTAAAACATTTGAGCGGCAGCTGAACCTAATGCGGCAGGTGCCGGGGGTGACGTTCACGCCCAAACTGGATCTGCCCAAGCGTGCAGACGGCGCCACAGAGTTTGTGCTGGAGGCAGACCGTCAGCGTTTTGGGCTGACAGCGGGCGTATCCGACATGGGTACGGGAATGCAGGGTATTGTGGGCATTACGGCTAACAGTCTGACGCCGCTTGGCGAGCAGACCCGGCTGACAGCGTCGATACCGATGGAAAGCGGCGATGTGCGCTACTTCGCCGGCAAGATGACAATACCCGTAAGCAACAAGGGCGTGGCCGTGGAGCTGGATGGTTATCACTATGAGGCCGAGCCTGGTGATGCTTTGCTGGAATCACAAGGCTGGACGCGTAAGGTGGTCAACAGCAAGATTGGCGCAGGGCTTAGCTATCCATTCATCCTGGAGAACCAGCGCATGCTCAAGGGTACGCTCAGTGTCTATGCGGCGGAAACCAATGACCAGTATCACCGCGAGCTGGACAATGCCTGGCTGCTGCAGAAGGCCAAGCTGCGCGTGGCGCGCGCGGAACTGAAATACCGCGACAGCGGGCCGATACAGTCCCGCGAGATTACGCTGGCGGTGAACAAGGGCGTGGATGGCATGGGTGCATCCAAAAGCGTGACCAGCAATTACGCGACGTTCGATGAGCCGAACTACGATCTGGATTTCACGCGGGTGATGCTTGATGCCAAGCAGACGTTCAAGCTGCCCAAAGGCTTCGGTGTCACGCTGTCAGCCACTGGCCAATACAGCCCGGATATTCTGCCGAATATGGAGCAGGTGTCGTTTGGCGCATGGCGCTATGGGCTGGGGTATGAGCAGGGTGAGCTGGCGGGCGACAAGGGCTATGGGGTTTCGCTGGAGCTGAACCGCCGCATTGCCACCGGCTGGAAGTATCTTGCCGCCATACAGCCATACGTCATGGTCGACCATGCGCGCGCCTGGTATAACGATTCGGGCTTGAAATCCTATAACGACCGGAAACTGGCCTCGGCTGCGTTGGGCGTCCGCGTGACGGATGATCGCAATTATGTGTTTGATTTCAATGTGGCCAAGCCCATAGGGGTGATGCCGCTCAATGAAGATGACCGCAGCCTGCGATTCAACGCGAATTACTCTTTGCTGTACAACGGTTTCTGATTATCTGTGTTACGTAACAAAAAGGGTGAATGCCGCCCATTTGTAACTTTCCCAGATTTGATTTTTGTGCAAATTCAGATCTAGTTGTGGAGCCAGCCTGCCTGGAAACCAGACATAGCTTATTGTTTTTGCATTCTTTTCCTGGTTTTCACTGAAGGCGGCGCATTGCGCCGCCTTTTTTCATGTGGGCCGTTTTCAATGGTTGGCCCGATTTTTGCGTTGAAAGTGCTGGACAGCATTTTTCATTTTCCAGAACAGACAAGAATCGGAGAAGTCATGGACAACATTTTCAGGAAAGCACCCGTTATTTCCAAGAGATCTCTCAAGCTGGCCTTGCTGGCGAGCCTGTTCAGCAGCAGCCTGGTGCTGAGCGGCTGCGGCGTGACGGCAGACGGGCAATTGACTCCTCCGACAGAGAACCCCGGCGATAACGGTGGCGACGACGGCGGCAATAACCCTGGCGATAACGGCGGTGATAACGGCGGCGACAACGACGGTGATAACGGCGGTGATAACGGCGGCGACAACGGCGGTGATAACGGCGGCGATAACGGCGGCGATAACGGCGGCGACAACGGCGGCGATAACGGCGGTGATAACGGCGGTGATAACGGCGGCGACAACGGCGGTGACAACGGCGGCGATAACGGCGGCGACAACGGCGGCGATAACGGCGGCGACAACGGCGGTGATAACGGCGGCGACAACGGCGGTGATAACGGCGGCGACAACGGCGGTGATAACGGCGGCGACAACGGCGGCGACAACGGCGGCGACAACGGCGGCGATAACGGCGGCGATAACGGCGGCGACAACGGCGGTGATAACGGCGGCGATAACGGCGGCGATAACGGCGGTGACAACGGCGGTGACAACGGTGGTGACAACGGCGGCGATAACGGCGGCGACAACGGCGGTGATAACGGCGGTGACAACGGCGGTGATAACGGTGGTGACAACGGCGGCGACAACGGCGGCCAGCATGCGGGCACGTTGCAGATTGCGCTGGGCGGCACTGGCGATGCCGTCGACAATGTCCTTCCCATCAACGCGGGCGCGACACTGGGCGGCCTGGGCCAACAGGTCGACAACATCACGCAGCCTGTGTTGGATAGCGTGACAGGTCTTACTGTGAGCCTGGGTCAGGCAACGGGACTGGCCCAGCCGGTGGATGGCCTGTTGAGCAACGTGGGAACGGTGGTCGTCAATCTGGGGGACACCATCTCCGCAACGGGCCTGCCTGGCAACCTGAGTGTTGGTCTGGGTGGCCTGGTAAGCGGCCTGGGCACGACCGTAGACAACCTTGGTTCGTTGTTGACGGGTGACTCTTATGGCCTGAACCCTCTGACATTGGTGGCTGGCAGTGCAACATCTGCCGTGGGCAGCCTGACTGAGGCGTTAGCGGCTGATGGTGGCCTGTTGCAACCAGTGGCAGGCCTGTTGAATCCCGTGACGAATGTCGTGACGGGCCTGGCAGGCGAAGGTGGCGTACTGACACCTGTGACGGATCTGATTGGTGGACTGACAGCCAATCTGGGCGGCGAAGGCAGCCCGCTGCAACCTGTCGCCAGCCTGATCGACAGTGTTGCCGCTGGCCTGACGGGCTCGGAAGATGGCGGCTTGCTGTCGCCGGTAACTGGCCTGCTTGGCGGGCTTACCGGTGGTGAAGCTGGAGACGGTGCTGGTGGCTTGCTCGCCCCTGTGACTGGTTTGCTGGGTGGTCTGAACGGCGGCGAAAACGGTGATGGTGCCGCAGGCCTGCTGTCTCCTGTTACCGGTTTGCTCGGAGGTCTGACTGGTGGTGAAGGTGGCGCGGATGGCTTGCTGGCGCCTGTCACTGGCCTGCTTGATGGCGTGACTGGCGGCGCAACCGGCAGCGAGGGTGGCCTGCTTGCACCTGTGACTGATTTGCTCGGAGGCCTTGCCGGAGGTGCAACCGGTGGCGACAGTGGTGGTTTGCTGTCACCCGTCACTAACGTGGTCACTGGCGTCACTGGTGCTCTGACGGGGGCCACAGGTGGGGATGCTGGCCTGCTTTCCCCGGTGACCAATTTACTTGGCGGAGTGACCGGCGCAGTTGGTGGCGCAACTGGCAGTACGAGCGGCGGTGCCAGCGGCAATGCTGGTAACCTGCTGACACCGGTTACGGGGCTACTGGGCTCGCTGACCGGAGGCAGTGATGCCAGCAGTGGCGGCCTGTTGGGCAACTTGCTGGGCGGTGGCCGCCGTTGACAGGAGCGCAACCATGCAGCGGCCCTTCACCGGATCCACTTTGTCGGCATTGACCGGGGGTGACGGCCGCACCGTTGCCTCGAGCGATGCACAGGAGACATTGCGCGAACTGGCCATGCTACTAAGCCGGCGCCTTCCGGTGTACTACGAAGCAAGCCTGGCCCGCCTCGCGCTCGAGGCGGACATTCCCCAGCTGGATTTGCGCGCGCTGGTATTCATCATTGAATTTGGCGCGTTGACCACTGGCCATCTGGGGCAATTGATGGGCATAAGCCATGGCGGGGTTACCGCCATGGTGGATCGGCTGGAAGATGCTGGCTATATCTTCCGTGACCGCGACGAGCGTGATCGCCGGGTGGTGATCTTGCGGCCAGTGGAAGACCGCTGCGAGGCACTGATTGAGCCGGAGCTGTATATGCTGGGCCGTCTGAATGAAATAGCCCGGCAGGCAGCCGCGGGTGAGGTCGTCGATACTTATGAGCTGCTCGCACGTTGCGTGAAAGTGTTCAGGCGTGATACAGCCCGGTGGCTGGAAAACAAGGAACTTGCACGCTGAAATGCTGGGTGGGGAGTTTGGAAGCGAGACTTGCCCGGAGAGATTCCGGACTGCATGTTACGTAACGAAACGCTGTGACCCCACCCCATTTGTAACATTCGCAGATTTGAGGATAGTTTCAATCTGTCTATTTGCCATTGCTCGCGGCATTTTTCGTGTGACCCAGGGTATTGATTTCACAACGGAAATTATTGCATTTGCCGAATGCCGCGCGACTTCTAGGGATGGCTGGCCACAAGCTGGCATGGGTATTGCGTAATCGAAGATCAGAACAAACATCAAACGGAATATTCCGGACTTTCTGATATCTGAGCAAGGAGCACACCATGGGCAGCCAAGACAAAACACAGAGCCGGCAGGCCATTTCCCCTTTCCGCCTGACGTTGATGGCTGGCATGATTGCCACGGCCATGGCGCTGGCCGGATGCGGTGCATCGGTCGACGGCCAACTGACTCCCCCCACTGACGGAGGCGGCAACACCAATCCTGGCGGGAACAACGGAGGCAATAACGGCGGCAACAATGGTGGGAACAACGGAGGCAATAACGGCGGCAACAATGGTGGGAACAACGGTGGGAACAACGGCGGCAATAATGGTGGCGACAGCGGCAGTGACGCTCAGGCCGGCCCCCTGGAAATAACCTTGCAAAATACAGGCAAAGCTGCCGATAACATTCTCGCTATTGGCGCAGGCGATGTCCTGGGTGGCGTAGGAAAGCAGCTCGATACGGTGGCTGCGCCTGTGGTGGATACGGTGACAGATCTGACCCAGACCGTGGGCGCAGCGACCGGTCTTGGATCGACAGTAGATGGCGCCCTGGATCAGGTGGGCGGTACTGTAGCCAGCCTGGGCGACACCATCGCTTCCACCGGCTTGCCGGGTGGCCTCGACAAAGGTCTGGGAGGCCTGGTGAGCGGCCTGGGCGATACCCTTGCCAGCGTGGGCGGCCTGCTCAACAAGCCCGCCGACGGCAGCCATGCGCTGACCAATGTTCTGGATGATGCCACCGGGGCGGTAGGCGCATTGACAGGCGCGCTCGGCGGCGAAGGCGGCCTGCTAGAGCCTGTGACCGGGATTCTGGGTGGCGTGACTGGCGGTGTGATCGGAGGCGGTGATGCTGCTCCTATTCTCGAGCCTTCGCTGGCCAACGTTGGCACGGCTGTGGACAATATCGCCCCGCTGGGGCTGAGCGATACGCTTGGCGGCGTGGGCGAGACGCTTGACGGGCTCGTCTCGCCGGTTGCCACGACGGTGACAGGCACTACTCAGACAGTGGGAGATACGCTCGGTGTAGGCGCGCCAGTCAGCGATCTGTTGACCAGCCTGGGAGATACGCTGAGCGGCGCTGGCGCCAGCTTGCCTCTGGGCGCGGGCGGGGTGCTGGGCGGGCTGGGTGACACCCTGGCCAGCGCTGGCGGCCTGGTGCATGCCGGTTCGGCGAACCCGCTGGGCGACACACTGACCGCCGCGACAGGCACGGTGGCCTCCCTTACCAGCGGCCTGGGCATCACCGGCGGCGAGGGCGGCCTGCTGTCGCCAGTCACCAGCCTGCTCGGCGGCGTTACGGGCGGGACAACAGGCGGATCTGGCGCAGGCGGCCTTCTGGCTCCTGTCACCGGTTTGATCGGTGATGTCACGGGTGGCGCAACGGGCGGACCTGGTTCGGGCGGCCTTCTGGCGCCGGTGACTAATCTGCTTGGCGGTGTTACGGGTGGCACGACAGGCGGCACAGGTGGTTTGTTGGCTCCTGTGACGGGGCTTCTGGGCGGACTGACAGGCGGTGGCTCGGACGGTGGCGATGCAGGCGGCGCCAGCGGCGGCCTGCTTGGCGGTCTTCTGGGCGGCCTGTAAACATACCGGAGTCAACGATCATGACGCTACAAGTCTCGAGCAACGCACATTACATACCGCAGGCTCGCTATCCGGCATCACCTGCGGAGCAGGCGGAGCACATGCTGGACGAAATGGCGATGGTCATCAGCCGGCGCTTGTCGGTATATACGGAAGCCAGGCTGTCATGCCTGGCTGACGAAGAGGGTATTTCGCCGCTCGATCTGCGAGCGCTGGCTTTCATCATCGAGTTTGAATCTCTGTCCACAGGCCATCTGGGGCAGTTGATGGGGTTGAGCCACGGCGGCATTACTGCCCTGATCAACAGGCTTGAATCCGCAGGCTATATACGGCGGGATCGCAGCACTCACGACCGCCGTGTCGTAAGTTTGCGGCCGGTGCCTGAACGATGTGAGCAGTTGATGGTGCCGGAACAGTATGTGGTTGAACGTATCGCCGAGATAGCCCAGGGTTCTGGCGCAACAGACTTGACGGGTATGTTTGATTTCCTGGCGCGCTGCGTGAAGGTGCTCAGGCAGGACACCTTGCAATGGCTGGCTACCAGGGAGCTCGCCAAATAAAACGCAGTTGGCAATCGGGTGGGGCGGCGAGCGACGGCTTGGCCGCCCTTTTTTTGTTACGTAACAAAAATGAGTAACACTCGCCCATTTGTAACATTCGCAAGTTTAGCGCAATGGCAAATTTGCGGATTAGGGGAAAAAGGAAATTTTCGTTTTTGAGTACCTGTCTGTTTTTAAAAGATAAATATAGATTTTGCATGGTGTTGCAGGGGTCTTGTTGCTGATCGTAAAAAAACTGGCACGGATGTTGCATGAGGTAGGCCATACCAACACAACACCCCCTGAATCAGGAGAACGCAATGGGTATCAAGCAACTTAGCAGCCAGCTTTCAACGCTGAGGACATTCAAGCTCACCATGCTCGCCGGCATGCTGGCCGGCACGCTTGCCCTGACAGGGTGTGGCGTGACTGCGGGAGGCGAGCTGACGCCTCCAACGACCGATCCCGGCGGCAACAACGGCGGCAACAACGGCGGCAACAACGGCGGCGATAACGGCGGTGACAACGGCGGCGATAACGGTGGCAATAACGGTGGCGACAACGGCGGCAATAACGGCGGCGACAACGGTGGCGACAACGGTGGCGATAACGGCGGCGATAACGGCGGCGATAACGGCGGCGATAACGGCGGCGACAACGGCGGCGATAACGGCGGCGATAACGGCGGCGATAACGGCGGTGACAACGGCGGCACCACGAAGGCGGGGCCGCTGGAAACGACGCTTCGCAATACTGGCGGAGCTGTCGACAACGTGGTTGACCTTGGCGCCGGCGACATCCTGGGCGGGGTAGGCAAGCAGTTGGACGGTGTGGTTGACCCTGTCGCTGGTACCGTAACCGGTCTGACCCAGACTGTCGGCGCAAGTACCGGCCTTGGAGGAACGATTGATGGCGTGCTGGTTCAGGTTGGCGGCACAGTATCCGACTTGGGCCAAACAATCTCCAGCGTGGGCTTGCCCGGTGGCCTAGGTGATGGTCTGGGTGGCCTGGTGAGCGGCCTGGGCGATACGGTGGCCAGCGTGGGTGGCCTGCTCAACGCACCCGCTGATGGCAGTAGTCCGTTGACCAATATCCTGGGGAATGCGACCGGCGCCGTTGTGGCGCTTACAGAAGGGTTGGGTGGTGACGGCGGCTTACTTCAACCCCTGACGGGTGTGCTTGGTGGCATTGCCGGTGGCGGCAATGCGGCACCCATACTTGAGCCTTCGCTGGCGAACGTTGGCACCGCTGTGGACAATATTGTGCCCTTGGGCTTGAGCGAACCTCTGGGTAGCGTGGGCCAGACGCTGGACAGCATTGTGTCCCCCGTTGCCACCACAGTGACGGGCGCGACGCAAACCCTTGGCGATACTCTGGGCGTCGGCGCGCCCGTGAACACACTGCTCGCCAGCCTGGGTGACACGCTGAACAGCGCCGGCGCAAGCCTGCCGCTTGGTGCTGGCGGATTGTTGTCGGGGCTGGGCGACACATTGACGGGCGCGGGCGGCCTGCTGCATGCGGGCTCGGCAAACCCCTTGGGCGATACGCTGACTGCAGCCACAGGCGCCATTGTTTCGGTCACTGATGGACTGGGCCTGGCGGGAGGCGGTGGCGGGCTGCTGGCTCCTCTGGGCAATGTGCTGGGAGGCGTGACAGGTGGAGGCGACTCCGCCGGGGGCCTGCTCTCGCCTGTAACCGATCTGCTGGGAGGTGTAACGGGCGGACAGGGTGGTTTGCTTGCGCCGGTAACTAACCTCGTGGGTAGCCTGACGGGTGGCGATACCGGATCTGGCGCTGCCGGCCTGCTATCGCCAGTGACTGACCTTGTCAGTGGTGCCACAGGTGGTGCCGTGGGGAATGGCGGCCTGCTCTCGCCGGTGACTAACCTGGTTGGCGGCCTGACTGGCGCAGCGCAGTCGGGGAATGCGAATACTGGTGACAATGCCGGATCGAATGCGGCGGGCGGCCTGCTGGCGCCTGTGACCAGCCTGCTGGGCGGCAACGGTGGCAGCGGCGGCCTGTTGGGCGGCCTGCTGGGAGGGCGCCGCTAGGCGGAACGCGTCGCGCAATATAACTAACGGCTAACGGCCACTAGCGGCCAGTAGCGCAGCATCGATGGCCGGCCGGGGGAAGCCCCGGCCGGCCTTCATATGGAGTGCCTAGCCGCCGGACAGCAGTACCAGCATGCCCGCGCCTGCGAGAAAAGGGCCAAATGGGTAAGCGCCTGTTGGCCGCCAGGTGCGTTGATGCGCCATCCCGAAGAGCACGCCGCCCAGACTGGCCAGGAAGAGCACGGTCACCAGATCATAAGATCCGCCGCAGGCCCCGATGGCCGCCGCGAGCTTGAAGTCTCCGCGCCCCATGCCCTCGACCTGGCGGATGATCTTGAACAGCCAGGTCAGCAGCCACAGGAAGCCATAGCCCAGCAATGCGCCCTGTATCGCCGCAGGCAGCGGAATCCCCGAAACCTGCCAAGCAGCGGCGCCCAGCCCCAGGGCGAGCAGCGGATAGTTCAGCGCGTCGGGCAGCAGCCCGGTTCGCCAGTCGATCTGGGCCAGGGCGCACATCAGCGTGCAGGCGAGCGCCAGAAACAGGAAATGCGCGCTCCAGCCATGCCACAGGCAAGCCCAGGACCATGCCGCGCCAAGAATGAGCGCGCCCGCCAGCATATAAGCTCGCGCGCCACTGGCAGAGATCGTGTCGTGGCCGGGCGTGGCCCTCGTCTTACCGGTGGCTGCGGCTCGCCGAGCGGCAGCCGGCAGGGCGCGCAGCAGCGTGGACGCATCGGGCTCGGAGCCTGCGGCCAGCGCACGGTCGTAAGCGATGGCGAGCCGTCCGCTCAGGACGCCCAGCGCCAGGCCGCACAGGGCCGCCAGCAGAATCAGCAGAATGCTCAATTGTCCTGGGCCCGCCACTCGCCGCTTTTGCCGCCGGACTTATAGCGCAGTTTCACCTGCTCGACCACAATGCCTTTGTCGGCTGCCTTGCACATGTCATAGATCGTAAGCGCCGCAACACTGCAGGCCATCATGGCTTCCATTTCGACGCCTGTGCGGTAATCGCTGCGGCAGGTGGCCAGGATCTCAACGCTGTGTGTGGCGGGATCGGTGCTGAAATCAATGCCTACAAAACTGAGCGGCAGCGTGTGGCACAGGGGAATAAGGTCGGCACAGCGCTTGGCGGCCAGAATACCGGCGATGCGAGCCGTGTTCAGCACCTCGCCCTTGGCATTGCGGCCTGCCGACAGCAGTTCAAATGCTGTCGCGCCCATGCGCACGCGGCCCTGGGCGACGGCAGTGCGCTGGGTCACGGTCTTGTTGCCGACATCAACCATGCTGGCCGTGCCGGTGTCGTCGAGATGAGTCAGGCGGGGCGCGTCTTCAGGGGAGGGGGGCGGGAAAGTGTCGGTGCTGGGCTCGGTCATGTCGGATACGTAACGGAAGATGCAAAGCAGAAACGAGAATGTCGAATTGCAGTGTTATTGTGACCTATCTAATGTGGCCTATCATATACGCAATCATGCGAAGGGCCGCAGTGTCGATGGCGCTCTGCATGCCGGCACGCGCGGCAAGGCTTGCCGGCCCATCGTATGATTACAGATTCCAATCACAGCTTCCGGAGCAAACAATATGGCACTTAACATCGGCGATCGCATCCCTGACGGCACGCTGGGCGAATACATCGAAACAGCCACTGATACCTGCGCGGTAGGGCCCAACAACTTCCAGGTTCACGACCTGGCCAAGGGCAAGACGATTGCACTGTTTGCAGTGCCTGGCGCCTTTACGCCGACCTGCTCGCAAAAACACCTGCCTGGCTATATCGAGCTTGCGGATGCGCTCAAGGCCAAGGGCGTCGATGAAATCTGGTGCCTGTCGGTCAATGACGCCTTTGTCATGGGCGCCTGGGGCCGCGAGCAAGGGGCCGAGGGCAAGGTGCGCATGCTGGCGGACGGCAGTGCCGCCTGGACCAAGGCACTAGGCCTGGAACTGGATCTGACCGCGCGCGGCATGGGCGTACGCTCGCAGCGCTATTCGGCATTGCTGCAGGATGGCATCGTCAAACAGCTCAATGTCGAGCAGGCCGGCAAGTTCGAGGTCAGCGACGCACAGACCATGCTGGGCCAACTGGGTTGATTCTCGTGCCAGCCAGCCTCGGGCTGGCGCTATCCGCCCAGACGGATGCCTCGTCGGCTTGCTGAGCCTTCCATGGCGTCTTCGCGGTTGCCTGGTGCGGCCGCTTCCTGTTTGCCTTGTCAGTTCGCGCTGGCTTTCCATCAGACTGTTGTTCCGGTGCCCTCATGGTGCAAATGATCGCCTCGTTTTTTTCCCTGTATCTGGCGACAGTTCTGTTGCTGATCGGTTCAGGGCTGTTCAACACATATATGGGCTTGCGCCTGACGGCGCTGCATGTGTCAGAGCTCTGGGTCGGCGGGCTGATCGCCGTGTATTACCTGGGCCTGGTTTTCGGCGCCCGCATCGGACACAAAATCATCCTGCAGGTGGGGCATATCCGCGCCTATGCGGCAACGGCGGCGGTGGTTACCGTCACCATTCTTGTGCTGGCGCTGCTGGACAATCTATGGTTCTGGCTGGGTTTCCGGTTTCTGGCGGGCATTGCCATGGTCACGCAGTTTGTGGTGATCGAGAGCTGGCTGAATGAGCAGACAGAGAATTCCCAGCGCGGCCGTGTTTTTGGCTTCTATATGGTCTGTTCGAGCTGCGGCACAGTGCTCGGGCAGCTATCGCTTACCCTTTTCCCGCGCCTGAACTATGAGCCGCTCATCTTCGCAGCCATGTGTTCCGCGCTTTGCCTGATTCCGGTCGCGCTGACGCGGCGCCTGCACCCTGCGCTCCAGGTGCCAGCGCCCATCCATGCGCGTTATTACATTGCACGCGTGCCGCTGTCTCTGCTAGTGCTGTTCATTGCCGGCATGCTGACGGGGGCGTTTTATGGCCTTGCGCCGGTATATGCCTTGAAGCAGGGTCTGGACAACAGTCAGGTGGCTGTTTTCCTGGCCGCCAGCGTGGCTGCGGGCCTGTTGGCGCAATGGCCCCTGGGCTGGCTGGCCGACCGGGTCAACCGGGCAGGCATGATACGCATCAGCGCCCTTGTGCTGACGCTTTGCGTGGTGCCGCTCTGGGGCTGGTGGACGTTTCCCTATTGGGCGCTGGTGGCCTTTGCCTGTGTGCTGGGCGCGCTGCAGTTCACGCTTTACCCGCTTGGCGCGGCTTTTGCCAACGATAATGTTGATCCGGAACGCCGCGTTGGCCTGAGTGCGATTCTCTATATGATTTACGGGCTGGGCGCATGTGCCGGCCCGCTGGTCGCCGGCATTCTGATGCGGGAGCTGGGCACCTCGATGTATTTCGTGTTTCTGTCTGCCTGCGCGGCAGTGCTGGTCGGGTTTGTGCGGCCTCAGCGTGTGACCGGCGCCAATCTCAGCGAGGACGCGCCAACCCAGTTCGTGCCCATGTCCGACAGCCTGCAAAGCTCGAACGTCGTGGCGAATCTGGATCCGCGCGTGGACGTGGCCTCCGATGTGTCGTTCGTGACGCCGGAGGAAGAGGGCGGCTCGCCGCTGAGTTCTGCAAGAAAACCCTCGCCGGAGATGGCGGCTTCCATGCCATCCGATGGCGCGCCGCAGGCAGCGCCCACGGCGCAGGGGGGTATTCCCGAGGCAGCGGATGCTGCATCCCAGGACGCCGACGCTGCGGGGCAGCCTCAGCCTGCTGCCGGCCCGCAGGCCGATGGCGTGATGGCTGGCGAGAACAAGCCTGCGCCCTCAGCGGGGCATCAGGATAATGATGGCGCTGATGGCAAGCGCGATGCCAAGGACGTTGACCAGCGATAGCTTTTCGCGGAAGAAGCCTGCGCCGACGAGCGTGCCGAGCGATATCACGCCGATATTCATGGCGGAGAAAACCAGCGTGGGGTTTTGCGGGAACGTCTGGTGAGCCCGGATGTAGAAGTAAATATTGCCAAAGTTCAGCAAGCCCAGCAGCAGCCCCGCAAGGATGTTGCGCTGGCGCCAGGCTGTGCGCTGGACGATCAGATAAAGCGCCATAAGGATGCCCGCCAGGACGAAGGCTGTCAGCAGGCTGCTTGAGAATGCGGCGCCGGCCTTGGCAAGCTGCTTGAACAGAATGTCTATGGTGCCGTAGCCCACCCAGACAGCCAGCAGCAGCCCTGTGCTGGTGAGCGCATCGCCTGAGCCGCCGCCACCCTCTCGCCGTCGCAGCAGCAGGCAGACCAGTGCGATCAGGGCTACCGCGATGCCTGTCAGCTTGGTTGCCGTGGCTGTTTCACCAAAGATGACGAAGGACGCCATCAGCGGAATGAACAAGGACAGGCGCTGTGCCGCATCACTGAGCACAATGCCCGCGTGCCGCACAGCTCCCGCCATGGCAAGGAATATCACGGGCAGCAGGATGCCGAGCGCCGCCAGTATCCACCATGGAGTGGCGGGCACCAGCAGCGAAGCTGGCTGCGGACGCAATATCACCAGGCACAACAGTGCCGCGACCCCATAATTGACGGCAATAGCCTGGTCTATGGCAATGTCGCGCCGTCGCGCGACCTTGAGCAGCACGGACACTGCGACGCTGCATGCGATGCTGAGAAGCAGAATGATCATGGTGTCAGTGTGCTGCCTGGGCGGTGGCGTATTCCATATCGTTGGCGATGGCGCCATCGACATCCAGAGGCATCCTGGCCGAGGACATGCCTGCGGGCACGATGTCCAGCCGCTCGAACAGCGCCTGGTCGCGCAGCACCTGCGGGTTGGCGGTGGTCAGCAGCTGGTCGCCATAGAAGATGGAATTTGCCCCGGCCATGAAGCACAGCGCCTGCAGCGAATCGTCCATCTGTTCGCGTCCCGCGGACAGCCTGACCACTGTACGCGGCATGGTAATGCGGGCAACGGCGATGGTACGCACAAACTCGAAGGGATCAATATCCGCCTCACCGGCCAGCGGCGTGCCGGGCACCTTGACCAGGTTGTTGATGGGAACGGATTCAGGATAAGGAGCCATGTTGGCAAGCTCTGCAATGAGGCCCGCGCGGTCCCGGCGGGATTCCCCCATGCCTACGATGCCGCCGCAGCACACATTGATGCCTGCGTTGCGCACGCGGGCGAGCGTGTCGAGGCGGTCCTGATAGCGGCGCGTGGTGATGATGCTGCCGTAGAATTCCGGCGAGGTGTCCAGGTTGTGGTTGTAGTAATCGAGACCGGCGTCGCGCAACTGCTCGGCCTGCCCGTCCTTGAGCATACCCAGCGTGACACAGGTTTCCAGCCCCAGGGCCTTTACCTCGGCCACCAGTTCGGCCACCGCGTCGATCTGCCTTGCGGTGGGGGAGCGCCAGGCTGCGCCCATGCAGAAGCGCTGCGCACCGCTGGCCTTGGCCTTGCGGGCTGCTTCCAGCACCTCTTGCACCGGAAGCAGCTTTTCCGTGGGCGTATCTGTATCGTACCGAGACGATTGCGGGCAGTATGCACAGTCTTCGGGGCAGGCGCCGGTCTTGATCGAGAGCAGGCTGGAAAGCTGCACTTCATTAGGAGCGTGGTGCCTGCGATGCTCGGTCTGCGCCCGAAAGACCAGATCCATGAATGGCAGCTCATACAGGGCCAGAATCTCATCCACTGACCAGTTGCGCTGCCCGAGCTGGGCGGCGCGCCGCGAAATACTGATAGCTTCCATGCTTTCCCCGCTTGTGATGTAACCCGGTGGCGGTATGGTAGAAGCCGGGGCAAGGTTGGGCAAGCCGCAAAATCGCCTAACGTCGCTCAAATAGTATCTATATTTTCAGAAAATACTTTATTCCGGCATATAAATGCCTTCAGTTGTGCGCAACGCATCGCTATTTTTGGAGGCGGAAATTTAGTATCTAAATGTATCTCTAAGGGTCTTCAGCAAGCCCTCAGCCACTTTTAGGCTGGGGGGTGGCGCGTCCAGATCAGCTCAGGCGCGCCGCCGGCCCGCACATAGACGAAGGCCAGCTGCCCATAGGCCAGGGCCATGGATTTTGCCTGGGCGCGGGCGATGCCGAATACGGTCACGGTGGGTTCCGTCCAGCCGCTCATGTCGAACGCATCTTCAGCCGGCATGTTGCGGCCAGCCAGCACTGTAGCGCCGACGGCTTGCAGCTCGGCTTCGAGCGCTGTCTGGGCCGCGGTATTTCTGCTCGCGTCACACGGTTCACCGCCTGGGTTCCAGGCGGTGAGGATCGCCGCGCTGTCGGCGTGATGGCTGCGCATCAGGCTGTCGAATGCCGGATTGCGCTGGCCGATGCGCAACAGTATCTCACCGCCGGGCGCCTGGACAATGTAGCGGGCGTTTTCATACGCCTGGACGATTTGCTCGCTCGCCTCTGCGATAATACGGGGATGTGGTCGCATACCTTTTTCAGCCTATATCCTTCCCTACCTGTGTTCATCGGGTTGTCTGCGGCGACCATTCTGGCAGGGCTGATGCGCGGGTTTTCCGGCTTCGGTTCCAGCCTGATGCTTGCCCCGGTGTACAGCCTGCTGCTGCAGCCGGTGGATGTGCTGGGCACCATTATTCTGCTCAATCTGCTGACCGCCGTACAGATGGTGCCATCGTCCGCGCCCCATGTGAACTGGCAGCGCCTATGGGCTCTGGTCATTCCCTGTCTTGCTGGCATCCCGCTTGGGCTGACGCTGGTGCATGGCGTTGATGCATCCATGCTGCGTCGATTGATAGCCGTCGTCGTGGCGATCGTGTCGCTGGTGTTGCTGTCGGGCTGGCAGTACCGTGGCCGCAGGGGCCGCGTCCAGGATGTGGTGGCCGGCATGTCGGGCGGCGTGCTGACCTCCATTGCCGGCATTGGCGGGCCTCCCGTTATCCTGTATCTGCTGTCAGACCGGCAGATTGGCGCCTCGGCGCTGCGCGCGCTGTTTATCTTCTTTTTTGCGTTCGGGCAGATCGCGACGCTGCTGGGCATGTGGGTGAGTGATGCGCTTGCGCTGAGGCAGCTGTGGTATGCGCTCTCCATGCTGCCGCTGTTTGTGCTGGGCACAGCCTTCGGCACGGTGGGGCATCAGCGCCTGGCAAAAGGGCACGAGAGCGCCATTCGCCGAGTATCGCTGCTTTTACTGCTGGCCATTGGCATCGCGACCCTTTTTATGTGAAGCCGGGAAAGCCGGGGCTCATAGCCCGAAGGCTTTGCCCTTTTCCACAAGGCGCTGCGCCTGCTTGACGACAGGGGCATCCACCATGCGTCCTTCAAACGTACACGCGGAGCGGCCTTTGGCTTCCTCTTCGCGGAAGGCTGCAATCAGCGCGCGGGCGCGGTTGACTGCCTCGGCTGAAGGCGAAAAGGCGGCATTGGCAATGGCAACCTGGGTGGGATGGATGCAGAATGCGCCCTCGAAGCCCAGTCGGGCGGCGCGCTCCACGGTTTCCCTGAACGCATCCTTGTCGGCAAAGTCAGCCACCGAGCCCACGAAGCCGATGGGTGCGATGCCCGCGCGGCGGCAGGCTGCGACGGCCATGACATTGGGCACATACAGGCTGTCCGCGCACACAGCCATTTGCATGGACACCGCCAGATCTTCCGCCCCGACGATCAGGCCGCAAATGCGAGGATGGGCAGCGGCAATGGCACTCATCTCGTGCAGGCCCTCGGCGTCTTCAACCATGACGATCAGGCGCGTGGAACCGGGCGTGACGCCTTTCTCGAGTTCGACTTCATCGATGATCTCCGCCACCGACTGCACGAAGGCTGCGTTGGGCACTTTGGGCAGCGTCAGCGCCTTGACGTGAGGGCCAACGCTGGCTTCGATATCGCGCAGCAGCAGGCGCCACGGGCGGTTTACACGGACAATCACATCCTTGCCCTGCCCGGCGCAGAGCCGCGAAACCTCATCTATACGTTCGCGCGCCTGTTCCTTCTGGTCGAGCGCGACGCTGTCTTCGAGATCGAGCTGGATGGCGTCGGCCGGCTGGCGCAGTGCGCTCTGGATGAAGCGATCGTTGGTGGCGGGAACGAAAAGCATGGAACGCCAGGCAAATACGTGAGGCATGCTGCTGTCCTTAATCAAGAGTGATGTGCTGGATTTCCGCCAGGATGGCGTCGTTATGTTCGCCCAGTTCGGGCGCGGGGCGCCGGAAGCCGCCCGGGCTAGATGACAGGCGTGGAATGATATTGTGCATGGGAACGCTGCCCATGTCAGCGTCAGGCAGGTCGACGATGGCCTCCCGTCCCGCCACGTAAGGATGGTCGATCAGGTCAGCAACGGAATAGACCGGCCCGGCGGTGACACCAGCCTGTGTGAACAGCGCCAGGTTTTCTTCCTGCGTTCTGCCTTGGACAAATTCCTGGATGATGCCGTCGAGGAGATCTTTGTTCTCGACGCGCACATCGTTGTTCTCGAAGCGCGGATCGGTCTTGAGTTCAGGCATGCCCATCGTGTCGAAGATGCGCATGGCCATGGACTGCATCGAGCCAGACATGGCGATGTGCTTGCCGTCTTTGCAGACATAGACATTGCGAGGCGCCGTGTGGGCAGACTGATTGCCAGAGCGCAGCGTGGGCCTGCCGGTCAGCTGGAATTTCGCGGCCTCGGATGAGATCAGCGAGAAAATCGGCTCGAACAAAGAGAGGTCTACTACCTGTCCCACCCCTGTTTGCTCCGCGCTGCGCAGGGCCGTCAGCACACCCGCCGCGCCGTAGATACCGGCAATCATGTCAGCCATGGCGAGCGGCGGCAGCGCGGGCGGCTTATCGGGAAAACCATTCAGATATGCATAGCCGGACATGGCTTCGACGAGCGTGCCAAAACCTGGCTTGTTGCTATAGGGACCGGTCTGGCCCCAGCCCGAAACGCGGGCGATCACCAGCGCAGGGTTCAGTGCGTGCAGGACATCGGGAGACAGGCCCATCTTCTCAAGGCCGCCAGGGACAAAGTTTTCGATCAATACCTGGGAGGTCTTGATCAGTTTCTTGAGCTGTTCCAGGCCTTCTTCAGACTTGATGTCCAGCGCCAGCGAACGCTTGTTCCGGCCATAGACTTTCCAGTAGACCGCCTGTCCGCCCTCGCGCCAGTGGCGCAGATCGTCGCCCCGTCCAGGGCGCTCGACCTTGATGACATCCGCGCCGAAGTCGGCAAGGAACAGGGACAGCATGTTGCCCGCAACCAGGCGCGACATGTCGATGACCTTGACATCCTTGAGGGGGCCTTCATGACCCGCATCAAATGCTTTCATTTGTACTGCTCCGAATAGCCGCACCCCAACCGCAGGCGACATATGGGAAATGCGCGCTGCGCCGCAGGCGCGGCACAGCGATCTTTCGAGGGGCATGCAAGCCAACGCATGCGCCCGGTGCGCACTCAGTTGATCTGCGCGCCTGAAGACTTGACGATGGTTGCCCACAATTTCATGTCTTCGTCTAGTCGGCGGGCAAGTTGCTCGGGCCCGTCATTGAGCGATTCCACCCCCAGTTGTGCGAATTTCGCCTTTACATCGTCGCTGGCCACCGCCTCTGCCGTTGCCTTGTGCAAGGTTTCGATCACCGCGTCCGGGGTGCCGCGCGGCACATACATGGCAATCCACAGTTCGCCGCTATAGCCGGGAATCTGCTCGCCGATGGCTGGCACGTCGGGTAGCGCGGGGTTGCGCTTGGGAGTGCTGACACCCAGTGCGACGAGCTTACCGGATTTGATATTGGCGATGGATGAGGGCAGGCTGGCGAAAATGATGGGCACCTGTCCGCCCAGAACATCGGCTATGCCCGGCGCGACGCCGCGGTAGGGGATGTGCTGCAGTTTCAGGCCGCCCTTCTCGTCCAGCATGGCGCCCAGCAAGTGATTGAGGGAGCCATTTCCTGCCGAGGCATACTGGTACTTGTCAGGGTTGCCCTTGACCAGCTTGATGAAATCGGCAAGCGTGTGCGCCGGAAAGGACGGGTTGATGCAGAGTACGTTGGGCACGGAGCCGACCGCCGCGACAGGGGCGAAATCTTTGACTGGATCGAAGCCTGGATCTTTGTAGATCGCGGGGTTGATCGCCTGGGCGCTGCTGATCGTGAACAGCACGGTATAGCCGTCGGCGGGTTCGCGTGCGACATAGGCAGTGCCGATGTTGCCGCCGGCGCCCGGCTTGTTCTGCACCACGAAAGGTTGCTCCAGTGTCTGGGCCAGCTTTTCGGAGATGATGCGCGCCACGATGTCGTTGGTGCCGCCCGGCGATTGGGGAACGATCACATTGACGGGCTTGGAAGGGAAATCGGCTGCGTACGAGCATGCGCCCGCCAGCCCGAATGTGGCGACGGCCAAGCTGGCCGCCAGTTTTTTCAGGGATACCATGTCTGCTCCTTGTCTGGTCTGTTTTTTATTCTTCCCCAGCTGCATGACATATGTAAAATAGTATAAAAATATGGTTAACATATATTTTTATATATGCTTTGATCAAACCAGCCCAAAATAGACAGCAGATTGGTTTATATGAGGGCGTCTTCAAGCGCCTGTTCAGGGGTTTTGCGTGACACTCACCCAGCTTCGCTATTTTCTGGCGGTGATCCGCTATGGCAGTATTTCTGGCGCCGCCAGCCAGATCCATGTGGCTCAGCCCGCCATTTCCCAGCGCCTGCGCCAGTTGGAAGAAGAGCTGGGGCAGACGCTGTTCAGGCGTTTGCCGCGTGGCATTGAGCTTACGCAGGCAGGCCACTATCTCAAGGAACATGCGCTCGAGATCCTGCGCCGCGTTGATTCCGTGCATGACGACATGAGGTCGTCGGTCACCAACCCTTTCGGCAACGTCAAGCTTGGCATGTCGACAGCGGTGAATACCAAGTTCTGCGTGGCGGTGCTGGAAAAGGTCAGTCAAGACTATCCCAACATCCGGCTGGCGCTGACCGAGCATATGAGCGGTACGCTGCTGGAATGGGTGGAGTCGGGGCGCATTGATCTCGCGGTGGTGTATGACGTGCCGACAGAAACACCGCTCGCCGTACACAGCCTTGGACAGGAAAATCTCTATCTGGTCACCGATGTGGCGCTCAAGCAGACCCTGCCAGCCAGTGTCTCGCTGGCGCAGATGACAGAGCTGCCGCTTATCCTGCCCGCGTTTCCGCAGACGCTCAGGCTCACCATAGAACGCGCATTCACAGTCGCGCTTGGCAGGCCGCCCAGGGTGCTGCTGGATGTCGATTCCACCTATGCCATCAAGAAGCTGGTATCTGCGGGAAAGGGGCAAAGCATTCTTTCCATCCATTCTGTCAGCGACGAGATCGAGCGTGGCGAACTGGCCATCACGCCCATAGAAGGGCCGGCCATCACGCGCACCATCAATCTCGTCACCCATCGCAACCGGGCAGCCGATGCCGCTGTCAAGGCCGTGCATAGTGCCGTGGATGCCGTGCTGGCTTCGCAGTAGCGCCCCGCGCGCGCCGACCTGCGCTGCTTCGATGGGAAGATTGCCTTATCTGTCCACCGCGTGGCCTGATGGCGGGCCTGCTGTTTCGCATTGCATGTGAACTTGTTTAAAGTGGGGCTACTTGTAATGGGAGAGCAGAATATGAAATGCGCATTGGTGACAGGGGGCAGTTCGGGCATAGGCCGGGCTGTGGTGCAACGCTTGCTGGACGATGGGTTTTCGGTCCTGAACCTGGATATCAAGGCGCCCTCCGAGACATTGCCGCAAGAGCGTTTCATACAGGTAGACCTGATGGACAGTGCAGCCATTGAAGTGGCCATGCAGGCCGTCGTGAGCGAGCACAATGTGCTGTACCTGGTGAACAATGCGGGCATGATTCGTCCCGCCTTGCTTGAAGATACCGGGCTGGAAGATTTCCGCGCCGTGTGCCGCCTGAATGAGGAAGCGCCCATGCTGCTGTTGCAGCACCTGCTGCCGGGGATGAAGAAGGCCGGTTTCGGGCGTGTGGTGAATATTTCCTCGCGGGCCGCGCTGGGCAAGGAGGTGCGCACCGCCTATGCCGCCTCCAAGGCGGCGCTGCTGGGCATGACCCGCACTTGGGCGCTGGAGCTTGCCCGCTACGGCATTACCGTCAATGCCATCGGTCCGGGGCCTATTGCCACCGAGCTTTTCCAGAAAGGGAACCCGCCCGAATCACCGCGCACCAAGAGAATCATCGAGACAATCCCTGTGCAGCGCCTGGGGCAACCCGAGGACGTGGCGCATGCCGCCGCTTTCTTCCTGGATGAGCGTTCCGGCTTCACGACCGGGCAGACGGTTTATGTCTGCGGCGGTATGACGGTGGGCCTGAGCGCCGCCTGAAACCGGAGGCTGCCGCCCTCTCAGGCCGGCGGGCCGAGGCCGTTTCGGGTGATGCGCCAAGACGGCGCTATAATCCAGCGGACAGAAAAGGGGAGGCCGTCAAGGTCATGGAAATGATTCGCCGCGTGCGTTTCCGTGTGAGCTGGATCGCGTTGATCGCGTTCCTGTTTGCCACGTTTGCGCCCACGGTATCGGCAGCCTTTCCGCACAAGAGCACGACTCTTGCTGTCTGGGGCCAGCTGTGCACGGTCGACGGCCAGCAGGCTGTGCGGATCGATACCGGCGACAGCGACGAGAATCCTGCCGCCGCCCATCATGGCTCGACCTCGCAGGCTGGACATTGCCTGCTCTGTTTCTACCCCGCGACCCTGCCTCCTTCCGAACTGCCCGCAGTAACGGGCTTCACCCGTGCCGTGGTTCTGCTGCCCCGGCTTTTCCTGCGCACTCCGCGCCCGCTCTTCATCTGGGCGGCTTCCCAACCACGCGGCCCACCCGCCCAGGCCTGATCCCTTCGTTTTCCTCACGTTTTCCGCGCGCAGTCCGAAGCGATGCGCGGACGTGGTTTTCCGAATCTCCCGGGGTGTTGGCTTCGCGTGCGCGGTCGTCCTGACCGTACAGATGCTGTGCCCGCGCTTATGCCCTGAGCGCGGGGCGTCTGGCGACGCCGTGGCGCCCCGATACCGAAGAGTGCATCATGTTTGGCAAAATCAATACAAACAGGCAGCGTCCGTGCGCGGTCCTGCTTTCCTCATTGCGTCTGTTGCCGTTCGCCATGTGTCCATTGTCGGCCATGGCCCAGGCGCCCGCCTCCACCTTGCCCGCCATTGTCGTGACAGGCGGGGGAGACACAACCCTCACCGCGCCTGCTTCGACTGGATCGAATCTAGGCCTGACCCCCATGCAGACCCCGGCCAGCGTCGAGGTCATCACCCGCGACCAGCTGGAAGAACGGGGCGACAGCAGTGTTGTGGATGCCGTCAGCCGTGCGGGCGGCATCAGCGCCATCGGCCATCCTGGCAACGGCGGCAGCTCGCTGTCGGCGCGCGGCTTTACAGGCGGTACTTCTGTCATGCATCTCTACGATGGCACCCGTCTCTATGGTGGTGTCGAGCCTACCTTTCCCTTTGATACCTGGTCGATCGAGCGCATCGAAGTCTTGCGCGGGCCCGCCTCAGTCATTTATGGAGATGGCGCCATCGGCGGCGTGGTCAATGTGATCCCGAAGAAACCCAGCCAGGGCCCTGTGCGCAACGAGCTGCAGGCAACAGTGGGTTCGGATGACACCTACCGGCTTGGGCTGGGCAGCGGCGGCTCGCTGACCGATCGCCTGTCTTACCGTGTTGACCTGAGCGCAGAGCGCGCGGGCGGCTGGGTTGAGCGCGGCGACTCGCGCAGTGCGGCATTTTCCGGCGCTCTGCAATGGGAGGCCACGGATGATCTGAGCATCAAGCTCAGCCATGCCTATGGCTACCAGAAGCCCATGCCTTATTTCGGCACGCCCCTGATCAACGGCGAGCAGGCAAGCGACCTTCGTCACAGGAATTACAACGTGAGCGATGGCGTCATCCGCTATCGGGACAACTGGACAGAGCTGGCTGCGACATGGACGCCGACTGACAGAACCACGGTACATGCCAAGCTCTACCATATGGACAGCAAGCGCGACTGGAAGAATGCGGAGCGCTATGTGTATAACAGCGCCACGGGCCTGATCGACCGCTCCGACAACACCGAGATCCACCATGACCAGAAGCAGACGGGTTTTACCGCCGATGCCGCTTTTGAAAGTACAGTGGTGGGCCTGCCCAACCGCCTGTCCGTGGGTTTCGATATCAACAGCAGCCGCTTCCAGCACAGCAACAATACTTATAGCGGCTCGTCTGGGCCGGTAAACCCCTATGATCCGGCGCCAGGGTATTTCCACAGCGACATCCCCACCGTTCCGCGCTACCGCAATGAGGCCCACCAGTATTCCCTGTTCTTGGAAGACCGGCTTGAGCTAACGCCGCGATGGTCAGTGCTGGCGGGCTTGCGCTATGACCACGTTGATGTGTCGCGCGAGGACCTGATCGCCGGCGCCTCGGCTTTCGACCGTACCTATGCGGACATGGGATGGCGTGTGGGCACGGTGTATGACCTGACCCCCGACCTCGCGCTCTACGCGCAATACTCGGAGGCCTCCGATCCGGTTAGTGGCTTGCTGATGCTGAGCCCCTCCAACAGCAGTTTTGAAATGTCGCGTGGCCGGCAGGTCGAAGTCGGCCTGAAGCAGACTTTTCTGCAGGGCAAGGGGGAATGGACGCTGGCCGCATACCACATCAGGAAAAGCGACCTGCTGACCCGCGATCCGGTCAACCCCGATCTGCGCCAGCAGGTAGGGGAGCAGTCGTCCAGAGGCCTTGAGGGTTCGGTGGCGGTCGACCTGCCAGCAGGGTGGAGAGTGGAAGCCAATGCCACCCTGCTGCGCGCGCGCTTTGATGATTTCTCGGAAGCAGTCGGCAGCCCGCCGGCGGCGGTGTCGCGCAAGGGCAATGTCCCACCCAATGTGCCCCAGCGCCTTGCCAATGTATGGGTAAGCTGGAACTTCCAGCCCGGCTGGACGGCCATGGGGGGACTGCGCTACGTAGGCAAGCGTTATGCGGACAATGCCAATACGCTGGAACTGCCGTCGTACACCACCACTGACCTGGCCCTGCGCTGGGATGCAGGCAGGAATACCAGTATCACCGCCCGTGCCTACAACATCTTTGACCGGGAATATTTCACGACTGCGTACTACACGGCGACACAGTGGTTCTACGGTCCGGGAAGGCGTTATGAGCTGACCCTGAATCACCGCTTCTGAGGCGCGCACCATGAGCATCGCTTCCGAAGCCAGGCGCCTGACCTATCTCATTCATCGCTGGACGGGCGTGGCCGGATGCCTGCTCATGCTGCTGTGGTTTGCGAGCGGCATTGTCATGTTGTTTGTCGGCTACCCCAAGCTCACGCCTGCCGAGCATTTGCGGGGCCTCCCGCCGCTGCCGCAGGCTGGCTGCTGCGTTCCGCTTTCCCAGGCACTGTCGCACAGCGCTGATCCCGCCCGGCTGCGCGCTGCGACACTCACCACCATAGACGGGCAGCCCAGCTATGTCTTGCAGGAGGGAGACGGTTCGTACAGGGTTGTGCTGGCTGGCAGTGGCCGGATCGCGCCCGCCGTCGATGACCGCCTCGCTGTCAGGCAAGCCAGTGCATTCCTGCCCGGCGCTCCAGCCGTGGGCGAGCGGATGGTGACGGAAGATCGCTGGACTCACTCACGCGGCCTGGACGCCCATCGGCCGCTCCATGCGGTGCGGATGGGCGGCGCATCCCCCGCGACGCTCTATGTGTCGTCCGCGACAGGGCAGGTTGTCATGGATGCGCCTCTGGCGGAACAGCGCTGGAATTACGTCGGCGCCTGGCTGCACTGGCTGTATATGTTCCGGGACAGGCCGGTGGATCCAGGCTGGTCGTGGCTGGTCATCGTCCTGTCGTTCGCGGGTACGATCACTGCCATTACCGGCGTATGTGTCGGGATCTGGCGCTGGCGGTTCCAGGGGCGATACAAGTCGGGCTCGCATTCGCCTTATCGGGCGCCTTGGATGCGCTGGCACCACATTATCGGCCTGCTGTTTGCGGGGTTTGTGTGTACCTGGATATTCAGCGGGTTGATGTCCATGAACCCTGTTGGCATCTTTGACGCGCGCAATGCCCGGCCAGACCAGGCGGCATATCGTGGCGGGCCGCCCGGCGCGATGATGCTGCCAGATGGCCCGGCTGCAGCCCTTGCGCAGCTGCAGGCGTCGGGGTTCACGCCCGTCGAACTCTCCTGGCGCATGCTGGGCGGGCAGCCTTACATGGTGGCCTTCGATGCACGGGGTGACAGTCGTCTGCTCGTCCCGCATGAGGGGGCGCTGTCGGTACGCCTGGCATGGTCTGCCGATGAGGTACTTGATGCTGCGACCAAGCTGTTTCGTTATCCGATAAAGGCCCGGACCGTGCTCGAGCGCGAGGATATCTATTACTACGGACGGCATGCCGCAGCCATGAACGGCGGGGCGGATCGGCGACTGCCGGCGCTGCGCCTGGATTTCGACGATCCCGACCAGACGCGCGTGTATATCAACCTGCGCACAGGCGATACCGTGCTCAGTCTTAGCCAGCCGGCACGGGTGGGGCGCTGGCTGTTCTACTTCCTGCACAGCTGGGATACCCCCTGGCTGCTGGGTCTGGGAGCCGCCCGCGATGTCTTGCTGATACTGCTTAGCCTGGGCGGCGTGGCCGTGTCGCTGACCGGCGTCGTCATCGGTATTAAAAGGCTGCGAATCTGGTTACGTCACATGTATAATTGTTAATGATTCTTGTTTTGTTTTATGGCGCCGGCTTATCCGGCGTCTGTTGCTGATTCCGGGGGGATACACGTTCCGCGCCTGGAGACCCAAGGAGGCACGAAAGTGCGCAGAACGACAGGGCGTGGCACCTTGCCAGCCGCCATCCTCGCCGGTGGGCGCAAGTACCCGGCAGCGGGCCGGTTCCCTGCGAGGGGCCGCCCGTGAGCATCCTCGGCAAGCGAAGCTGGCTGCTTGTTGTTTCCCTTGTCGCCCTGGGGCTGGCCCTGGTCATGTGGCGTGCATATGCCGGACATACCGTCTATGACACCGTAGGGGTTTCCCGTGGCGACATCCAGGTCACCGTCAACGCCATCGGCACGCTGCAGCCACGCCGCTATGTCGACGTGGGCGCCCAGGTGTCAGGGCAAATTACCCGCCTGCACGTACAACCAGGCGACAGGGTGACGCAAGGCCAGCTTCTGGTCGAAATCGACCCCAGCGTCCAGCAGGCAGTGGTGGATGCAGGGCGGGCAGCCATTGCAGGCCTGCGCGCGCAGTTGGCCGAGCAGCAGGCGCAGCATCGGCTGGCGGGGCAAAGGCATGCGCGCCAGCGGCGCATGGCTGCCGATGGCGCCACCCGCGACGAAGACGTCCAGACGGCGCGCGCCGAGTTGGCCACGGCGCAGGCGCGGGTTGAATACCTGCGAGCCCAGATCGCGCAAATGCAGGCCAGCCAGCGAGCCGAAGAGGCCCGCCTCGGATACACCCAGATCTACGCACCTATGGCGGGCACTGTTGTTACCGTCGAGGCCCGCGAAGGGCAGACGCTGAATGCCACTTATCAGACGCCCAACATCCTGCGCATTGCGGATCTGTCCGGGATGACGGTCTGGACGGAGGTTTCCGAGGCCGACATTCACAGCATCAAGGCGGGCATGTCCGTCTCTTTTTCTACGCTGGGCGCATCGCAGGACGACCCCAGGCGCTGGGAAAGCACGGTCAGGCAGGTGCTGCCGGCGCCTGTCGCGCCGCTGCCGACCGACGCGGGTTCGACGCAGCCCGCAAGCGGCACTCGCGCCGTTACGTATACCGTGCTGTTCGATGTCGACAACGCCGATGGCGCGCTCATGCCCCAGATGACGGCCCAGGTCGCTTTCCTGACGGCGCAGGCGCGCGATGCGCTGCTGGCGCCCCTGGCCGCGCTGACGATAGACGGAGGCAAATCTGTATTGCGCGTGCTGCAGCCCGACGGCAATGTGCGCGAGCGTAGCGTGCGCCTGGGTGTGCGCAGCCGCCATCAGGCACAGATACTGGACGGGCTGGCGGAAGGCGAGCAACTGGTGGTGGCCGAGCATCCCGGCCAGTCGGGCTTCGGGTGGCTGCAGTGGTAGGGGCTGCCGGCAGCCCGCCATCTTCCGGGCAGGCAATGATCACGCTGCAGGGCATACGCAAGCAATATGGCGGACGCGGCGGCGTGCCCGCTGTCGAGGTGCTGCATGGCATAGACCTGAGCATTTGCGCGGGCGAATTCGTGGCCATTGTGGGCGCATCGGGTTCGGGCAAATCGACATTAATGCACATCCTTGGCTGCCTCGATCGGCCATCGTCGGGGCAGTACTGCTTCAATGGGCAAGACGTTGCCGCGCTTGACGCCGATGCGCTTGCCTGGCTGCGGCGCGAGGCATTCGGGTTTGTGTTTCAGGGCTATCACCTGATCGCCACTGAATCGGCGCGGGAAAATGTAGAGGTGCCGGCAATCTATGCGGGCCTGGCCCCCGCCGCGCGTGCCGGGCGCGCCGCCGCCTTGCTTGCCCGCCTGGGGCTGGAGGACAAGCAGCATCACCGTCCGCACCAGCTGTCGGGCGGCCAGCAGCAGCGTGTGTCAATTGCGCGGGCGTTGATGAACGGGGGGCGCATCATTCTCGCCGACGAGCCGACCGGCGCGCTGGACAGTCACAGCGGCGCCGAGGTCATGGCGCTGTTTCGCGAGCTGGCTGCGGCGGGACATACCGTCATCCTGATCACGCACGACAGGCAGGTCGCCGAGCAGGCGGGCCGCGTGGTGGAAATCCGCGATGGCCATATCGTCGGCGATACGGGGGCGTCCCGCGTTTCCCATGCGCTTGTGGGGATCGATGCTGCCGCAATGCGCAGCCGGGACGCCACAATCGAAGACCTGCGGGAAGCAGTCAGAACGGCCTGGCGCGGCATGCGGATCAACCGCTCGCGTACTTTCCTGACGCTGCTGGGCATCATCATCGGCGTGGCTTCAGTTATCGTCATGCTCGCCATTGGCGAGGGCGCCCGCCAGAAAGTCGTGGCGCAGATGGGGACGCTGGGCGCGACCACCATGTATCTGGGCAGCCGCATGCCGCCAGCGGGCGGCCCGGCGGGCCTGATTACGGACGAAGACTTGCAGGCGATAGAGTCGCTGCCCGAGATCCGTCGCGCCATGCCTGTCATAGGCGATCCCATCATGGTGCGTTATGGCAGCACCGCCCGGAACATCTATGTCTATGCGTCGGCGGCGGACATGCCGTCGGTTCATCATTGGGAGGTTGCCGAAGGGCGCTATTACTCGGAATCGGAGGATCGCTCGCTCGCGCCTGTCGTGGTGCTCGGGCATGACGTGAGGCGGCAGTTTTTCGGCGATGCTTCCAGCGTCCTTGGCAAGCAACTGATCATAGGCAATGCGCCGTTTGAGGTCATAGGCGTGATGGGCGAACGGGGCGCTGAATCAGGCGCGCAAGACTACGACGAAATGGTTTTTATCCCATATCTGGCTGGCCGCGCGCGCGTCTACAAGGCGCAGACCCAGCCCGATTATGTGGTCATGCAGGCAGCCTCGGTCGGACAGGCGCTGCAGGCCGAGGCATCGGTCAAGCAATTGCTGCTCAATCGCCACCAGGGCCGCGAAGACTTTGGCATCGCCAATGCCGCCGCGCAGATACAGGCCGAGGTTGAAACCCGGCGCAGCATGACCATGATGCTGGGCCTCATTGCCGCTGTGTCGCTGCTTGTGGGCGGCATAGGCGTCATGAACGTCATGCTGATGACGATCAAAGAGCGTACGCGGGAAATCGGCATCCGTGTCGCCACCGGCGCGCGGCAGCGAGACATCCTGCGCCAGTTCCTGACCGAAGCGGTCTTGCTGACCGTTTCGGGCGGGATGCTGGGCATTGTGTCGGGGCTGTTGATCGGTGCGGTTCTCATTGCACTGTCCATGCCCATGGTGTTTTCCGTGACGGCCATGGCTGGCGCTTTTGCGTGCGCGGTTGCCACGGGCGTGCTGTTTGGCTACATGCCGGCCCGCACAGCCGCCCGGCTTGACCCCGTTACGGCGCTGGCGGGGGAATGAGCATGTTGCGCATGGCTCTATATTGCTGCACCGCCGCGCTTCTGCTTTCAGGCTGTGCCGTGCCGACACATCAGGACAATGGGTCAAGGCCTGCGCTGCCCGATCACTACAGGGGCGCCGTGCCAGCGCAGGCACAGGATGCGGTCAGCCAGGCATGGTGGCGCGGCTTCGGCAGCGAAACACTGAATGCGCTCATTGAGGCGGCGCAGATGCAAAGCCAGGATCTGGCGGCCGCCATTGCGCGTGTGCGCCAGGCCCAGGCCAGTGCTCGCATTGCTGGCGCCGCGCTGTTGCCTGAGCTATCGGCAAATGCCGCCGCGGGACACCAGGGCAGGCTGGGCGGCAGCGGCAGCGTGAATGGCCGAGGCTATTCGGTGGGCCTGACAGCCGGCTACGAGGTGGATTTCTGGGGCGGCAACCGTGCCGCCAGCCTGTCGGCACAGCATGCCCTGCAAGCCAGCCGTTATGACCAACATACGGTGGCGTTGACACTTACCGCAGGCGTTGCCAGCGCCTGGGTGCAGCTGATGGCCTTGCGCGAGCGCGTTGACATCGCCAGCCTCAATCTCGAGAGCGCTCAGCGCCTCGAGACGCTTGTGCGCGCACAGTTCGAGGCAGGCGCGGCAACCGCGCTGGCCCTCGCCCAGCAGCGCACCCTGCTTGCGAGCCAGCGCCGCCAGCTTGAGGCTGTGCGAGAGCAGGCTGCCCAAGGGGCTACGGCGCTGATGACCCTGATCGGCCAGGCAACTGAGCGTGCGCTGCCTGTCGAGCCGCTGTCGTCGCTGCATGTTCCCGCTATCCAGCCAGGCTTGCCGTCCATGTTGCTCGTCCGCCGCCCTGATATCGCCGCCGCCGAAGCGCGCCTGGAGGCAGCCGATGCCGATATCGCCGCTGCACGCGCCGCCATGCTTCCATCCCTGACACTGACCGCGACTGCGGGCGGGGAAAGCCGTCATTGGGGCGAGCTGCTGGCCAGCCCTGTCTATTCCCTTACGGCAGGTCTGGCAGCCCCCATTTTCAATGCTGGAAAACTATCGGCCCAGCATGATCTGGCCATCGCACGCCGTGAAGAGCTTCTTGCGCTCTATCAGAAGGCCATCGTCGTTGCCTTTGCCGATACCCAGGCGGCGCTCGACCATCTTGCGGGCGTCCAGGCCCAGCGCCAGACCCAGCGCACCGAGCTTGAGCAGGCGCGGCTGGCGCTGGCCCTGGCGGAATCACGCTACCGTGCCGGTGCGGAAACCCTTATCGTCCTGCTGGATACGCAACGCAGCCTGTATGCGGCGCAAGACGATGCCGTCCAGCTGCATGCGGACGAATTGCAGGCAATGATCGGCGTCTATCGGGCGCTCGGAGGCGGCTGGTCAAGCAGCCAATGACGGTTGATTGCGCAGTGCAATAAGCGCGCGCCTGCTCGGCGCCCTTGCGCTTTCTTGCGCGGATATTCCATTTGCAACATCTTGTCTCGTTTTTTCTGGTGACGGGGTTTTCTGCATAGAATGGAAAAATGAACAGTTCAATAGAAGGCGTTCGGCTGCGATACAGGCAAGTCCGGGCGCACACCTTGAGCTTGACGTCCACACTGAGCGCCGAAGACCAGTGCATCCAGTCCATGCCTGATGCCAGCCCCGCCAAATGGCATCTTGGGCATACCACCTGGTTTTTCGAGGCGATGCTGTTGCGTCCTCATGCGGCGGCATATCGTGTTTTCGATCCGGCCTTTCACTATCTGTTCAACTCCTATTATGAAGCGCTTGGGCCACGGCAGCCGCGGCCACGGCGCGGCATGCTCAGCCGCCCAGGGCTGGATGTTGTGCTTGCCTACCGGCAGCATGTCGATGATGCCATGCAAGCCTGGATGAGCGGGCTAGACGCAGACGCCTGGTCCGCAGTGCTGCCCACCATCGTTCTGGGCCTTCAGCATGAGCAACAGCATCAGGAATTGATACTGACAGACATACTGCACGCGCTGTCGTGCAACCCGCTCTTGCCCGCATATCGGGGCGAAGCGCCAGAGGGTGATGACAGCCGCAAGGGGGCTGCCGAACAAGCTTGGTCTGACGGATTGTTGCCCGGCGATTCCGGCGTTGAAATGCAACCCCGCGCACCAAGGTGGCTGGAGCGTGGCGGAGCGATGGCGGAAGCAGGCCATGACGGCAACGGTTTTGCCTTTGACAATGAGACCCCGCGTCACCCGGTATGGCTGCAGCCCTACGCTATGGCCGACAGGTTGGTCAGTTGCGGCGAATACCTTGCATTCATGGAGGACGGCGGCTATTCCAGGCCTGAACTCTGGCTCTCCGAGGGATGGGCGACAGTACAGTCGGAAGCCTGGAAGGCGCCCATATACTGGCTGCAGCCCGATGACCCTCGTCTTGCGGGCCGCCCGCTGGCGTCGGCATGGCAGGTGTTTGGCCTGCAAGGCGTACAGCCGCTGAATCCCGATGCGCCGGTTTCCAATCTCAGCTTCTACGAGGCCTGTGCCTATGCGGAATGGGCGCGGGCGCGGCTGCCGACAGAGTTCGAGTGGGAAGACTGCTGCGAAAAAGAAGGGTTGCCGCAGGCGTTTGGCCACGTATGGCAATGGACGCGATCGGCCTATGCGCCATATCCGGGTTTCCGGCCTTTGGCAGGCCCCGCGGCGGAATACAACGGCAAGTTCATGGTGGGTCAGCAGGTGCTGCGCGGCAGCAGTATTGCCACGCCGGATTCCCATAGCCGCATTACCTACCGCAATTTTTTTCCACCCGCCGCGCGCTGGCAGTTTACCGGCCTGCGCCTTGCCCGCGACCTCTGAGTATATAGCCATGGATACACATGACTCTTCGTCCGCATCATGTGCGCAATCGGATGCCTTTCTCCTGGATCTGACCAGGGGGCTGAATGTCAGGCCGCGCAGCATTCCTCCGAAATATTTCTATGATGCGGCTGGGTCGGCGCTGTTCGACCGTATTTGCACATTGCCGGAATACTATCCCACACGCACCGAGGTCGGTATCCTGGAGCGTCATGCGGCGGAGATGGCCGAGCTGATGGAGGGGCATATCGATCTTGTGGAGTTCGGCGCTGGATCCCTGCGCAAAGTGAGGCTGCTGCTGGATGGCTTACGCTTGCGTAATTGCGACTGTCGCTATGTTCCCATCGATATTTCGGGGGATCACCTCAGATCTGCGGCGCGACAACTGTCGGCAGACTTTCCCGCGCTGCAGGTCTGCCCGGTGGTCTGCGATTACACGGCGCTTTCGACACTGCCGGAAACCGAAGGGGTCGGGCAGCGCAGGATAGGGTTCTTTCCGGGGTCCACGCTGGGCAACATGAGCCCCGCCGAGGCGCATGCGTTTCTGTCCAGGGCCGCAAGCCTGCTCAGCGGTGGCGGTCTGCTCATAGGCGTGGATCTCGTCAAAGATCCCGCGCTGCTGCATGCGGCCTACAACGATGCGCAAGGGGTGACGGCCGCATTCAACCTCAACCTGCTGGCACGCGCCAACCGCGAGCTGGACGCCGACTTCGACCTGAGCGGCTTTGCACACCACGCCCTCTACCAGCCCGTGCTGCAGCGCATAGAGATGCACCTGGTCAGCAAGCGCAGGCAATGCGTCACAATAGGCGATGCGCAATACATGTTCGACGAAGGCGAGTCCATCCATACCGAGAATTCATACAAGTTCACCATGGATGGATTCCGCCAGCTCGCGACGCGCGCGGGTTTTGTACCCGAAGCCACATGGCTGGATGCTAGACGTTCATTCAGCGTACACTGGCTGGCAGCGCCTTGAGTCGGGGCAGCCATGCCGATATGACGCCATTCCAGGGAAAACTTCGCATCCGCCATCTAGAAATCGTGCTTGCCGTCGCGGGCTTTGGCACGCTCTCCAAGGCTGCCGTACAGTTGAACATGACGCAGCCAGGTCTGTCGCGCGCGCTTGTTGATATTGAGGAATGCGTGGGCGGCACAGTCTTCGAGCGCACGGCGAAAGGGATGCGCCCCACTGCGCTGGGGCAGGCCCTGTGCCGGCATGCCGATGCGATATTGGGGGATTTGCACAAGGCGGAAACGGATCTGGCCGCAGTGGCCAGAGGCAAGGTTGGCAGCTTGCGGGTAGGCTGTTTTTCCATGTTCAGCAGTTGGCCATTGTCAGATGCAGTCCGGCGCTTTCGCGCCTCGCATCCAGCCATTTCACTCAGCGTGGAAATAGGGCGTCATGAGAAGCTCATCGAGGACATGGATGCCGGATCGCTCGACATACTGATCAGCCGCTATCCTCCCAATCTGAACCCTGAGGTTTATCGGGCAATGCCCTTCCTGACAGACGGAGCGGTGCTTACCTGTTCTCCGGCGCATCCACTTGTTCGGGCGCCGACGGTAAGCTTGGAAGATTGCGTGCGGTACCCCTGGATAACGGCCCCGTCTGATAGCCGCATACAGATTGAGCTGGAGGCCAAGCTACGTTATCTGGGGCTGTCATTGCCTGAAACCATTGGCGCGCTCTCCCTTGAATTTGGCCACGATATGACGCGGCATGGCAGTTATTTGTGGCTTCTGCCTCAATGCGTGGCCGCCATTTCCGCCCGGCGTGGCGATTTGTTCTGTCTGCCCCTGGACCTGGGGCTTACCCGAAACGCACTTGCCGCCATCTGGCGGCGGGACAAGCCCAGTACACGACATGTTCGGGCTTTCGTTGCGTCCACAGAGGAAAGCATCAGGTCAACATATATTCCTGGCGAGTAATCCGATTCATCGCCATGCGGACTGCGCATGGATATATACACTTCCCTCATGGCTCGTCCCCTCAGTCTGACCGTAGAATTTGAAGCCTAAACAAATTACGGGGGGCGGACTTGGGCACGGGAAAGCAAATAGCGGACACCTGGGTGGGGGCATGTTCTCAAGGGAAGCTGAAAGGGTGCCGTGATGGTGGGGCATGGCGTTTTGGCGCCATCCCCTACGCACAGCCGCCTATAGGGGCACTGCGTTTTGCGCCGCCTGAAAAGGCAAATCCGTGGGACGGCGTACTTGATTGCACGGTAAGTGCGGCAATTGCCCCTCAACTGCCGTCTCGTCTGGAGGCGGTCATGGGCGGCTTCGATGACAGGCAGGATGAGGACTGCCTTGAACTGACGGTGTGGACGCCAGGCATGGATGAGCGCAAACGGCCTGTCGTCATCTGGCTGCATGGCGGTGCTTGGCAATCGGGCGGTGGTGCGCTGGATTGGTACAACGGTTCGCATCTTGCCGCCATGGGAGATGTCGTTGTTGTGTCGCCGAACTACCGTCTGGGCGCGCTGGGCTGGCTTTACCTGGATGGAGAAGTTGCCAATCTGGGGCTGCTTGACCAGGAGCTTGCCATAGACTGGGTAGTGGAGAATATCGCTGCCTTCGGGGGTGATCCGGAACAGATTACTGTGATGGGGCAGTCGGCGGGAGGCGCTTGCATTGCCGCGCTGCTCATGCGGCGTCCGCGCTTCCAGCGGGCCATCATTCAAAGCGCATCGCTTGGCCGCGGCTTCTGGCTAGCGGATATCGCGGGCCGATTAGGGCGGGCCCTGATGCAGGCGGCCGGCGCCTCGACGCTGGAGGAGGCGAGGGCGCTGCCTGCGGAAAAATGGCTGAAAGCTCAGCAAGCTCCCCAAATGCTCGAAATATTGAAATCCGAGAAGTCAGGGCGGGCAATGTTTTGTCCGGCCGTTGATGGTCATGTCATTGCTGAAAATCTGGACACTGGCATGGAGAAGGCCGCCAGCCAAGTCGATGTGCTGATTGGCTATACCCATAACGAGATGGCCGCATTTCCGGGGTTTGAAGACGAGAAAGTCTGCCGCAATGCCACGGAGGCGGTGTTTGGCGCCAAATCGATGCAATGGGCGCAGATGGCCGGCAGCAGCGGACGCGGAGCATGGGCTTATCGTTTTGATTATGGCCCTAATCCAAGATATGGAGCCTGTCATTGCATAGAGCTGCCTTTCGTATTCGGCACGCTGGACGCATTCGCCACCGCCCCAATGCTGGATGGGGGGGATTGGGCGCACATGCAGTCGCTGGCAGCGTCGACCCAGCAGGCATGGATAGCATTCCTGCGCGGTGGTGCGCCCTGGCAACCATACCCTCACATCCAGGCATTCGCTTGAATTGCGCATCACACCGGCAATAAACCATGATTCAAAAGGAGACTTCCAATGCTGGGCAAACTCATGACTGTAACTGCGCTCGCGCTGGCGGCCGCCAGTATGCCGGCTGCAGCCGCATTTCCTGATCACGCGGTAAAACTGATCGTCAGCAACGCTCCCGGAGGGCCTGTGGATATCATGTCCCGCATGCTCGCCGATCAGCTTTCAAAAAAATGGGGACAGTCTGTCGTGGTTGAGAACCGGCCCGGTGCGTCTGGCATCATCAGCACGAACTTGCTGGCGCATGCCAACCCAGACGGCCACACGCTGGGCGTTGTGGTGGCCTCCACACTTACCATCGTCCCGCACGCAACGTCGTCGCTGCCCTTCGATCCTCTGAAAGACCTGCAGCCCATTACGATGGCTGCGCGCACGCCATTTGTCTTTGTGGTCAGCCAGGACAGCCCGATCAAGAGCTGGAATGACTTTGTCGCCATGAGCAAGCAGAAAGACATGTCGCTAGGTTCTTTCTCTATTGGGACGGCATTCCATCTGGTCTGGGAGCAGGTTGCCAGAAAGGCGGGTATCCATGCTCTTTATGTACCCTCATCAAACTCAGGCAAAACGCAGAATGACCTTGTGGGCGGGCTGCTGGATGCTGCGCTGGATGCCCCATCGAGCGCCAAGGGGCTTATCGACAGCGGACGCCTGCGCGCGCTGGCTGTCACAGGCCCGACCCGGTTCGCAGGCCTTCCTGATACGCCCACCCTCAAAGAGGCAGGGCTGGACTACGCCGCCCAGCCATGGATTGCGCTGATGGCTCCGGCTGGCGTTCCGGATGCCATTATTGACAAGATAGCCCAAGACGCTGGAGACACACTGCGGGATCCAGAGATGGTCAGGCAGATGCAGTCAGTGGGCATGGTTCCCGAGCCAGGCACGCCAGGGCAACTGGCCGATACCATAGCCAGCGATTATGCGGAAATGGGGGTGTTGGTGAAGGAACTGGACATTCACTTGCAATAACGCGGCAACGGAATCCGAACCCGCAGCTCCTTCCTTGCGCCTGCGTTTACTTCTGTGCAATACCGTTGCGCCGCACGACTTCCCGCCAGCGGTTCACGTTGCGGACTGGCTCATGAGCCAGTCCCGGAACAGTGCCACCTTTTCAACATCGCTCTCATTGCTGCGGTATGACAGGAAATGGGTTTCGACTTTCATGTCCTTGAAAACACCTGCGCCGAGTTCCACCAGGTCGCCCCGCGCGATTTCCTGTTCGGCCAGACGGGTGCTTTCCAGTGCCACACCCACCCCGTCAACGGCTGCGGATATGCATAGGGCGGCACGGTCGAATGAGAGGCGTGTGCCGGCAGGAAGCTCCAGGCGGTTGAGCGCAAACCATTGGGGCCAGGTTACCCGGTTCAGCTGCGAATCGATCAATGGCAACTGGCGGATTTGATCTGCAGCGGATACGCCAGGCTTGAGCAAGGAAGGCGAGCAAAGGGGAACATTGCGTTCCTTGCCCATCGCCAGGGTGCTGATTCCTTTGGCTTCATGCGCCATGGCATAAGAAATGGCGATATCGATTTCTTGCGCACGCGCCAGGTTGATCGGCTCGGCGCCCGATGTCAGCCGGATGGTGATGTTTGGGTGCGCCTGCATGAAATGAGGAAGGCGTGAGCTCAGCCACTTTACGGCCAGGCTGGGCGGGCAATGGACAGCCAGTACGTGTGAATGCGGTGCAAGCTGCACCTCATTGCATGCCGATTCAATGGCATCGAAAACGCGAGAGAGGCTTTCCTGCAGCCTTTTTCCTTCCGGCGTGAGCGTCACCCGGCGATTGCGCCGCAGAAAAAGACGGCGCTCAAGATGCTCTTCCAGCTTCTTGACCTGATGGCTGATGGCGGACTGGGTGAGATTCAGCTCCTGTCCGGCAAGCGTGAAACTGTTCAATCGCGCAGCCGCTTCAAACGCTTTCAACAGTGAGAAATTCGGCACACGCCTCATGGAAAACGGCCTCAATATTCATGAATATGATTCATGCTTTCATGAAAAAGCATCGCTTGTCAATCATTTTCATGGAGACGAAGATGGCACTCAGTTCACAACCCAACTGCGTCATCTTTAGACGACAGGCGTCCAGGAGATTCACATGGCAGCACTACCCAACGCACAGCAAGGACCCGCCCTGGCTGATGGCCGGATATCGATCTATCAGCCCGAACAGCCGGGATTGATCTTCCCCGAGCTTCCCACCTTCGACAATGTCGCCCAGCAACGCCAGCATCTGAAAGAGCGGCTTGTGGGCGCATGCAGGGCATTTGCGCTGCAGGGGTATGACTATGGCTTCGCGGGACATCTGACGATCCGCGATCCAGAGGATCCGGGGCTGTACTGGACCAACCCCATGGCCATCCATTTTTCTCAGGTGAAGGTGTCGAACCTGATACTTGCCGACCACAAAGGCAAGGTCGTGCAAGGGCGGCATGCGATCAACCGCGCAGGGTTTGTGCTGCATGCCGCAGTCCATGAGGAGCATCAGGATATCGTTGCCATGTGCCACGCCCACACGACATA